>LWDU01033295.1_pt1 | contig 153623 bp, 125 predicted proteins | sample 727161 | NCBI WGS metagenome assembly LWDU01 (sample SAMN04566230, study PRJNA314399) | hydrothermal vent metagenome | isolation source: deep sea hydrothermal plume seawater | place: Mexico: Gulf of California, Guaymas Basin | collected 2004-07-11
TGAGTAAGACCATCCGCTAATGCAAAGTCAGAAGAGACGTTAATTCCGATGGTGGTCGGATTCTTTTCTGTAATAAGGTCTGCTAATGCCTTCCATTGATCGGTTTGTTCGTCAAGGTCCCATCTGGCCTGAAAATAGTCACCTACTGCGTAGCGAGATACAGCGTAACCCTTTACCCCATCGGTTCCTTCGTCCACAAATACCAAGATGGTGCGTCGTCGAGCCGAATGGGCATCACCAGGCAGCATCGTCATTACTACAGGATCTTCATTGTACTCCCGAGCAACAAGAACCCACATATCTATGCCTTCTCGGCGCATAAGTTTCGCCGGTAAGGTTTCCAGCCGCACTGCTAATAATCGATCGATGGTCTCTGATCGCTCTTTCATAGAAAGTATGGAATCACCAGTAGCAGCGAACGTGGAAGTCGCACTGAATCCAACAGAAAAACAGAGAAGGGTGATTATTGTTAGTAGTTTCTTCATGCTTGCCTTCCAGAATTAGAATTTTCTTAAAATTAGCTTTTAAGTATGGGGTTGGCAACTGTAATTATTAGGGGACGGCAAATACCCCCCCCACTTGCCCAAATAGGTTCCATCTCGGACTATTGCATATTATAGTTTTGATACTCGAATGATTTCGGGCCAATAACAACACAAATTCTGGCGGCACCCATATTCAAATAGTACAAAATCAAGAATATGTAGTCATTTAAAGTTTTCTTTTATTCGATCCCTTTGATTTCTCACGCAGCTGCAATGCACTCTATCTCTACACGGGTGTCTCCTCCCAAGCTAATACCGATGGCCGTGCGGGCTGGCTTGTTTTCCTGGAAGAACTCGGCGTAAACCTCATTCATGGCACTCCACTCTGCCATGTCGACTAGGAACACCGTACATTTCACCACTCGATCCATCGACGAGCCGAAGCGCTCGAGTGCATCTTGAATTGATTCCAGAGTGCGTCGTGTTTCGGCCTGCACTCCTGGCTCTCCTGGCCCACCTGTTTTACCGGCTAGAAAGATCAATCCCCCATAGCGGACACCTTCGGAATAAGGCGCACGTGGATTCGGATTCATGTATTCCGGCGCAGTGGGCTGCTGGATTGCTTCAGCGGCATAGGTACTGGGTGTCTCGGGTTGACAGGCGAACAATACGGTGGGAAGGGCTACAGCGGCAATGAATCTGAACATGATGTTCCTCCTAGGGTTATTTATTAATGAGGATAAGAATTATCTTCCAACAAGTATATTCACTAGCTGGTTTAATTCTTAAGCCTTAGTTTTCGTTAGTGCACCGTGGATCCATCGCTTGGGCACCTCGAATTTGTTCAAGGGTAAATGGAATCGGTGCACAGCCGTGATCGACTCCACAGACCAGATCCCACTCGGAGCGTGCCAACTGGTGGCAGCCAAAACAGCTTCCCGATGGACTAGCCACTTCAGCGCCGCCTCGCGCCAAAATACTTGCGCCTTCTGCAGAAAGATCTAGCAAGAAAAATTCCCAGTCGTTGGTGGCTGGGTTCCAATCTTGCTGATGCTTAATCATCGCTTCGTCAGGAACTAGAGTCAGTAAAGATCCAGGCGGGTAATTACCTCCACTACTGGAATTGGCGACCGCCAGGGTTGCATCCAGATTTCCCAAAATGTTATCAACAAAAAATCTTCCGCTCGCCGCTAACGCGCTTAAACATTTGAAGGCGGATTCTGAGACGTCGAGTTTCTTGCTGTCGTCAGCCGAATAACTCTGACTGATAATTAACGAAGACAAGACGATTACGGAAAGTGTTTTAAGTTGTGATTTGAACATAATTGCGTTGAGTCCTGATTAATGGCAAAAGAAAAGCAGAGTAGGGGTATTATAGGCGAAATCAATTTCGATTTTCGCCTACTCTTAACAATTGCGGTATTAAGAAGATAATAAACAATTAGCTCTAATTAATATCCGATAATTGCAATTATTTGTTTCTATTTAAGAAAGCAAACATGGATTCCGTTATATTTCTGTTTATTAAAATTTCAGCAAGGAAATGCGATTTTGCCAACACTTAAACGATTCTGGCTGCTTCATCATTTTTTGTTGATTGGAGTTCTTTTTTTTTATAGCTCGCAACTGGTTGCCCAGGTGCCACTCCCGCAAATAACTCAGGTAGAGGAAGCCGATCTAAACATTTCACTTGACGGTTTCGTTGATGAAGCTGTTTGGCAAAACCTTCCCGTAATTGACGGTATGCGAATCGTGGAGCCAGATACGCTAGACGAAGCTCCGTTTAAAACCGATATTCGGTTCTTTTATACAGAACGAGGGATGTATTTTGGCATTGTTAACCACCAGCCCGCTGACTCTCTCGTCGCTCGAATGACCGGCCGAGACTCTCCTCTGTCGCGTGATTTAATTGGAGTAACGATCGACGCGTCCGGTGATGGACTTTACGGTTACGGTATCGGCCTGGCTCTCGGTGATAGTATGTTTGATTTATCGATACTTCCAGAACGCCAACTTAATTTCCAATGGGATGGCTCTTGGGATGGTCGCACTCAGGTTATCGATGAAGGTTGGAGCGCGGAATTTTTTGTGCCTTGGTCTATGATGCCGCTCCCGCAAGTGGAGGGTGTCCGTAAGATAGGTCTAGCATTCAGGCGCCAATTAGGTCAACGCGGTGAAGTTTGGACTGCACCACCATTACCCGAGACATTGAATGTTTATATTAGTGGTTTTCAAAAATACGAATTAACCGATATAGAACCGCGCAGGCAGTTGACGATCTATCCTTTTGTATCCACTGATTTTAATGGAATTCGCCATGATGCTGAGAACAAAATTGGTACAGATATTTATTGGCGCCCGTCTACTAATACTCTGTTATCTGGGTCCTTGAACCCAGATTTTGGGACAGTCGAGTCAGACGACGTGGTCGTAAACTTGACGGCCTTCGAGACCTTCTTTCCAGAAAAAAGGACCTTTTTCCTGGAGGGGCAAGATATATTTAACACTGGGCCTCGGTCTCTAGCGCAAAATGTTAGGGGCCCTGGCGGCCCAATTACCATGTTAAATACAAGGCGCATAGGAGGTGCTTCGAAATATACGGTACCCAGTGGCGTAAATGTTACGCCAACAGATTTAAGTCAGCCAACGGATTTACTTGGAGCAGTTAAATTCACGGGTCAAAATGGTAATTTACGATACGGAACGTTGATTGCATCGGAAGATGATTCAGAAATTCGAGGAATTTTATCTGATGGTACCCGCGTGAACCTGCAGGCAGCAGGGCGAGATTTTACCATTGGACGGCTCTTGTATGAGGACACTAGTAGTGGTGGCAGACGCTCAATTGGATGGATGGGTACTAACGTTTCGCATCCTGATGTCGACGCAACGGTAAATGCTATTGATGCACATTATTTTTCGGCTAACCAGCGTTGGGTATTGGATAGCCAGTTTATGCACAGTAATGTAAATGGGAAAACTGGCACAGGCTTTTTGGGTGATATTACCTACATACCTAGACGCGGGGTGCAACATATTCTCACTACCACGTATATCGACGATGAATTCGATATGAACAACCTTGGATTTCTGTCGCGAAACTCGCAGATGAACTTGGACTATAACTTCGTCCTTACTGAATCAGATATACCCGGCCTTACTTCGCGGACAACCACGTTAACCTCGGTAAACCAATACAATACTGATGGAGATTCAGTATTGGCAGGGCAGTTTGCTGGCAGAACGTGGAACTATTTAAACAATGATAGTTTTAATTTATTGCTTAGGTATTTTCCTAAGCGCGTCGATGATCGACTTGGCAGAGGTACCGGCGCTTTTAGAATTCCAGAGCGTTATGCATTGATTGCTGGCTATACTTCTGACCCAGCTAAAGGCATCGCCTGGTCACTTAACCTAGAAGCTAGCCAGGAAGACCTGGGACCGGAAATAATAACTAGTGGAGCAGGAATTGTCTGGAGGCCTAATGATCGTTTTTCATTCGATCTTGGACTGAACTACACTGATCAGGAAGCATTACTTGTTCATCAAGGAAATGGGAATTATACGAGCTTCGAGGCTCATCAATGGTCACCTAAGCTGGAGTCGAATTATTTCATCTCGGCAAAACAACAATTTCGCGTTAGCATGCAGTGGAATTCGTTAAAAGCATTTGAAGATCGCTTCTGGCAAGTAAATCCAAAGCGACTCAAACATTTGAGCCCAGTTGTCATCCCAGATAATGATCCCGACGATTTTGTAATTAGTCGGCTGACTTTTCAAGCTCGCTATCGCTGGGAGATAGCACCTCTATCGGATTTATTTATCGTATATACCCGAGGATCAAACCTCCCAGGAAACAGCTTTTCCACATTTCAGGATTTACTCGAACAAGCCTGGAATGATCGAATTGTCGATTCCTTCGCGATAAAGCTCCGCTACAGGTTCGGTAGTTAAACGAAAATATATTAGAAATGGGGAGGCACAAAATGCCTATTGTGGTTTGTCTGAATTACTATAATTTTAATGCAGCCCACATAGCTTCTGCGGAGTTCCTGCATCCAATCTATTTTAACTAATCTTCTGGGGTGTAACCTCGCCCCGCATAATTAAAATCATGTAACTGGCGATTTTTACGATCACTAAGGAAAAAATTGCAATGGTATGAACGAATTTCAGCTATCTTTTCATCGCGAAAAATGAACCACTCGGTTCCCCGCAACAGTTCATGATTTTTCTCGGATAAAGGTCTCCATAGCATACTCCATTCGATTACAGCCTCAGGTTCTTTGACTAAAGCATGGTCAACAGACCACGTAGCCAGCGTCTGAGCAGCGGCCTTACACCAATAATTTGCTAGACCTTTCGCCGTCGAAACAGAAGTGTGATCGACAAAATAGTGAACCACATCGTCGGTGAATGTTGACATCATGATTTCAGGATTTTGTGCGTTACAGCCTTCATAGTATGTTTTTATCGTGCTTATATATCGATGCTTGCTCATAAATTCCTTTCAAATGGTTTTCGTCAAACGCCCCTCGCTTTTAATGTTTGCCTTAGGTAGGTTGCTTTTAAAGGAGTGCTCTAGCCCAATTTTTGTTGTTGCCCTAGGGGATAGTTCTTGAAAATTTTCTAGTCGGAATAGAAAGCTTCCCCGTCTTAGAATTTAAAATTCATTCCAAATGTTTTCACAATATTAATAATCATATCCTCCAATACCACGCCCATCTCAAAGAGCTGGCTTAACCAACCTGCCATATTCCCGCCACAATTAATCTCCACATCACCCTTATTCCGTAATGTCGTAGTTATATTTACTTGTTTAAATTAAGACTCAATCAACTACAAATTGATTGACTCCTCCTGGAGCTCGACCCCATTTAAGGCTCTCGTAAGAGAGCCTTTTTTTTAGGTTAGAACTGAGGAGGATAATTAGAATGGCGTCAGGGCTATCTATTACGGGGTAAATCTGTAATTGCTGATACCCTGAGGTTGTCCAAAGTGATGTAGTCCGCAAGTACTCGGCCACTTTCAAGAATCAGCGGATCTGTTTCATCCTCATCAGCTGCTTCATCTGCCTCCTCTTCTTCAAGAGGGAGCGTAATTTCATCATTCAGGGCAACTACGACGTCATCCTCAAGATCACTTTCTTCCTCTTCCCACTCTCGCAGCGGTAAGCCCTTTAGCAATCGGCGCATGTTTTCTGAATCGAATTCCTTGCGCCGGCTTTCTTCACGATCAGCTTTAACTACTGCTTCATTGAGAGAAAGTTGATCTCTATCGCGTAGCTCACGCGTTCTTTCAATCTGACCGAGTAAATAGATAAAGTCAGGAGACGTATCTGCACGCTGGTCATGCAAGTCCTTCAATTCAGGTAGTACGGCCTGAATAGCATTGTAAGCACGATATTCCACTGGTCTTACGGTATCCCACGGAAGCGCACCATCAAGACTGCTCTCTCCAATATCTTCATAGGCATCATAGAAGTCTGGGAAGGTAATATCAGGAATTACGCCGCGATGTTGCGTGCTGGCACCCGAGATTCGATAGAACTTAGAGCGGGTAAGTTTCACCTGACCATAGTCCATCGGAATGATTTCTTGAACTGTTCCTTTGCCAAATGTTCGCCCGCCGAGAACCAGCCCTCGTTGATAATCTTGTATCGCACCGGCAAAAATTTCAGAAGCCGATGCGCTGGTTCTGTTCACTAGAACTGCTAATGGTCCGTCGTAAGCAACTTCAGGGTTGTTGTCACCAAATGATCGCGTGAATCCATTTCTGATGCCTGAATAACGAATTTGCACAGTCGCGCCTGTTTCGATGAAAAGACCTACCAATTGATTAGCTTCACTTAAGCTGCCACCACCGTTGTTCCTTAAATCTACTACAACAGCATCCACAGCCTCTTCTTTCAGTTCTTCTAATAGTTTCTCAACGTCTTTGGTCGAGCTTTTGAAGTCTTCTTCGCCGCGACCCGCTGCTTCAAAATCGAAATAGAAAGTGGGCAGGGCGATTACACCAACCTTGAAGGAGTCACCATTGTGAGTTAGTTCAATAACTTCTTTTTTAGCAGAAGCATCTTCGAGCTTAACCGTATCTCTCGTAATGCTCACTATAGTAGCGTTAGTCTCACTTACCGCATCTGCCGGAATTACATTCAGTCGGACAACGGTGCCTTTTTCGCCGCGGATTTGTGCAACAACATCATCTAAGCGCATGCCCACGACGTCTTCAAGATCACCGTCAACTCCTTGACCTATCGCAATAATACGATCACCTTCTTGAAGCTCAGCTCCCTGTTCAGCAGGCCCGCCCTTTATTAGTTCCACAACTTTGGTATATTCGTCTTCCGTCGTAAGTTGAGCGCCAATGCCCTGCAAGGACAAGGACAGATCCATATTAAAGTTTTCAGCATTGCGTGGAGAGAAATATGCAGTATGAGGATCTACTGCTTTTGCTACGTTAGATAAATAGACTTGAAAAATATCTCTGTCATTGGTTTTTAATATTTGGTTAAGCTGATTTCGATAACGCTTACCGAGCTTCTCAATAATCTCTGAATCTTCATCTCCAGCGAGGCGCAAACTCAGCACGCTGTTCTTAACACGACGTCGCCAGATATCATCCAGTTCCTCTTTGTTTACAGCGAAGGGAGCTTCTTCACGATCAATTTCAATGAATTCTTCTAGAGTAAAATCCATTAAGGGGACATCGTTCTCAACGCGGTTAATTGCATATATTAAGCGCTCGAGAATTCGACGATAGTAGAGATTATAAATTTCAAAACCAGGTTCTACACTACCTTCTTTAAGGGTGTCATCTAGGGTGTAACGGTAGGCACTCAGAGCATCAACATCTTCTTTCAGAAAGTATAGGTGGGAACCGTCCAAAGCATCGAGAAAATTATCGAAAACTATGGATGAAAAATTGTCATTAATCTCTACAGATGAATAATGCTTGGCTTGCAACTGTTCTAACAAGCTAATAGCAGTAGCCCCATGGATCTCCTGACTGCTGACAGGCTGATACAAGCTATCGATATCGAGAACAGCATTAAGAGGAATTAATTCTTCTTGCGCGGTTAAGGATGTGGCTAACAGAATACAAGCTCCGAGAGCGGAATACTTAGCCGCGCGCAAAACTTCATTCCTTCTATTAGTAATCTTCATAGTGCTCCATATGAATATGCTGATACGCATGTGACAGAGTTTGTGCTCTGCTTAAGAATTATTTAAAACCCCTGTTTATCGACCTTAAAAATGTTGTCGATCTAATCTGTACCCACTCATTTATTTGGTGCCCAAAATCAAAAAGAGAGATTAAGCCATATCTAAAGCGGTGAGAAGTAATTTCCTCTTATTTATTCACATCAAATAATAACTACAGGAAGAAGACTTTTAACGGATAAGCTTTTTGCGCGCGGAGGCGTGCCTTTCTGCTCTCTCCACGTCGATATAGCGGTCCGTAATAGCACTAGAACCGTGCCCCGCATCATCACGTACGTGCTCCCTCGGCCGATGTTTTACATCCTCTGAAATCCCTGTATGCCTTAGCCAGTGAACCGTGGCGTTGGCCAATCGTTCTGCGTCGTCTGGGAACCCCTCTTTTGCCATAGCTTCTTTCGCATGGTCGAAACAGATTTGAACGATTCCCCGAATCTGTCTGGTGCTGGCGATGCCGCCTTTGCCTCGAGTCTTGTGGATTAGTGGACTAGATTCCCCTGGGCTCGGTAATGGATGCAGTCCACGTGACAATCGATAACGTTTGAGAGCACTCAACATGGCATCACTGACAGATATCTCACGCTCCTTGTTTCCTTTTCCCACGGTAATGAACCACCAATTACCTTCCTGATCAGGCTGAAAATGTCCCATTTGTGGTTGCCAGCGGTTCGTATCAACTAATTCGGAGATTCTCAAATACATAGCAAAGAGCGCATTCATAATAAATAGAGTTCGCTCATGAGCTGAAGGATCCAGAGAGGCAAGACACTCTGCGGCCTCCAAGACATACTCCCATTGCAGAGGAGACAAGCGACGAATCTTGCTCTGAGACTGATGTTTGCGAATAAATTTACTCTTCTGGCGCAGCTGAGACACGGGGTTCGCTTTGAGGTAGTTTTCCTGAATCAAGAAATTAAAGAAGCTACTCAGAACGCTAAAGAGCGACTGCAGTGTTGCTTGTGATACCACGTATTCTCCACCATTGCTTACATAGGGACGCCAAGCTTCGTTAGCTACCCGCTCACCGGCACGATCCATAAATCGAGCAACATTTTTCTCACCAATCCAAGCTAGGGGAGGCTGCTTTGCAAACTCAACATATGTTTCGATATTTTCTCTAACTATTTGATTTAAAGACTTATTTTCGATAAGCCAGCACCAGTGTAAGAAATGCTCAATCTCTCGACGGTAGGTGCTGAACGTATCTGGGCTACCTCTGTAACTGTAAATAAACTCGCTAGCATACTGGTAGTCCGACACCGCGTCTTTAGGGTACTCTTCAACTAAATGCACCAAGCTAACAATGGCTTGCTTGAAGGGATTTGCCATTTCATCAAGAGTATCGAAAAACGCAGCGGGCGAGGTCTTATTTTGCATTAAGAATAACTCCTAATATTCTGTAATATATACAATTAAAGATTTTTTATAACTATATTGTAATTATTAAATTGCTTTTAGCAACTGGATCGTAAGAATTATGGAAATTCTTATTTCCGGTATCACCATGTAATCGGTAGTAACTCCACATCCTTGACTGTTCTTCCTATCTGAAACCATTATAATTCTCGTTATATACATTACTATATAACGAAAAGTTAAATGAGGAAGTAGCACTTGAATCTAAATAAACACTGCAAACTCAACTTGCTGCTTTTGGCTGTCATATTTTTGCTGCCTTCAGTTCGAGCCGAATCGATCAATGTGGCGGTTGCGGCTAACTTCTCTGCAGCATTGGAAGAAGTAAAAACTGTATTTGAGTCGAACACTGACCATGAAATAGTAGTTATACGCGGCTCTACTGGTAAGCATTTCACACAAATCTTGAATGGCGCGCCATTTGATTTGTTTCTGGCCGCTGATCAAGCAAGACCCGCGCGACTGCAAGAGCAAGAACAATACAACATGGTCCAGCGCCGAAGCTATGCCATCGGCCGATTAGCATTGTGGGGTAGGGGTGAAGGCCCGCTAAAAGAAGATTCCTTAACGGATATGATTCTCAAAACTCCGAATCAGCGCCTTGCTATTGCTAATCCACTACTTGCCCCTTATGGGTCCGCAGCGCTTGAAACCCTTAATTATCTTGGGCTAAAAGATGAAAGCGAAGGCAGGATAGTAACTGGCGAGAATATTGCGCAAGCTTTCCAATTTGCCTATTCGGGTGGCGCAAAATTCGGCCTAGTTGCCTATTCACAGGTAATCAATGTGGGCGAACTTGGTAATTTTTGGTTGGTACCAACAACTCACCACTCTCCGATTATCCAAGACATGGTCTTATTATCTGAATCAGCTGCCGCTAGAGAATTATTCGAGTTCTTAACCAGCACCAAAATGTCACAGATCTTGCGGGATCATGGATATTTGGAACCGGGCAGCGGCCGGGCACAAACTAGGAATTAGTTCAGCAATGCTTAGTAATCCAGATTTTGTTGCGTTCGCACTTACCATTAGGTTGTCGTTAACCACGATAGTAATCTTAATTATTATCGGAACACCAATAGCTTGGTGGTTGAGTCAAACTAAGAGTAAGTGGAGGAGCGTAATCGAAGCTCTCATTGCGCTGCCTCTGGTACTGCCGCCTACGGTTTTGGGCTTCTATATGCTACTGACACTCTCGTCTGACGGCTTCATTGGCGCTTCATTGGCGGCACTAGGGCTGCCATCCTTAGCATTTACTTTTTCTGGTCTAGTGTTGGGGTCAGTACTCTACTCTCTGCCCTTTGTTGTTCAACCATTGCAAAATGCCTTTTCGAGTATTGAGCAGAGGTCTTTGGAAGCCGCATCCATTCTTGGAGCGGGTCCGTTAGATAGATTCATTAGTGTGGTACTTCCTTTGTCAAAAATGGGCTATCTCACGGCGATTGTTCTCGGATTTGCCCACACTATGGGCGAATTCGGAGTCGTATTAATGATAGGGGGGAACATTCCTGGCCAAACCCAGGTGCTATCCATTGCTATTTACGATCACGTCGAATCTCTCCAATATGGTGCAGCTCATAGTCTCTCGGCAATCCTGCTACTGCTTTCATTTGCTGTCCTGCTGATGGTGTATAGCCTAAACAAGCGTGTGCAATTGCTAGGGCGGGCATAGACTATATGATTGATATCCAGATTGAGTTACAAAACGCTAGCTTTCACCTTGAGGCAAATTTCTCTGTAGCAGAAACGGGCGTCACTGGAATATTCGGCCCGTCAGGGTCGGGAAAAACCAGTCTATTGCGGGTGATTGCCGGCTTAGAGCCGCAAGCACTGGGGTTGGTGCAGATCGGCAACGCTGTTTGGCAAGACGAGACTAGCTACCTTCCAATTCCCCAAAGGCAGATGGGTATGGTTTTTCAGGAACCAAGCTTGTTCCAGCATTTGAATGTCGCTGAAAACCTTCGCTATGGGATGAATAGGACTAAAAGAACCTCTCAATCGGTTGAATTTAGTAGCATGTGCGAGTTATTAGACTTAGAGATACTGCTAGAACGTAACCCACTAACCTTGTCCGGAGGCGAAAAACAACGGGTAGCCATAGCCCGGGCCCTACTTGCATCACCGCAGTTACTGTTACTGGATGAGCCTTTGTCTGCGCTGGACCAAAGTGCGCGAGGGAAGCTGATGACTTATCTCGAGAAAGTATTCCAAATACTTGATATTCCGGTTTTTTATGTTTCCCATTCTAGCGAAGAAATCGCCAGACTTGCAGATAACTTAATACTTATGGATAGCGGACAAGTCAGCGCTTTTGGTCCGATAGACGACGTATTAAGCAGAATTGATAGCCCTTTAATAGAACTGGATGAGGCATTCAGCGTGCTTGAATGTGAAGTAAAGGCCCATGACTTGCCGCATCTCACAACCATTCAAAGTGTTGGCGGCAAAATACTTCATATACCCGAAATACAAAGAGCCATCACAAGCAAGCTGCGACTGCAAATACGTGCTCGTGATGTAAGTCTTTGTCTCACTGAGCCCAGTAATACCAGCATTCTTAATATCATTGAGGCCAAAGTAACTGAAATTTCTCAGGTAAAGCAGGGAGCACGAACTATCAAATTAGATATTGCTGGAGAGAATCTGATGGCAAAAGTTTCAGACTACTCCTCCACGCAGCTTAACCTTCACTCTGGCCAAGAGGTTTTTGCTCAAATCAAATCAGTTGCTTTGGTGGGATAAAAAAGTCCGCTAGGCTTGCACAAGAATGACACTCGAAGCCTTAAAGAAAGCAGTCACCGAGGAGCCCTCTTTCAGACCAAGCGCAGAAACACTCTGGCTGGTTATTATCGCGCTGAGAGTTTTACTGTCGCCTAGATCCATAGATATGTCTGAGTTTAAAGGCCCTTCGTCAATCCTAGCGACGATGCCAGGGAATTGATTTCTTGCGCTAATTTTTAGCCCCTCTGTAGTGCCTGCCGCAAGTGTTATTGAAGACGCCTTGATCAGTGCTAGAACCGAAGAGCCGGCGATGAATTGCATCTCATCCTGCGATTTTTGGTTAACTTGAGCGACTAGTGAGAGTGTCGCGCTAAGGTTTATTAGTAATTCAGCATTTACCGCTCCACACTCAACCGTGCTCACGGTGCCGACAAATTGGTTTCTAGCATTGGCTTGTAGCTTTGTGTGTTTCACAAAGCCGCTAATATCATCAATACTTTTTAACTGATTACCTATGCTTTTAAGAAAGTCTTCATGCTGCTCTTTGAGTAACGAGAATCCAGCCAACATTTCAACCCCATACGACGTCAGACTAGTACCACCCCCTTTACTGCCACCCGTTGAGCGAGCGACCAGAGGTAATTGAGATAAATTATTCAACCTCTCAATTCTAGCCCAGGCAGTTTTGTAGCTTATGCCCACAGCTTTGGCCGCAGCAGAAATGGAACCAGATTCCTGAATTGCAGCTAGCAGGCCAAATTGTTCGAGCGCCAAATGCTTAGAATTCCCATCTGATAGCCAGATTTCACCTTTTAAGTTAGTCAATACCCTTACCCGTTGGTTTCTGTCACAAAGATTATGCCTTATTATCCCTCATGAGCACGCTATCCAAAACATCATAATCTGTTTTTTAAAACCACATTAAAATATATAGCCAATGCACAATATTAATGCGGCTCTTTTCTATTTAGCTTGGATTTGGCGATGGCAGGTTTGCTGAATATGGATTGCGACGGGTGGAGAAGGGCGGTGAGAGGGACAGTAGAGAGATTCTTTTTTTGGAATGGTGATTGGCGGGCAGTTTAATTAATATTTACTGCCAGCAGAATGCATCTTCATATTCCCATACCTCTCGCACCGCTTATTTTAAAGCCGAGCATTCATATCGACTTCGCGAAACTGGTTAGAATAGCCCATAGCCGTGAGATTTATATTTCTAACGTGATCAAACGGCATCAAAGTATTCTATGACTCTAAAGTTAAGATTAATTAGAATTAAAATTCACAAATAGATAAGACAATAAATCATGGCTCAAGATAAAGAAGCAATAGAATTAATGGGAGCGCCAGGCTCACCCTATACCCGTAAAATGTTAGGAATATTGAGATATCGCAGAATCCCTTACCGCTTGTTGCCATTTACCAGGAATAACTCGGCAGCCTACTTGGATCGTTATGGCGAGCGCCCCGCGCCTAAAGTACGCTTGCTACCGATTTTTTATTTGAAAGATGAGCAGGGCGCCAAACAAGCTGTGTGCGATTCGACGCCGTTGATTCGAGAGCTCGAAAGCCGGTTCGAAGGGCGGTCCGTAGTTCCTGATAATCCTCTGCTCGCTTTTATCGACTACTTAATCGAAGACTATGCTGATGAATGGCTTACCAAAGCGATGTTTCACTATCGTTGGAGTTACCCGGCAGACATAAGCAAGGCAGGGCAAATGCTACCTCGGTGGCACAATAATACAGCGCCAGAGGCCGAGATTAATGAAGCATCCAAGACTATTACCGAACTGCAAATATCCAGATTAAGCTATGTAGGCTCAAATGAAGCTACGGGGCCTGTCATAGAAGAGTCTTTCACCAAATTCTTAGAATTGCTGGATAACCACTTGGAATCAAACGCATTTATTATTGGTAGCAGGCCTTCAGCATCCGATTTCTCCATCTATGGCCAGCTAACTTGTTTGGCATTATTTGATCCCACGCCACAAGCCCTGATCACCAATCAAGCACCACGGGTCTACGCGTGGACCGAGTCTTTAGAGGACCTGTCCGGTTACGAGCTGTTGCCTGGTGACTGGCCACAACATTCCAGTATACCAACTACCTTGCTGGCACTGCTTGGTCATATTGTTGAGATCTATCTTCCTTACTTAATCGCCAATGCTGAAGCTGTGGCAACAGGAGCAGAGTCTATGACAACCGTTATTAATGGCAGGAGTTGGACTCAAAATCCCTTTCCTTACCAAGCCAAGTGTCTTTCTTGGATAAGACGCTGCTACGGCGATTTGCCTGCACAGGACCAACTAGCTTTAGATAGATCGATCGAGGGAATCGATATTTCTCAGTATTTATCTTAAATAAAGCCTAGGAAGAGTAGAGAGCCAATTACCATCTTATCCCTGCGGAGATCTTTGTCACGCCTTCCTATTCTTCTATTTCCGGTAATCTTTATTACCGGAAATAGAAGAATAGGAAGTGTGGGCCCAATAAAGCCAATTATTGAGTACGCAGAAGATCCGATCGCGCCACAACATGGCTAGCCTGATGACCTACAAGACTGGCCTAGCCCTCAACGATCTCATTGTTACAAATTCCTCAGCTAACGTTGGGTGGATGCCAATGGTTCTATCAAAGTCGGATTTAGTAGCACCACAATTCATAGCAACTGCGAACCCCTGCACCAATTCACCAGCATCTGGCCCAACCATGTGCAAACCGATGACTCGATCACTAGATTTCTCAACTATGAGTTTAATCATGCACATTTCATTGCGCCCGGTGAGTGAATGCTTTAGTTGTTTAACTGCGGAACTGTACACTTCGATACCTAGGCCTTTTTGGATTGCCTGTTCTTCGCTAAGACCAACAGTGCCAAGATTTGGATGGCAAAACACGGCAGTTGGGATGTTTTGATAGCCCATAGCCTCTGGGTGGTTTGAAAACAAGTGCCTAGCCACAGTTTGTCCTTCTGCAAGAGCAACTGGAGTCAGTGCGATACGGTCAATTACATCCCCAACTGCATAAATTGAGGGTTCAGCAGTGCGGTAATGCTCATCAACTTGGATAGAGCCAGACTTGTTTAGTTCTACAGCAACTTTTTCAAGGCCTAAATTTGACGTCATTGGACGTCTACCTGTAGCGCTGAGAACCAAATCCGCAACTATTTCCGACCCCTCATTAAGTAAGACGTTTACACCCGAGTTTCTAGGGTTTATTTCCACAATTTCTGTGTTTAGTTTTAAAACAACACCATGACCAATCGCTGCAGTAATGAAATCGCGTATTTCTTCATCAAAGCCTCGTAGTAGCTTGTCCCCACGGCACACAAGAGTAGTTTCGCAGCCCAAGCGTGAAAAAATACTCGCAAATTCTACAGCTATATAGCCACCTCCTAAAACCACTAAAGACCTAGGCAATTTTTTTAACTCGAATAACTCATTTGAGCTCACTGCCACGTCGCTACCAGGAAATTCTGGCGTCCAGGGCCATCCACCAACAGCGATGAGAATAAACTTTGCTGTTACCAGCTTGCCTTTAACCCGAATTTCATGAGGGCCCTCTATAGTTGCCCTAGCCTCAAAAACGTCAACGTTATTATCATCAAGTATCAATTTATATATAGAATTTAACCGACTGACTTCTTTGTCTTTATTCGTCTTTAAAGTAGACCAGTCAAAGCCAATATCAGAATAGCTCCAGCCAAAACCTTTACTATCTTCAAAGTCATCTCGAAAGTGGGCAGCGTAACTGAACAACTTCTTTGGAACACAGCCAACATTTACGCAAGTGCCGCCAAAATAACGCTCTTCTGCAACCCCTACTTTTGCACCTAAACTTGCCGCTATCCGGCACGCTCTAACGCCACCCGATCCGGCACCTAAGACGAACAAATCGTAATCAAATTCCTGCAAAATCCTGTATCCTCAAAGTCTATAAATCCCGATAAGCCCATTATATACAAATGGAATTGCCCATAGATCCGAATTCAGGGCCGCATTATGCACCAGGAAGTTATGCTCCATGCAAGCAAGCCTCTTTGAGAATACACAAAGCCCCCAGCAATGCCAGAAACACCAGCTTGGTGAGTCTACAATCACTGAGTATCCCTTTGCTTTTACTGAGCAATTAGCAAAGAGTTATCTTGAGCTTCTGATATCTAATATTGATTGGCAACAAGATCGGCTCAGAATTGCTGGTAAAGAGATCCCTGTTCCGAGATTGCAATGTTGGATGGGTGATAAAGCTAGTGACTATAGCTATTCAGGGCTGCGGCTTAAACCGCAGCCCTGGCAGCCACCAGTGCTAGATATTAGAAGCAAAGTCGAGGAAATTGTGGGACTGACGTTCAATTCTGCGCTGTTAAATTTTTACCGCAATGGCCAGGATAGCGTGGCCTGGCACGCTGATGATGAAATTGAGTTAGGTTGTTCTCCCATCATCGTATCCGTAAGTATCGGTGCTGAGAGAATCTTTGAACTGAAGCCAAAACAGTCTTTAAAACGGCAAAAATACCAAATATTGCTCAAATCCGGGAGTATATTGATAATGGGTAATACTCTACAAAATAATTATTTACACCAACTACCCAAAGTAAAAGGTCTCAATGAGCCTCGTGTTAACCTGACATTTAGAAATATTGTGTAGAGTGGTATAAAAAAAGGTCTTTATTTTGGATAAATTTGAGATCTGCATAGTCGGCGCTGGCGTCATTGGGCTCAGTATCGCCTATGAGCTCAGCAAGCGCAGCAAAGAGGGCTGCAGCAAAATTGTTATTTTGGAGCAAGAATCCAGTTTCGGTCAACATACTAGTAGCCGTAATAGCGAAGTTATTCATGCCGGTATTTACTATGCCACCGGCACACTTAAGGCTCAGCTATGCCTTAGCGGAAAAGAGCTTCTGTATCAGCACTGCAAAAATTTTAATATAGGCCATAAGAGAATAGAAAAACTCATCGTAGCGCAGGGTAACGAAGAGAATGACTTGCAAGCGATCAGAATCAAGGCTGAAGAGAATGGTCTTCATGACCTCCGTTGGGTTGATGCTAGTGAACTAAGGCAGATGGAGCCAGCTGTTCGTGCCCAGAGCGCTCTTCTCTCCCCGTCAACCGGCATAATCGATAGCCATGGCTACATGGAGAGCCTTTTGGCTCTAGCAGAACAAGCAGGGGTGATTTATGCACCGCGGACCAAGGTGAAGAAAATCATCCCGCAAGATAAGGGATTCGATGTGGCTACCGATATTTCCAGCGGTAACCTCACGGAATCATACATGTTTCATAGTGGACGCTTGATTAATGCTGCAGGCCTGGACGCCCAGGCAGTGGCTCATAGTATTGAAGGTTATTTACAGGGCCCAATACCACCACTACATCTTTGTAAAGGCGACTATTTCTCGTACTCAGGTAAGTGTCCATTTCAGCGGCTCATTTACCCCATACCCCCTGCTAATACGAAGAGCCTAGGAATTCACGCTACTATCGACATGGCGGGTCAGTTGCGGTTCGGTCCGGACACAAAGTACATCGATGAGATCAACTATAATATTGACCCAACCAAAGCTGGAGAATTCGCCGAGATCATCGCGGACTATTTCCCAACCATTCAAGCAAACCAGTTACAACCTGCATATTCTGGAATTCGACCAAAAATTGTGGCCGACGGGATGCCCGCAGGTGATTTTGTCATTCAAAAAGGGGAAGAATTTGGCATGGACGGCTTACTGCAGCTATACGGAATGGAGTCTCCCGCCCTCACGTCTAGCCTCGCTATAGCGGCACTAGTAGCTGATTCCCTAGAAATTTAACCCCCAGTAGGAAATCCTATTTCCCCCGAAATCACGCGCCTTGCTATACAGCTGTCTGCACCAAACGACTCCATTGCCAGAGCAAGGATTCCATAATCAGTTGCGAATTAGGATTTGTGCTTCCTTGCAATTGCCGCCTAGCTTTCTGTATCTCCCCATTAAAAACCAAAAGCCTGCGAACTAGGGAAACGGTTGCAAGCCCGCTAATCCCGGTACGCAATTTTAAATCCTCAATTAGTGAATCTGCCTCTAGGGGTCGGGAATTTGTTAAGAGGTATTTTATTAATATAGACGATGTCGTGGCTAAATACCCCAACACCTCTTTTTCACCTATCTTTACCGCCAGCGCAACCAGCCCTTGAAGCCCTGCTGGTTGGCCCAAAGCTTCAGCAAATCTAGTAAGAAATATTTGTCGATTTTCAACTACTCCCTGTTCAGCTGCATGCAGAGCCAATAACGGTCTCCCGTGAGAGTTACTAAGTGCTGCAGCAATATCGGCTGAGCCTAGTCGGCTCTGTAACCACGTAGTAGCCTGATTAATAGTAGGCATTGGAAACTGGATTCTTTGACAGCGACTGCGAATAGTTGCTGGAAGTGAGGCAGGTAAATTACTAATAAGCAGAATATATGTATCACTCCCCGGCTCTTCCAAGGTCTTCAGTAGTGCATTAGCGGAATTAACGTTTAGCTCATGAGCTTCATTAACAATGACTACTCTATTTCCGCCAGAGTGGCTCGTTTTATTTACGAAATCCGCAAGCTCTCTTATTTGATCTATTTTTATGGATTTCCCTATCTCTTCAGGCTCTATTATTACTAAATCAGGATGTTGACAATTTTTGCCTAAGCTGCAGTTTTGGCATTTCCCGCAAGGCCTACTTCCCGAAGGTTCTAGACACAATAATAACCGGGCAAATTCAAAAGCAAATAGCCGCTTACCAATTCCTGTCTCACCGGATAATAAAAATGCATGGGCTAGCTGATCTGTTTTTACTTGAGCGTTCAGTCGCTGCCATTGTTCGAGCTGCCAAGAAAAAGGAGCCTGTTGCTCCATATCAATTGTTAAACCATTCATAGTTAATCAAAATACTCTGCAAGTTTACTTTGAATTATAGCCCGAAGGCTTACCTGTACAGTTTCAATCGGTGATGACGCATCCACAATCACACAACGCTTTGGCTCTGACCGAGCAATTTCTAGATAAACTGCTCTAACTTTATTAAAGAACTCCAGATGCTCTTGCTCGAATCTATCGAGGCTGCCTCTTTTTGCCGCCCGCTTCATTCCTGTTTCAGGATCAAGATCTAAAATAACCGTGAGGTCTGGCCGAAGTTCATTTTGGACCATGTCTTCGAGCCCAGTAATAACGGATTTATTGAGTCCTCTGCCTCCACCTTGATAAGCATAAGTGGCATCAGTAAAACGATCACAAATCACCCATTTACCGGAAACCAAAGCGGGCTTGATTACAGTTGCCAGGTGTTGAGCTCTAGCTGCAAACACCAATAAAAGCTCGCTCAGTTCGGTAAGCTTCTCTTCGCGTGGTTTCAATAAAATTTCTCTAATTTCTTCCGCAATTAAAGTCCCGCCGGGCTCTCTTGTTAATACGCATTCAACATCCTTCTCAGCTAGAAAGTTTTTAATAGTTTCGATGTTGGTGCTTTTTCCAACACCTTCCACTCCTTCTACTGTTATAAACAATCCTTTATTTTTTGTCATAGTAGGCCATCTTTTCGTATAGTTTTCTTATCGTTGATATTCGTTCACTGCTGCATTATGTTCTTCGAGAGAGCTAGAGAATTTGTGACCACCATCTCCAGTTGCCACAAAGTACAAATAATTGGAAGGCAAAGGATTAACACTGGCCTCAATAGATTCTATACCAGCTAATGCTATCGGTGTGGGAGGTAATCCCTTTATTCGATAAGTGTTATAGGCTGTTTCATTGCGTAAGTCCTTTGACTTAATGCTGCCATCGAAATCAGGGCCTAACCCATAGATCACCGTAGGGTCCGACTGTAACCTCATCCCTTGTTCTAGCCTCCGCACAAATACGCCGGAGATATGACCTCGCTCTGACTCGACAGAAGATTCCTTTTCAATAATGGAGGCGAGGATAAGTGCTTCATACGAAGACTCCAGTGGTAACGCGCCTAGCCGATTACCCCAAGCATCTGCAAGGATGTTTTCTAAATTTTCTTTTGCCCTGAGCAATATTTCTCTATCACTAGTACCTGCCGTGTAAAAGTAGGTGTCTGGAAAAAACATTCCTTCTGGATTTTCTGTCTCGAGATTAAGACTTACTGATATTTCACTCTTAGATAAACCAGTTAATTCAATATTTACTTTTTCACTTAGCCAAATTTCGTTGAGAGCTTGGTCAAAGGTCCAGCCCTCCACAAGTGTTAAGCGATATTGTAATGTTTCTCCTGCGACAAATTTTCTTAATAGTTGGGCTGGAGTTATGTTTCCGTCTAAGGAGTATTCCCCAGCCTGAATAGAGTTTTCCGCATTTCTCCATTTCGCGAGTAGTATGAAAAATACTGAGTCTTCTATCAAGCCAGCATTAGTCAGATCGTTACTAACTTTAGCCAACGAACTACCGGCACTAATTTCGAACATGGTGTCCGTATTTAGCACTTCAATTGGGATATATAGAGTTCGAAAACTGAGGAACAGGTATATACAAAGCAAGGGAATTAACACAGAAAAAATCAACAAAGTATTTCGTATGGTTGATTTTCCCAAGGTGGTAAGTGGCATCATTATTATATTCGAACTAAGGTGAAGTGCGCATTCCTAAGATGCGACAATTCACAGTAGCATTTTCAGTCAGCGAGATCACTGCAGAACAGAAATTCCGGTGATTTACTCGAACCGGGAAAATATCAGACTGCCGTTAGTGCCACCAAAACCAAATGAGTTGCTCAACGCTACTTTGAATTTAAGGTCTCGACTAGTCTTTGGGACATAGTCAAGATCACATTCTTGATCTGGCTCATCAAGGTTAATGGTTGGAGTAATCAACTGATCGTTTAATGACAGCACCGAAATGATTGCTTCGGCAGCTCCTGAAGCACCAAGTAAATGACCTAACATCGATTTACTCGAACTCACGCACAAATTATTGGCATGGTCACCAAAGACCGACTTAATCGCTTGAGTTTCTGCGACATCACCAGCAAGTGTAGATGTGCCATGTGCATTAATGTAATCGACATCGGTGGCATTCATACCCGCGCTCAGTAATGCGTTTTGCATACAGCGTGCTGCGCCGGCCCCTCCTTCGGAAGGTAACGTCACGTGGTAGGCGTCACCACTCATCCCAAATCCTGTGAGCTCAGCATAAATATTTGCACCCCGGCGCTTCGCATGCTCAAGCTCCTCTAACACCATAATGCCAGCGCCATCGCTAAGAACAAAACCATCTCTATCTTTATCCCAAGGTCTGCTGGCACTTTGTGGGTCATAATTTCGAGTAGAAAGCGCTCTGGCCGCACAGAAACCACCTAGGCCAACAGCCGAAGTAGCCATTTCTGAACCCCCTGCCAGCATCACATCAGCTTGATTGTTGGTAATCATATTGGCCGCAAGACCAATGTTGTGAGTCCCCGTAGTGCAGGCGGTGGTTACAGCAATATTAGGGCCTTTTAGCCCAAAACGAATAGAGAGGTTACCGGAAATCATATTGATAATAGAACCAGGAACAAAAAACGGGGATACTTTTCGAGCGCCGGAATTTCGAATCAACAGTGCGGTGTCTTCAATACTGGTAATACCGCCGATGCCAGAGCCAATAGCTACTCCTGATCGTTCTTCATCCCAGCTTGAATCAACAAGGCCTGAATCAGCAAAGGCCTGAACTCCAGCGGCGATTCCGTACTGCATAAACACATCGAGACGGCGCGCCTCTTTAGATTCCATGTACAAATCGCTTTGGAAGTTTTTAATAGAACCGCCAAACTGTGTACTAAATCCACTGGCGTCTATATGTTCGAGCGCATTAATGCCGCTACGACCATCTTTTAGAGCGCCCCATGCTGTCTTGACGTCATTGCCAACCGGAGTAATTAATCCGAGTCCGGTAATGACAACTCTTCTACTGTTCAATGACCCACTCTCCAGGTTTTAATTGCTGTCAGCCACATAAACAAAAACTACTCTAGAGAGGTCAAGAGTAGTTTTTGTTTTATGACCCAATTAAATCTTACAGGTGTTCGTTGATGTAATCGCAGGCGAGCTGGACAGTAGTGATTTTTTCGGCTTCTTCGTCAGGAATTTCAGTTTCAAATTCTTCCTCCAAAGCCATAACCAATTCAACGGTATCCAAAGAATCGGCGCCTAAATCTTCTACAAATGAAGCAGAAAGTTTTACTTCGTCCTCTTTTACGCCAAGCTGTTCGCAGACAATCTTCTTAACGCGATCTTCAATGCTACTCATATTATTATTAGCTCCTAATCCTTTGTTTCTTAAGACGTTTCTGTTCGTCTTTCTGTTACAAGCGTCCCGCAGTTGACCGCCCTGTAATTCAGAGACGCAGTTTACCTCTATTTTCTAGCATTGTAATGTTTAAATTAAAAAAATAACTATTGACTTATCCCTCTAAATAAGAAAGTTAAACTGCGCTCAAGCCATATACATCCCACCATTCACATGGATGGTCTCACCAGTAATATATGCCCCACTATCGGACACTAAGAAGCCGACTAGTGATGCAATTTCCTCTGGTTTGCCGAGGCGTGCTAGAGGAATCTGGGATAATAAAATTTCAGTTTGCTTCTCTGGCAAATCCCGGGTCATATCCGTATCAATAAATCCAGGAGCAACAGAGTTAACTGTAACACCTCGGGAACCGATTTCTTTTGCCAGGGCCCTTGAAAAACCCTCTATCCCTGCTTTCGAAGCAGCGTAATTCGTTTGCCCTGCATTGCCACTAGAACCCACTACGGAGCTCACATTTACGACTCTGCCCCATCTTGCTTTTGTCATACCTTTTACACAGGCTCTGCAGACCCGGTAAATCGAACTCAAGTTCGTTTGTATTACCGCATCCCATTCTTCAGCATTCATCCGCATGAGCAAATTATCACGGGTAATACCGGCGTTATTCACCAACACCGTTGGCACTGAAAATTCTTCTTTGATCTGAGCTATCAACCCGGAGACCGACTCACTTGATGAAACATCGGCACAATAGCCTTTACCAAGGTGATTTCCACCCTCTAGATATGCAGAAATATCATCCGCGCCGGCCTGGCTAGTTGCAGTGCCAATTACAGTAAAACCACGCCCACCTAACTCGAGGGCAATTGCTCGTCCTATGCCACGACTGGCACCAGTTACGAGAGCAACAATCTCAGAATTGCTCATATACCACTCCTTCATTGTTTATAGAATCGATCAAAAGCGTTGCTAAGCAGACATTTCAACAATGGCACTCTCCAGAGAACCAAGCTCATCACTACCAAAGCAGGAAATGTCTGGCTCAATGCGCTTTATCAATCCACTCAATACTTTACCCGGACCTATTTCTACCAATTTTGAAACTCCAGCATTATGAATTAGTTGTATTGACTCCACCCAAAGAACTGGTGAATAGAGTTGTCGAATCAGGTTCATTTTTATCGTTTCCGCATCATCGCAAATTTTAGCGTTATAGTTATGAACGACTGGTATCTTAGCTGTTGCAAATTCTATTGAATCCAATTCCTCCGCCAATTGCTCTCCAGCAGGTTTCATTAACGCACAGTGGGAGGGAACACTTAGTTTAAGTGGCAGAGCCCTTTTTGCTCCAGCTTCTTTACAGAGCGCCATCGCCCTTTCTACTGCCTCTGTATTACCTGCAATAACTGTCTGACCAGGTGAATTAAAATTAGCAGGGGAAACAACTTGCTTTTGCTCTGCTTCATCACAAATTTCATAGATTTGATAATTCTCCAATCCGACAATAGCCGCCATTTTCCCCGTACCAATGGGTACCGCCGATTGCATGTACTGGCCTCGATGATGAACGATGTTTGTTGCATCAGCCAAACTCAAAACTTCAGCACAGACCAATGCCGAGTATTCACCTAAGCTGTGGCCCGCCAAAATCTTTGGCCGCGGCGCGTTTAATTGTTGCCAGAGTCTCCAAATGGCAACCGATGCGGTAAGCAATACCGGCTGAGTGATATGAGTCTGATCTAGGCTATTGCCGCCATCATGTTGACAAATCTCCCAAAGATTAAGATTTAGAACCTCAGAAGCTTCCGCAAAAGTTTGCTCGATAATTGAGTGGGATGCAGCAAGATTACTTAGCATGCCTAGTTTTTGCGATCCCTGCCCAGGGAAGACAAATCCGAAATTTTGCATATTTAGCCTCTATGCCTTAATTTTTAAGTGAACTCTCAATTTCTCGCAACAAACTATATCTAGATACACGGACAGATCTGCTTACTTTTGTTTCTGAAGAGCAAGCTACTCACTGCCGTCGTATCAGTTTACCTTAATGATGGCTGCAACTTTTTCAGCGATCAATTTTGGGACTACGCTTTCTACTTCTCGCACAGCTCGAATAATGGCGCAAGCAAACCCTTCCATGGTTGCGTTACCATGGCTTTTAATGATGCTGCCCTGCAATCCTAATAGGGTGGCACCATTAAACCGTTGCGGGTTTATAGCCTTACTCAAACGCGCTGCCGATGCATTATCTTTCAGCTCTAGACTTGATGCATTGTACTGTGCTGCCAATAGTCCATTGACCACATTAGCCACTCCAGCAGCGGACTTTATCATCACATTGCCAACAAAACCGTCACAGATGACGACATCGACCTCTCCATCAAATACCTGGCTAGGTTCTACAAATCCGACAAAATCTAGTTGTTCACATCGTTCCATAAGTAAACTGGCATCACGTACCTCCAGTGTGCCTTTGTAATCTTCCGAACCAATATTTAGCAAAGCTACCTTGGCGCTGCCACTTATAGATGCTGCGAGCACCGAACCCATTACAGCGAACTCAAAAAGTTGCTGGGAGTTACATTTTGGGTTTGCACCCACGTCCAGCAAATAAGAGCCTTGGGTAACGCCTGGAATTGCCGCCACTAATGCTGGTTTTTGGATACCCGAGATAGTTTTCAGCAAGTGCCGCCCGATCATCAGCAATGCACCGGTATTTCCAGCACTAACCATGGCTTGCACCTCTCCCTCCTTGACTAGCTCCACCGCACGATACATAGAGGATTCTTTACCGTTCCGAAGTACACTTCCTGGAGCATCAACGCCATCGATGCGGTGCTCCGCGTGGACAATAACTAGGCGCGCTGCTAGCGAATCCGGTATTTCGGACAATAAAGGTTCTATCTGAGCCGAATTACCGACCAGATGAAGGAATAATTCATGGGTTCTTTCTAGTGCATACAGAGCGGCAGGGATAGTTAATGCAACCCCGCCATCACCACCCATAGCATCAATTGCTATGCGTTTTTTATTGCTCAAGGCTAGTCTTCGCCGAGATCCAGTACTTTCTTGCCCTTATAAAAGCCATCTCCAGTCACATGATGCCGCCTGTGGACTTCACCAGTGGTTTTATCTGTAGATAAAGTGGGCCCTGAAAGGGAGTCGTGGGAACGCCTCTGCCCTCGCCTGGAACGTGTTACTTTACTTTTCTGAACAGCCATTTCATATCTCCTAAATCAATTTATTATTTAAATTCAAACAGTTCAGTCTGTTTTCTTAAGTTTTTTAAGAATAGAAAACGGGCTTTTTGCTTGATTATCATCAATTGCAGAGGAGCCAACCTGATAGTTCAATGGATTCGCACATTCCCCCTGCGAGTGATAACTCACAATAGGGAGGCAAAGTATTAATTGCTCCTCTATCACTGTGGCCAATTCCAGCTTAAAGCCCTCACATATCAAAGGATCAAAACTGGGTTCTAAATCTGCTGCTTTAGCCTCATCTTTAAGCAAGACGAGCCTTATATCGTCAGCTAACTCAATCCCTAGAGGAGCCAAGCACCTTTGGCAGTAAACTTGCACCGAAGCTGCAACCCTGCCAGTTATTTGTCGCTGGCCTGACTCAGCTATTCTGAAAAACAACTCTACCTTCACTGAGCCTACTGGAGCTGATAGATATTCTTGAAACAGCTCCAGCTTTTTCAAGCTTAAATTACCGCTGACAGCAGCCCCTTCATGGAAGACTTTTCGTGTATCAACGTAGGCTGGAATCTGGCTCTCAGACATAGGCGCGCAATAATAGGCGTCTGGAGGTCAACTGTCAAAACAATCTGTCATTAAACTGTGCTTTGGATTTATTTATAAGCATCTGTATTTATTGAATATTCTTTAGATTTTCTAATACCCCCTGCATTTGTAAATTTAACGCTGCTTCAGCCATTATTTTTTGATTGGCTAGCCCATATTCAAATTGTATTGAGCTAGCATGGAGACACAGATTTTTGTGTCCTTTTAACACCACATCAACAGTTTTGGCTCCGTACTTTTCATCACCTAAAATAGGAAATCCAGCATATTGGCAGTGAACTCGAATTTGGTGGGTACGCCCAGTCAGAGGCCTAGCCTCAACTAGAGTAGCCTGAGAAAATGCCGCGATAGTTTTGAAATAGGTGAGCGAATCCTTTCCTTCCGCAGCGACTTTTACTATGCGCTCGCCTGAACTAAGCTCATTCTTCTGTAGCGGTACATCCACCTCAGTTAAAGAAGAAGGCCAATTTCCAACTACCAGTGCCAGGTAGCATTTCCTTATCTCCCTTGCTTTAAATTTGGCTTGTATCTCTTTCAAAAATGTAGAGTTTTTTGAAATCAAAATACACCCAGAAGTATCTCGGTCCAACCGGTGAGCAAGCTCTAATCCAGACCATTCTGGTTTCAACTGACGCAGTGCTTCAATCAAACCAAGGCGAATTCCTGTGCCCCCATGTACCGCGAGGCCAGCTGGCTTATTAAGAATAATCAGGTCTTCGTTTTCGAATAGGATACTTTCTAGTAGCAAACCGGCGAGACCGGGGCTTGGTTTCGCGATAGCTGGTCCGCTAGAAACATTAACGGGTGGAATCCGAATCTCATCACCGAGATGAAGTTTGCTCTCCGGCTTGCATCGCTTCTTGTTAATCCGCACTTCGCCTCGACGGATGATTCGATAGATTCGTGATCGAGGCACACCTTTTAGATATCGAAGTAAATAGTTGTCTATCCGTTGCCCCTCGTGAGCAACCAAGACCCTGATCAGTTTAACTTTAGACTCTTGGGTACGCGGTGATTTGTTCTTTTCCATATCAGGGATTGCAGGGAACGACTGTTCACTTTCCTTATTGTTGATGAAATCTTAGTCAAAGTAGTGCTATTCAATCAACACCGCTCCATTAAGTCGAACTCAGCGAGTTATTGTTGTTTAAAATTAGGCACTATCAGATCAGTAATCTCTAATTTTACATCAATCTGAACTCGTTGAATGGTGTACAATCCTCTCTTTTTTTAAGGAGCGAAGTTTCCTCATCAAACACTATGGATACACTTAAGGAACACCTTAGCAATCTCGTTAGCACTAGCTTGTCCTCAGTCTCGGGGGAGTCTAAGTGCAATGCCAATGTAGTTACTACATCTAAGCCCGAATTTGGTGATTATCAAGCCAATGGTGGCATGGCTATAGCTAAGAAATTAGGCAGTAATCCGCGAGAGTTTGCACAACTAGTTGTTAACGACCTAGCGAATAAAAGTGATCCAATAATCGCCAAGATGGAAGTTGCTGGCCCAGGGTTTATCAACATTCACTTGGCAGCGATCGCACTACGTGATCGAGCAAACTCAGTTATTTCCAATACCGGTGATCTGATACCTACGATTCCCAACCCACAGCGAGTCGTGGTTGACTATTCCTCGCCAAATTTAGCAAAGGAAATGCACGTTGGGCACTTGCGAGGAACTATAATTGGCGATTGCCTGGTTCGAGTATTAGAGCGACTTGGACATGAAATTATTCGCCAAAACCATGTCGGGGATTGGGGAACTCAATTCGGCATGTTGATTGCTTATATGAACGAACTCAGAGCAGAGCAAGGGGACTTGCCGACTCAATTAGCCGACTTAGAAACCTTTTACCGATCAGCCAAGGAACGTTTTGATTCCGACCCAGTGTTTGCCGAAAATTCACGTGCGAGCGTGGTTAAATTACAAAGCGGAGATCCTGAATATCTAGAGGTTTGGAAGACGTTTATTGACGAGTCATTACAGCATTGCCATACAGTGTATGAAAAGCTTGGAGTAAGCCTTAGCAGAGAAAACCTAAAGGCTGAAAGTTTCTATAACAGTGAACTTGAAAATATAGTTAAAGTATTAGAAGAGAAGTCTTTACTCTCTATCTCTGACGGCGCGAAATGTGTTTTCTTACCGCAATTTACTGGTAAAGATGGAGAGCTTCTCCCAGTGATAGTTCAAAAATCAGATGGCGGCTTTCTCTATGCCACAACAGATCTTGCAGCTATCAAATACCGTTCTTTTGAGTTAGATGTGGCACGTTCCCTTTATGTTGTAGATGCTCGCCAATCGCTGCACTTTCAACAAGTGTTCGCAGTAGCTAAAAAGGCAAAACTAGCTGACGAGGACATTTCTCTAGAACATATTACATACGGCACAATGATGGGAAGTGATGGCAAGCCCTTCAGAACTCGCTCGGGTGACACAATAAAACTTATAGACCTTCTGGACGAGTCATCAAAACGAGCTTTTGAGCTCGTAACTGACAAGAACCCTGATTTAGAAGAAGCTTCAAGAAAGCTAATAGCCGATGAAATCGGAATTGCCTCAGTAAAATACTCTGAGCTTTCCAAGAACAGAACTAACGATTATATTTTTGATTGGGCGACTATGCTGTCTTTCGAAGGCAATACAGCGCCCTATTTAATGTACGCTTACGCTAGAATTAAAAGTATCTTGCGCAAGCATAACCTTGAGATCGGATCTCAAAAAATAGCTACTAGCGAAACTACTGAAGAGCGCACATTAATACTAAAAGTTCTGCAACTTCCAGAGATAGTGGCTGTGGTTGCCAAGGACTGCTACCCCAATCTACTTTGTAATTATCTCTATGAACTAGCTGGCGCCTTCATGCGTTTTTATGAGGCCTGCCCTATTCTAAAAGCTGAAGACGAATTGCGAAGCTCTAGATTGGCTCTAGCGGCCCTTACTGCAGAAGCTCTTCAGCAAGGACTCAATCTGTTAGGTATTGAGCCCCTGGAACAGATGTAAGCATTCTCTCTATCTGTAAATACACCTTAGCCCGCAAAGTGGCATTAACTAATTGCTAAGTTCAAGTAATAACTTATTCAGACGCGCCGAGAAATCACCTGGATCATCAAGCTGACCATTATCAGCTATGCTCGCCTGACCAAATAGGATAGCAACCAAATCCGAAAATCTGTCTTCGTCAGATTCCGTATCCAATTTTACCATCAACGGATGATCTGGGTTAATTTCAAATATTGGCTTAGTTTCGGGAACTGTCTGGCCGGATGCTTCCATTATTTTTCGCATTTGCGAACCCATGTCGTGCTCATCCACCGCCAAACAAGCAGGTGAATCAGTTAAGCGATGAGTAACCCTGACCTCCTTTACCTTTTCGCTCAGGCATTTCTGTATCCGCTTAACCAGCCCTTCTAGCTCTTTTTCATTTTTTTCTTGTAACTTTTTATCTTCTTCATCATCAAGCTTGCCCAGGTCTAATTCACCCCTAGAAACATCTTGAAATTTTTTGCCATCAAATTCTTGCATATGACTCATCAGCCACTCGTCGATGCGCTCGTGCATTAAGACCACTTCAATGCCTTTCTTCTTAAAAATTTCGAGATGAGGGCTCGTTCTAGCAGCAGCCTCTGATTCGCTCACAATATAGAATATCTTTTCCTGTCCTTCCTTCATTCTTGAGACATATGCCTCCAAGCTCTGATCTTCATTACCAACATCAGATTTTGTAGTTGTGAAACGAAACAGTTTGGCGATTTTTTCTTTATTGACGAAATCTTCAGCAGGACCTTCTTTTAAAACTTGGCCAAATTCTTTCCAGAAATTAGCGTAGTCATCACCATTCTTCTTTTTACTCAGCTTCCCAAGCATATCCAGAGCCCGTTTCGTCAGTGCCGCCCGCATTGAATCTACTACCGGGTCCTTCTGCAAAATTTCCCTAGAGACGTTAAGTGAGATATCGTTAGAATCAACCACTCCTTTTATGAAACGTAAATATAAAGGCAAAAATTGCTCTGCGTCGTCCATTATGAAAACACGTTGAACGAAGAGCTTCAGGCCTCGGGCTGCATCTCGGTTCCATAAATCATAGGGAGCCCTACTAGGCAAATATAGCAAACTCGTATATTCCAATTTACCTTCGACTTTGTTATGACTCCAGTTCAATGGGTCTTCGAAGTCATGACTTACATGCTTATAAAATTCTTTGTATTCATTTGCTTTTACGTCTTTTCGAGGTTTAGTCCAGAGAGCCTTAGCATCGTTAACTGCCTCGTACTCAGTAGCTACATCTTTTTCTTCGGCATCCTTTGTTTGATCCTTTTCATTTTCATCCAAGGTCGTTGGCACTTCCTGCTTTTCCATCATTACGGGTATCGAAATATGATCTGCATATTTCTTAACAATCCCTCTAAGCCGATAGGCCTCAGCAAAACCAGATTCATCATTCTTTAGATGCAGCGTAACTACGGTCCCTCTAGTTGATTTTTCGGCTATCTCGATAGAATAATCTGCCTCACCCTTGGAACGCCACAAGGTTGCTTCACTGACCTCTGTGCCAGCTTTACGGGTCAACACCTCTACTTCGTCTGCAACGATAAAAGCAGAATAAAAGCCGACACCAAATTGCCCGATGAGTTGTGAATCTTTTTGCTGATCACCAGTGAGGCTTTCCAAAAACTGAGCTGTACCACTCTTTGCAATCGTTCCCAGATGACTAATGACTTCATCACGAGTCATGCCTATTCCGTTGTCTGAAATACTGATGGTATTTTTATCACTATCAAAATCAATGTTAATGCGCAGGTCAGAATCATTTTCAAATAGTTCCGGAGATGACAGTCCTTCAAATCGTAGTTTATCTGCAGCATCCGAGGCATTTGAGATTAATTCTCGCAGGAATATCTCCTTATTGCTGTAGAGCGAATGGATCATTAGATGCAGTAACTGCTTCGCTTCTGTTTCAAATCCCCGTGTTTCGGCTTGTGTTTCAGTGCTCATTCTGCAACTCCAATAATTCAGTTCTGTTTTTTATTGTCAAAAAAAACCCAGACACATTAGATGACTGGGTTCATTTATAAGGTCAAATCTCAGAAATTCAAGGATTTAGCCCAAGTTTTGTTATAAACCATCTTACTGCAATGAGGGATAAGACTGGTAAAAATCGATAGCAATGGCTTTTCTTTCTGCAATGATATTAAACCGGCTCCGAGTACTGTTGATGAAGTTAATGTAGTTAACTGCACTAGTATTCTCGTCTCTATCACCAAAATCTGCTGCTTCAGTGGCCGCTTCTAGAGCGCCCTCAAAGTCTTCTAATTCAATCTTGGATCGAGCAAGGAATAATAAAGTATCACCGCGATCGGAAAGGTCCCCTTTGTCCAACGCATTTTGAAATGCATCCACTGCATCTTCGTAGTTCCGAGTTACATAATGGATATAACCAACATTATCCCAGCCATCCCCAGATTCATTTAAATCAGCAACCGCAAGCGCAGGCTCCAAAGCGGCTTCATATTCACTGGCAATCAAAAACATCTGTGTATAGATAGTGAGGTTATCCTCATCAGCTTCCATTATACCGGCGTCTAAACCTTCTTTGATAATCTTAGTCCCACTCATGGGGATATCAAGTCCTGCCATGGATTGCCCTAGATTCAAAAATCGATTGTCATCCTCAACATAGCCCTTTAAATATGCCAGATTCAAAGATCTTACTCGACGCTCTTCATCGTCAATACTCGCATAAACTGCACTCAGGTTCATCCAGTCAGTGGCCTCGTCATAGAGCATGATCATGGTCTTGGTCACATCCAGAGCGCTCACAAAATCTTCCAATGTGAAATAGATGCCATTCAAATACGAATAGTCAGCCCTGTCTAGTGGTTCTTCGCGAGATAGCAATAACTGCATGTAGTTAATCCAGTAGGGCAGAGCTTCCGCGAATTGTTCTTGCTGATAATGTCCATAGGAAAGTCCGCGGAAGACAATATCGTCCTCTTCCAGCGAGGCTTCTCTCCAGAGCACATAATTACGGACCGACTCTGACCATTCTTCTTCAGCTGAGTAAAGCTGGCCTAGCGACTTCAAAGTTCTAAGCTTTGTATCTTCTCGGAGCGTTTCAATGGTTAGTAATTGCTCAAAGGTATTAATTGCTTCTGGGTAATTTTCCAAAGTCAGGTAGTAATTAGTGAAGAAATTTAGGGTGGTTTGTTTTTCAAAATCGTTCATTCGTTCGAATCGACGTTCGTACAATTCATCAAGTTCAGCTTTTGCTTCGACCAGATTCGGTTCATCCTCCGGATCTTCAGGAGTCATTAACTCCTGAATATTAACGATAGCTCTCATCACTTGAGGCCCCAGTGTTCCGGCTGTCCTAGCTTGTGGTGGCGCTCGCTGTTCTTCGCCAGCAAAGGCGATTTGGCTCTGCCACACTGGCGTTGCCATTACCGTAACAAGAAAAGCCAGCTTAAGTGTATTACTTGGTTTCATACTACTAGTCCTCAAGCTGATAGCGGAATAAGTATTGAACACCATCAACCTGGACGCCCTGCCCATTGACCACTCTAGGTTGAAACTTAAACCTGGCTGCTGCGCGAAGAGATGAACGGTCGAAGACGTTAGGTGGTTCTGCATCGGTCACGATAATTGAATCTTCGACGACGCTGCCTTGTCCATTAACCGAGAACGATACTAAACACCAACCCTGAATTCCACGTTGAGCGGCACGGGTTGGATACTGAGGAGCAATAGCCACCAGTGGTAAATAGTCGCCATCGGTCGCCGAAATGGATGCGTTACTCAGCTGCAAACCGGTATCAATCTGAACCATTGCACGCTCTATATTCAATGCCGGCCCATCAGACAGACTGATCTGCTTATCAGGGGTGTCAGGAACATCTTCTGTAACTTCTTCAATCGGTTCAGGCTTATCGATCTCTTCAATAACTTCGAGTTCAATTTCCGGCATTGTGGCATCAATAACTTTCACAACATTCACGCGCTCATCGAGGCCACTTCCAGACGCAATAAGAGCTTGCATAAAATAAAACAGGCCGAGTGTGATCCCTGCCGCCAAACCCATTGATATAGCCCATCTAATGACTATCATTGGCTAAGCCTCCGCTGAAATTGATACATCGTCTATGTTTGCTTCTCTAGCTGCATCTAGAATAATCATTACTTGCTCATTTTCTGCGTTTGCATCTGCCTGAATAATTATTACTGAATTTGGGGCATCGGCTAAGCGCAATTCAAAGCGTGAACGGATAAATCGTGGATCAACTTGATCGCCGTCTATCCAGATATCGCCCGATGGACCCACGGCGATTAATATTAAATCACCCGAAGTATCATCGACAGTAGAGGCTTCTGGTTTAGTTACTTCAATACCAGCTTCGGTCACGAAGACAGAAGTTACAATAAAAAATATGAGGAGAATGAATACAACATCAAGCATTGGAGTGAGATCGATCTCGCCCGCATCTTCATCCTGTTTCCTCTTCATTAAACCTGATTTCATTATTTTTATACCTTAGGTTAATTCGTCCGCTTTTACTTAGTTACTCAACGGTAAGTGATCTGCCAGCAACTCAAGATCACGGTCAACTTTTGCTTTTAAGTAATTTGATGCAAAAATACCTGAGATCGCACCAACCATCCCAGCCATAGTGGGGATGGTTGCTTTGGAAACACCACCTGCCATGGATTTTGCATCCCCCCCTCCACTAACCGCCATTACGAAAAATACCTCGATCATTCCTGTCACAGTGCCGATGAGACCGAGTAAAGGACAAATTGTCACCAGAACTTCGATGATGGGCAGAGTGTTACGAACATCCAAGGATATCTTTGAAATCATCATCGTACGAATTTGGTGCGCACTCCATGATTTTGTATCCGAGCGCGCGTTCCATTCTGCCAAAGCGAACTTGACGTTTTTCTTGTGAGTTGTGTTGAGGTACCAAATGCGCTCAAACACTAATGACCACTTCACAAACAGGAGCCAGGCGATGATGGTTAACACCGAACCGCCTCGCTCCATGAACAGGTTCACAGAATCAATAATATCTAGAAATGCAAAATACATACGCTAATTCCTCAGCTATTACGCTCGACTGTTAGCAATTTGTTCTGCTTTCTGCGCAATCATTCCAGTAGCTTGTTCTTCCAGGATATGCGTAATAGTGTCAGCTCTGCTCTTAACCACTGTATGCATAAAAATAGTCGGTATAGCGACCACGATACCCAGTACTGTCGTCATCAAGGCTGAAGAAATACCTCCGGCCATAATAGTTGGATCGCCAGCTCCATAAACAGTAATTTGCTGGAAGACCTGAATCATACCGGTAACCGTGCCCAATAAACCGCCCAGTGGCGCTATGGTCGCGATCATCTTGATTAGCGTAAGCATACTTTCGAGAGTAGGTGTTTCCTGCAATATCGCCTCACCCAACTTAAGTTCTAAAGTCTCTGTATCAGCGTTTGGATTTGAATCCGCAACTAACAGAACCCGGCCGAGAGGGTTGCCCTTAGATGGCTTACTGCTCTTAAGCTGGCCACGTACTTTAATTGATATCAGCGTCAACATCAGCAAGCGAAAGAATCCCATCGTGATTCCAACTATGCCTACCCCAATAATAATGAAACCAATTGTTTTGGCATTGTTCATTACTTGTTCTTGTGCGCTGGGGAAATTCACAAGGTTAGCCATAACCTGACCACCAACACCTCCGGTTGGGTCGATTCCAACTTTTGTGAAACCTGAGGAGGCTGATTGCAGGGCTTGAGCTTGACCAACTATGCCAGCATTCGGCTGCTTAGGTAGTACCTGTAAATGACCGATATCACCGTTATAGCTTAGATAATCGCCATCGGACACGGAATTGAATGACCCGATTCTGACAATATTGCGATTGGAAGTTTCGCCTGTCGGAAGAGTTACTTCGGCATTATATGCAACTACTCGCGCAGACTCGGTTAGCTCTTGATGCATGAAAAACCAGAACCTTTCCATTTCTTGAACATCAAGCTGCTCAATAGTACTTCCTGCTTTATCGATAAATTCTTCTATAAATTCAGAGCGCCCAGGGTATTGCGCACTAATTAGCGAATTTTGGAAAGTACTTAGGAAGTCACCAGCAACCCCTTGCAATGTACCAAAGAGTTCATTTAAGTCGCCTCGACGATTTCGAAGAATCTCTCTCTTGTCCGCAAGAGTGATTTCATTTGCTTCAAACTGATTGCTCAGAGCAACCTGATCCTCTTCTTGCTCAACAATTCTTGCTTCTGTTGTTTCTAGAATTTGTGTTTGTCGCGCGGCATTTGCCTCGAATTCCTGAGCCCTTTCACGATATTCAACGGATTCGGCGACCCGATCGTTTTCGACCAGCTCGAGGAGATTCGCAAGCGAAGTCGCTTCCTGAGAATAAACTTGTGTTGTTGCGACTAATAGTAACGATGTGGCTATGAGGCTAGATTTTTTAATTAGCTGTTTCATTGGGCAGCCTCCGGAAAAATAACTGGTAATTCGATAATTTTTGGCGCATCGAGATTGGAAACAACGCGAATCGCTGATTGCACAGCTTGGCGATAATCACCAGCGTCGAGTTCCACCCATTGCCGCGAATTGTTATCCCAGGCCCCAGTTACCTGACGATCTGTAGATTGGTACATTAGAGCAACTCGTCCGATACGAGCGATATTTACATCTCTTTCACCGTTCGCCAGTGTGATGGTATCTGGATATGTCTCATACGTACGGCCATATGAAGTTTCTGTCTGATACATAACTAAAACTTGTCTGAACTTCTCCGCTATAGACACGTCAGGATTGTCTATAGCGTCACGGGCAAATTGAATCCTATTAGCCCGTTCATCAACATGAAATGGATAATCTAATGCAATGAATTGATCTATACTGGCGAGCATTTTTTCCATCAACAGCGGAATTTCACGAGTAACTTCTTCAACACTCGCAATCGACTCATCCAAAGTTTCAATTTGCTGTTCTTGGATAGAAATTTGCATACGCCAACCAGCGTTCAAGACAAGTAATGACTCGAGGTTATCGTTTGACCGTTTAAATAGCTCGAAAGTAGAACTTGCTGAGTTTGCGAGTTCGGTTATCTCGTCCTGAACTTCAGCAGATTCCCTATATTTTGCCCCAATTACATCCATTGCTTGATCGAGCAAGCTGGCGTCTATGAGAATTTCTTGGGCATTGCTTACGCTGATAAAGCAAGAAACGAGAATTGCCAGAGCAGCTGTACCCAGATTTGTAGTTCGACGGTTATTCATGTGCCATCCTATATTATTTATTAACTAATCAAGCCTAATTTATTGGAACAGAGTCCAATCACTTATAAATTAGACACGAAAAACACCTGTTTTATTTCTTCCCTTCTAGCAACTGCCAGAGTAATCCGAGAATCTTCTTATCCCTCTAAAGTAGCAGCTTTCCATGAAAAATGACCGATTAATAGTTACCGAAATTCCCAAGTAGAAACAAAATGAGGTGCTAGGTAACTTTTCAATCGATCAAGCTATTACTAAACATGGTAACAGCCAAATTGTCCATAAATTCGGCGCTTACAGCCAAAATCCGCGGTAAGACTAACATATTCCAACGAACGATTAGAACCTTTTGAAGGACAATAAGTTAGATGTTTTTGTTACAATAATTTACAAGGACAAAACGACCTGTAGGAATTTACCAGCCTGTAATCACACTTAGACCACTTCCTATTTCAGCCAAGCTGCGCACGGTTTTAACTCCCGCATCTTGTAATGCAGTAAATTTTTCATCTGCGGTGCCTTTACCACCAGAAATAATGGCGCCTGCATGTCCCATCCTCTTACCCGGAGGAGCTGTAACGCCCGCAATATAGGCAACTACTGGCTTGCTGACATTGGCTTTAATAAAGGCTGCGGCTTCTTCTTCAGCCGTACCGCCAATCTCGCCAATCATCACAATAGCTTCGGTTTGCTCATCAGATTCAAACATGCCAAGAATGTCAATGAAATTAGATCCTGGAATCGGATCGCCTCCGATTCCGACACAAGAGGACTGACCGAAACCGAAATCAGTAGTCTGCTTTACTGCTTCGTAGGTCAAAGTTCCTGAGCGTGAAACAATGCCAACTTTACCAGGCAAATGAATATGACCTGGCATAATTCCAATTTTGCACTCTCCCGGAGTAATAACACCAGGACAATTGGGACCAATAAGTCTAACCCCTAACTGATCGCATTTTTCCTTTGCTACTAGCATGTCCAGAGTCGGAATGCCTTCAGTGATGCAAACGATTAACTCTATGCCTGCCTCTGCCGCTTCTAGGATTGAGTCTTGACAGAAAGCTGCGGGCACATAAATAACGGAGGCGTCAGCTCCTGTTTCAATTTTAGCTTCCATCACTGTATTAAAGACCGGAAGGTTTAAGTGCTTCTGACCACCCTTGCCTGGAGTTACACCACCGACTAACTGAGTGCCATAAGCCAGTGCCTGCTCGGAATGGAAAGTACCTTGAGATCCAGTAAAACCCTGGCAAATTAATTTGGTATTTTTATTAACTAAAATACTCATTGTGTGACCCCGGCAGCAGTGACAACTTTTTTAGCCGCATCAGACAAGCTGGTAGCTGCGATGATATTGAATCCACTCTTCTGTAAAACATCTCTGCCTAACTCAGCATTATTGCCTTCTAGACGGACAACCACCGGAACTTCAATACCAATCTCTTCAACCGCACCGATCACTCCTTCGGCAATCAAGTTACAACGTACAATGCCTCCGAAAATATTCACTAACACGGCCCTTACCTTTTCGTCGGAGAGGATGATTTTAAATGCTTCGGTTACTCGCTCTTTTGTTGCCCCGCCGCCAACATCTAGGAAATTTGCTGGCATACCACCATAGAGTTGAACGATATCCATTGTGCCCATTGCTAAACCAGCACCATTCACCATGCAGCCGATGTTTCCATCCAAGGCCACGTAATTCAGATCCCACTCAGCAGCGTGGGCTTCTCGCTCATCTCCCTGAGTCGGGTCGTGCATTTCCCGTAAGCCCGGCTGACGATAAAGGGCATTGCTATCGATGTTTATTTTCCCGTCAAGACAATGGAGATTACCCTCATCGGTAACGACCAATGGATTTATCTCTAAAAGAGCTAGATCTAAATCGATGAATAACTTCGCCAATCCAAGATACAGCTTAGTAAATTGTTTCACCTGGCTCCCTTTAAGGCCCAGGCGAAAAGCTAGATCTCTACCTTGAAATGGTTGCGGGCCTGTAAAAGGATCAATGGTGGCCTTAAGGATTTTCTCAGGGGTATCAGCGGCGACTTTTTCAATTTCTACTCCGCCTTCTGCAGAGGCCATAAAGACTATACGTCTAGAAGAACGATCAACGACAGCACCTAGATACAGCTCCCGTGCTATTTCAGTACATGCCTCTACGAGTATCTTAGTGACTGGCTGACCGCCATCATCTGTTTGGTAAGTGACTAGGTTTTTGCCAAGCCACTGATTTGCAAACGCTTCAGCTTCTGCAGCACTTTCTACGAGTTTAACCCCGCCAGCCTTGCCTCGACCTCCGGCATGAACTTGAGCTTTAACTACCCACTTGTTACCGCCAATTTTAGCGGTAGCTGCTGCTGCGTCAGCAGACTTGTCGACAGCAATTCCCTGTGATACTGGTAATCCATAATCGGCAAAAAGCTGTTTCGCCTGATACTCGTGTAAGTTCATTTATACTCCACCATTTAAATTATTTACTTTCGGCGTTTTCTATTGCCTATGTGTATAGCATGACCATTTACGGCAAGTGCTGCTTCATGAATGGCTTCAGATAAGGCTGGGTGTGAAAACATGGTTAATCCAATATCTTCTGCGCTCGCACTAAATTCCATGGCGATGACAATCTGTTGTAGTAAATCGGCCGCGCTAGCACCTACTATATGACACCCTAGGATACGGTCAGTTTTTGCATCGGCTATGAGTTTGACCATCCCTTCAGAATCGTTGGCAGCCAGCGCGCGCGCGCTAGCAACAAATGGAAACACCCCGATACTGTAGTCAACCCCTTCAGTCTTTAGCTCTTCTTCATTTTTCCCAACCCATGCGATCTCAGGGTGCGTATAGATAACTGAAGGGACCAAGTTATAATTTACTTGGGTTTTTTTGTCTGCAAGGCGCTCAGCGACCATTACACCCTCTTCCATACCTTTGTGGGCAAGCATCGGACCTCTGACCACATCTCCTACAGCATAGATATTAGGTATGTTCGTTGCGCATTGTTCATCAACCTCAATAAAGCCACGCTCATCCCGCGCAACACTAACTGACTCATCGAACAAAGCGCGAGTATAAGGTCTTCGCCCAACTGCCACTATTAGCTTATCAAATTGAGCGGCTTGCTCGCCTTCGCCATCAGTGTATTCAACAGTCACGGATTTTTTCACACCCTTTGTTATTTTACTGCCAGTGACTCGGGCGCCGAGCTTGATCCTCAATCCTTGTTTTATCAGAATTTTTAGGGACTCTTTTGCAATTTGGTGATCTGCTACTGGCAGGAAATCATCTATTGCCTCCAGCACAGTCACATCGGAGCCAAGACGAGACCATACGCTACCCAACTCCAGTCCTATAACACCGCCGCCGATCACTCCAAGTCGTTTAGGCACTTCCTGAAATTCTAGCGCCCCAGTGCTATCGACAATGGTGTCTTGATCAATTGGGGTTGGCGGAATATCAATCGGCACTGAACCGGCGGCGATAATAATATTATTCGCAACAAGTTCTTGTTCAGAGCCATCGTGACCGGTAACTAGAATTTTATTTTTAGCGATAACTTTGGCGACACCTGACACACCCTCTATCTTGTTTGCAGTGAACAGACTCTTAACCCCTCCAGTAAGTTGATTCACAATTTTATCTTTCCGATCAATCATAGCCGGAACATCTATGGATACCTTACCAACCGAAATCCCATGAACATCGAAGTGAGATTGGGCTTCAACATATTTATGCGAAGAATCCAACAAGGCCTTTGAAGGAATACAACCGACATTGAGGCAAGTCCCTCCATATACAGTTTTGTTTTCCTTGTTTAGCCATTTCTCTACGCAAGCAGTCTTAAAGCCGAGTTGTGCGCATCTTATTGCGGCAACGTAACCGGCCGGCCCCGAGCCAATCACCACAACATCATATTGATTAGACATATAATTTACTCAATTAAGCTTGTTGTTAAATTTCCAGTAATAGTCGCGTAGGATCTTCTAACAACCCTTTTACGGTAACCAAGAATTGAACAGCTTCTTTTCCATCAATTATCTGGTGATCATAGGAAAGCGCCAAATACATCATAGGTAGTACCTTTATTTCTCCATCCACAGCCATGGGGCGTTCTTGTATTTTGTGCATTCCAAGAATCGCAGTTTGCGGTGGGTTTAGGATTGGTGTAGATAACAAAGACCCAAATACCCCACCGTTAGAGATTGTAAAAGTGCCACCAGTTAATTCATCCATAGAGAGCTTCCCTTCTCGGGCTTTTTCTCCGTATTGGCGTATTTCTTTTTCTAGTTGAGCCAAGCCCATATTGTCTGCATTTCTTAACACAGGTACAACAAGTCCTCTTGGAGAACCAATAGCCACGCCAATATCTTGATAACCATGATAAACAATATCTCTGCCGTCAAGTGAGGCATTAACCGCAGGAAAGCGTTTTAGGCCCTCAACACAAGCTCTAACAAAGAAAGACATAAATCCTAACCTGACACCGTCGTGTACTTTTTCGAATTCTTCTTTGTAGCGATTTCGAATTTCTATAACAGGCTTCATATTAACTTCGTTAAAAGTCGTTAGCATTGCGGTCGATTGAGTTGCGTGCAGAAGGCGTTCTGCCACCTTTGCTCTCAAGCGACTCATGGGGACTCGCTCCTCAAGCCGCCCTCCTGCAGAATTGTCAAGAGATGTCCCTTCCTGACTCGGAAATGCTTCCGATTTTGGCATCTCGATGTGACCAAGAACGTCTTCTTTGGTAATACGTCCGTCTTTCCCCGTCCCAGAAATACCGCCAGGGGAGAGTGAGTTCTCTTCCAGCAGTTTTTTCGCTGCAGGACTTGTAATCAGACTGTCAATTGGTGCAGCACTTACTGATTTAACTGCCGAGTCAGAGCTCTCAGCAACTACAACTTTCGCCTGAGAATTCGTTTCGGCAGCGTCTACACTACCTATTGATTCATTGCTGATAATGGTATCACCAGAACTCTTCAAAATTTCTTTCAAGGTACCGTCTATTGGAGAAACAACTTCAATAACAACCTTGTCAGTTTCTATATCGACTAGCAGTTCGTCTCTGGTCACATTGTCGCCAATATTTTTGTACCAAGTTGCGATAGTTCCATCGGGAACTGACTCAGGTAAAGTTGGAGCTTTAATTTCGATAGTCATTTTATTTCCTGGTGCTGTTTTGGCGGTCAATTGACACTTGCCATTTAACAATTCACTTTTTCGATTGGCTTAATGCCTCATCGATAAATTTCTTTTGCTGACTCAAATGCAACGCAGGGTAACCCGTTGCCGCCGCAGCTGATGCGTCACGACCGACGTATTCCAAATAAATTTTTGGAAAGTGCTCATTTAGAACGCGGCGGATATGGTGCTGACTGGAATACCAAGCGCCTTGATTCATTGGCTCTTCTTGACACCAAATAATCTCGTCTATGTTTTCGTACTGAAGCAAGCACTTTTCGAAGTCATCATGAGGAAAAGGATAAAGTTGCTCTAGACGAATAATGGCAAGATTAGTAATCCCTCGTTCACGCCTTTCATCCCTGAGGTCGTAATAGACCTTGCCGCTGCATATCACTAATTTTTTAATTTTAGCCACAGCAAGCTCATCAGTTTCGTCAATTATTACTCGAAAACTACCTTCAGCGAGATCCTCTAAACTCGAAACAGATTGCTTGTGACGTAACAAACTCTTGGGCGACATTACTACCAATGGTTTGCGTAATGGACACAGCACTTGCTTCCTCAGCATATGAAATACTTGAGCGGAAGTGGTTGGTAAACAAACCTGGATATTATGCTCTGCACACATTTGCAAGAATCTTTCGAGCCGAGCCGATGAATGTTCTGGCCCTTGCCCTTCGTAAGCATGTGGCAATAACAAAGTTAAACCGCAAAGCCTCTGCCATTTGTGCTCGCCACTAGTAATAAACTGATCGATAACCACTTGAGCCGAATTAGCGAAATCACCAAACTGTGCTTCCCAAATTACAAGAGCATCGGGAATGGTTGTGGAATATCCGTATTCAAAAGCCAAGACGGCAGCTTCAGAAAGTAGGGAATCGTAGATAGTGAAGTCTCCCTGGTTTTTCTCTATCTTCTCCAGCGGCGTATAGGTCTCACCACTTTTCTGATCATGAATGACTGCATGGCGATGAGAAAAAGTTCCACGCCCTACATCCTGACCGGTAATCCGCACTTTATTGCCGGTAGTCAGAATGCTCGCATAAGCTAACGTTTCGGCAAAGCCCCAGTCGATAGGTGTGCCGCCTTCAGCCATTGCCGCGCGGTCGCTGTAGAGTTTTTGCACTTGCCGTTGAACAGAAAACCCCTGTGGGATCTCTACCAGTTTCTTGGCCAAAGCCTTCAATGTAGTCAGGTGCATTGAAGTATTGTAGTGTGGACTCCAGTCATGGCCTAAGTAGGGGCTCCAATCGACAAATAACTCTACCGAAGGCTCCTTTACTAAACTCTTAACAACGTGTTCACCTGTATCCAGGGCTGTACGATAAGCAGAATTAAGTTGATCCGATTCTTCCTTGCTCATTATCTTCTCAGCAAGCAGACGTTCGGCATATAACACGCGTGTTGACCTTAAAGATTTGATTGCTGAATACATTAATGGCTGTGTTGAAGCAGGCTCATCAGTTTCGTTATGCCCTCGACGTCGATAACAGACGAGATCAATAACAACGTCCTTCTTAAACTGATACCTAAAATCTAATGCTAGCTGAGTAACAAAAAGCACCGATTCTGGATCGTCAGCATTAACATGAAAAATAGGCGCCTGAACCATTTTAGCAACATCGGTACAGTATTCCGTAGAACGCGCATCATCCTGTCGTGATGTGGTAAATCCGACTTGATTATTAACAACAATGTGCACAGTACCACCAGTTTCGTATGCTCTGGTTTTGGACATTTGAAAGGTTTCCATAACAATACCCTGGCCAGAAAAAGCTGCGTCGCCATGGATAATTATTGGAAGTACAAAGTGTCCTTCTTTATCTTTTCTGCGAGCTTGTCTCGCTCTTACTGAACCCTCCACAACTGGAGATACTATTTCTAAGTGTGAAGGATTGAAAGCGAGGGCCATGTGAACTTCCCCACCAACAGTCATAATGTTCGACGAAAAGCCCTGATGGTATTTCACATCTCCTGAACTTTCGTAAACCGCCTTACCTTCGAATTCGTCGAACAGTTCTGCTGGGTTTTTCCCGAGGATGTTAACCAGTACATTCAAACGACCTCGATGGGCCATTCCTAAGACTATTTCTTTTACTCCGTATTTACCGGATCGCTGAACCAGCTCGTCCAGAGCTGGAATTAAGCTCTCCGCTCCTTCTAACCCGAATCGCTTGGTGCCGGGGTACTTTGAATCTAGGTGTTTTTCCAAACCCTCAGCTGCAGTCAGCCTTTCTAACAAATGCCGCTTAACATCGCCCTCAAAAAAAGGAAGACCATCGTTAGATTCTATTCGTTGTTGGATCCACTGTTTCTCCTCAAGGTTTACGATATGCATAAACTCGTAGCCAATCGAACTACAGTAAATTCGCTTGAGCGTATCGACGATATCGCGAAGCGATGCTTTTTCTTTGCTAATAAAGAGCGAACCCGTCTGGAAAGTTGTCGATGAATCGATCGGAGATAAATCGTGAAACTCGAGTTCTAGATCTGGAACTCTTTCTCTATGCATTAAACCCAGAGGATCAAGCTTTGCTTTTTGATGGCCGCGAACGCGGTAAGAGCTAATGAGCAACAGTACTTGAACTTGCTTTCTCTCGTGTTCAGAATTTACAACAGCATCATTACTAAGCACTTGGGCATAGCGACTTACTTTACCAAGTGCTTTAAAATCCTTGCGAATGCTTGAGTGCGAAACATCAGCGGCCTCTCCACCGTTAGCTGCCGGAAGAGATTCAAAGAAATTACGCCATTGCTGAGGAATAGATTGTGGGTTGGCGAGGAAACATTCGTATAACTCTTCGACATACTCTGCATTCGAGCCCGACAAGTGTCCAGAGCTCCACATTACTTCCATTGAATGATCTTGCATATCACTACCTCTGATACATTTCCCTTGCTCTTCTCAGAGAACTCCATTACACCTGCCGAGCCCAGAACTTGCATTATTATCAGTGCTTACTTATGCACCGTGACGAATTAACATCGAACGGATGTGACCAATTGCTCGCGTAGGGTTTAATCCTTTCGGGCAGACAGCAACGCAATTCATAATACCCCTGCAGCGAAACACGCTGAACGGGTCTTCAAGACCAGCCAATCTCTCAACGGTGGCGGTGTCTCTGCTATCGGCTAAAAATCGATAGGCTTGCAACAATCCTGCCGGACCAATGAATTTATCTGGATTCCACCAAAACGATGGGCAGTTGGTGCTGCAGCAGGCACAAAGAATGCACTCGTAAAGGCCGTCTAATTTTTCTCTGTCTTCTGGTGACTGCAGGCGCTCCATTACCGGAGCAGGAGTGTCAGTAATTAAATAAGGTTTTACTTTCTCAAACTGCTTGTAGAAGATTGACATATCTACAACCAAATCACGGATAACAGGCAAACCAGGCAAAGGTCGCAGAACTAGCTTTTTACCCGGTTTAACAACTTCCGAAATTGGGGTGATGCAAGCTAGACCATTAGTCCCGTTGATATTCATACCATCAGAACCACACACACCTTCACGGCAGGATCGACGATAGGCGACTGATTGATCCTGACGTTTAGCTAACTCAAGCACGTCCAGAACCATAAGATCTTTGCCTGCTGGAATCTCAACTTCAACATCCTGCATCCGAGGCTTATCATCAGTTTCTGGGTTATAACGATAAATGCTGACTAACACGATTCACCTTATGTATTTATTTGCATGGGCTTATATGCTCAGCAAAGGTTCAATTTTTGTAAGTTCTAATCATAAAGATTAACTAATATGTTCTAATCTTCGGCTCGAAGGTATCAACCGTTTTTGGAGTAAAATTAACTGCTCGTTTACCAACACTTTTGCTGCCTGGGAAATACATAGAGTGGCAAAGCCAATTTTCATCATCGCGATCGCGGAAATCATCTCTCGCATGAGCTCCCCGACTTTCGTTGCGCGCTTCTGCTGCGATAGCCGTTGCTTCTGCAACCTCAAAAAGATTTCCTAATTCAAGGGCTTCTATACGCGCAGTATTAAATGTTGAACTCTTGTCTTCAAGATGGAGATTTTCAATGCGGCCACGCAAGTCACTGAGTTTCGCGATGCCGTCTTGCATATATTCACCTTTACGGAAAACACCAAAGTGATTCTGCATAATATTTTGTAATTCAGCCCGCAAATCTGCGACACTTTCACCTTTAGATGAATCATTGAGACGCTGGAGTCTAGACATTGCCTGATCGATATCAGTCTCTGAGGCTTTTCTTTGTTCTAAGCCTTGTCCCAGCATATCTTCGATATATTTGCCGGCAGCGCGCCCAAAAACCACCAAATCTAAAAGGCTATTTCCACCTAATCGGTTGGCACCATGAACGGAAACACATGCAACCTCTCCTACCGCAAATAAGCCGGGGATCACTTTATCTTTTCCATCTGTGTCAAGTTCTAGGGCCTGGCCATTCACATTAGTTGGAATACCACCCATCATGTAGTGGCATGTAGGTACAACCGGAATAGGTTCTTTAACTGGGTCTACATGAGCAAAAGTACGGGAAAGTTCCAAGATGCCCGGTAACTTGGAGTTTAATATTTCTTCCCCGAGATGATCCAACTTAAGCATTACGTGGTCACCTTCCTCTCCACAACCACGCCCTTCGAGGATTTCTAGTACCATCGATCGAGCAACAACATCACGACCAGCCAAATCTTTTGCATTTGGAGCATAGCGCTCCATAAACCTTTCCCCATCTTTGTTGATAAGATAACCGCCCTCGCCCCGACAACCTTCTGTAACTAATGTCCCAGCACCATAAATACCAGTTGGATGGAATTGCCACATTTCCATGTCTTGGACTGGATAGCCGGCACGCAGTGCCATACCTACTCCATCGCCAGTATTAATAAGCGCATTTGTTGTAGATGCATAAATCCTTCCCGCACCTCCGGTTGCAAAAACTGTCGCTTTACAATTGACCACCACGACTTCGCCAGTCTCAATACAAATGGCGATTACACCAGTAATGGCTCCATCTTGATTCTTGACCAGATCGGTCGCATACCATTCATTAAAAAAAACTGTCTCATTCTTTAAATTGCCTTGATAAAGCGTATGTAAGAGTGCGTGCCCTGTTCTGTCTGCTGCGGCACAAGTTCTAGCGGCCTGGCCGCCCTTGCCAAAATCCTTCGACTGACCTCCAAAAGGCCGTTGATAAATACGTCCATTTTCAGTTCTCGAAAAAGGCAAACCCATATGCTCCAATTCGAATACCGTTTGAGGGCCTTCGCTGCACATGTACTCTATAGCGGCTTGATCGCCGATATAATCTGAACCTTTGACGGTGTCGTACATGTGCCAGCGCCAATCATCATCGGGGTCGTCACTGGCGATAGCGCAAGTTATTCCGCCCTGCGCTGATACAGTGTGAGATCTCGTCGGAAATACTTTAGATATCACCGCCGTTTTGTAGCCAGATTGAGATAACTGCAGAGCTGCGCGCAAGCCTGCACCACCACCCCCAACAATTACTGCATCGAATGAAATACTCCGCATACTGCTCACTCCATATTCCAGAAAATCTGAATACCCCAGATTAGATAAATCAGGATTAGCAATACGCAAAAGGTTTGAAACGCCAACCTTAAAAAAGTTGCTGAAGAACCAATTTGGCGACTAGTTAAATAATCCGTGGATATCGTCCACATGCCTATCCAGGCGTGGCCGCACAATGCCAATAGCGTAATAAGACTAAAAATTCGAATGGCATTGGAGAAAAATATCGCCTTCCACTGTTCATAATTCATATCTGGATGGAATACAAAACAGCCTAGTATAAAAAGTGAGTAAGCTAGAAGAATTACTGCGCTGGAGCGTTGAACGACCCAAGCATAAACGCCAGAGCGCCCAAGGTTGGAGACATTAGTTACCATATCCAAACCCCTGCTACTGCCGCTGCGATTATCGAAACCGCAAACACCAAACGAGCACCCAGAAGGCCCGCCTCGAAACTTTCACCAATACCAAAGTCCATGAGTAAATGCTTAAACCCAGCAATCAAGTGAAAAAGAAGCCCGGCGAGTATCGCCCATGCAAATAGCTTCACAAGAAAATGATCGAGAAGCTCTAGTACCAGAGCGAACCCCGACTCAGAGCGCAAAGATAATTCGAGAATGTAGAGCAAAAAGGCAATACCGACAAAAATAAAAGCACCGGAGACGCGGTGGAGGATCGAAGATATTGCCGGCAACGGGAATTTTATCGTGAGGATATTAATATTTGTGGGTCTATTATCTTTCACATTTAGCCTGTTCCATTAGTCAGTCCATTACGCAATTAATATGCCAAATTGGCACCTTTGCGAATTTCTTGAAAACTCGCAAACTAATTGAAATTATTAAACTATTTAGGGATTTCTAACGGCGCAAAGTATATTCCCATCAACTTGCTAATTCAACGAATCTCAAAACCTTAGCCTAGATAATGACAATGGTTTGTCAACGGCCTAAAGCACCGAGCAAATCACAGCCAAACCCTTTACGCAGGTTTAATACAATCTGACAAACAACCTTCTATTTATTCACAAGATCTTAGTCTAACCATAAATTAATTCAGTACGCGGCAAGACTTACCGGGTAGACAAAAAGTTTGACAGGAGTGGGGTGTCTTACCTAGTATGTCTGTCCCTATTTAGGCACTCAGCGGTCATAATAACAAGCAATAAATATCGCTATGTGTCTGATATATAAATGAAATAAACATTACCCGCAGGAGTTTGCCATGAGCGAAAAAAAGGCCCAGCTGACTATTGACGGGATCGAAGGACCGATAGATTTACCCGTTTATGCAGGCAGTACTGGTCCCGATGTTGTTGATGTAAGTAGCCTTGTTGGCCACGGCATCTTTACTTATGACCCAGGATTCATGTCTACCGCGGCATGTGATTCTGACATTACCTTTATTGATGGCGGCAAAGGCGTCTTGCTACATCGCGGTTATCCTATCGAGCAATTGGCTGAGAAATCTAATTTTCTTGAAACATGTTTTCTGCTCCTCAACGGAGAATTACCCAACCAAACAGAAAAAGCTAACTTCGAAATGAGTATTCGCTACCACACGATGGTAGATGAACAGATTCATCAATTCTTTCGTGGTTTCCCTCGCACTGCGCACCCTATGGCAATGCTTTGTGGAGTTGTTGGCGCTCTGTCTGCTTTCTATCACGACAATCTTGATATCGATAACCCCGAACACCGAATGGCAGCAGCGCACAAAGTTATAGCAAAGATGCCTACGCTAGCTGCAATGTGCTACAAACATGGTGTTGGCCAACCCTTTATGTACCCCCAAAATGACATGGGGTTCGCTGAAAATTTTATTCACATGCTGTTTGGCACTCCGTGCGAAGAACCAAAAGTTAGCCCAGTTATCGCAAAAGCAATGGATACCATTTTCCTTCTCCATGCTGATCATGAACAAAATGCCTCAACCTCAACAGTCAGACTCGCAGGTTCTACTGGTGCTAACCCATATGCCTGCATAGCTTCTGGTATTGCCGCCTTATGGGGGCCTGCGCATGGTGGTGCTAACGAAGCGGTTTTAAAGATGCTGGATCAGATTGGTGATGAGTCCAGGATTGATGAATTCATTGTTCGTGCGAAAGACAAAGATGATCCGTTCCGACTAATGGGTTTTGGACACAGAGTTTATAAAAACCATGACCCACGAGCGACTGTAATACGCGGAATCTGCGACGATGTATTAGATGAGCTGGGAAGTGAAAACGACCCACTATTTAGAATCGCGAGAAAACTAGAAAAAATTGCGTTAGAAGATGAGTACTTCATTGAAAGAAAGCTTTTCCCTAACGTTGATTTTTACTCCGGAATTATCCTCAAAGCAATTGGCATTCCTACTAGCTTATTCACTGTAATTTTTGCGACCGGAAGAACTCCTGGTTGGATTGCCCATTGGCACGAAATGCTGAGTGAAAACTACCGAATTGGGCGACCACGCCAGCTTTACAAAGGCTACACTCCCAGAGACTATCCCTTGACAGAAGACTAATACTCTAAAACATGAACTCCAGTTAAAAAAACCTGAGCGTCACCGTACAGGGTTTTTTCTCTAGAAAATTGGTGGAGCCTACCGGGATCGAACCGGTGACCTCAACGCTGCCAGCGTCGCGCTCTCCCAGCTGAGCTAAGGCCCCAAAAGTTGGATGTTACGAGGATTGCGAATTCTATGCACAGCTACCTAAACTGTCAATCAAGATGACCGTTAATGGAAAGATTTAAGAAAAAGCTCGGTATTCCTTTTCCATTAACTTAGCCCGCTTTTTAGAAATGCCGCCTAAAACCTCAATACCTTTTCGAATTCGCGCTCGAGTTATATCAAGTTTTAATATAAAAATAGATTCAATCACTGACGTTGAAACAACATTGCCACTTATCGACACAAACAGAGGAACAAGGAAATCTCTGATTTTTAGCTCCATCAATGCGCAAAGTTTTAGCAGACAAGATTCAATTGCCTCTCTATCCCATTGCTTCAGCGCTTCTAATTCCCAAAGTGAGTACTGGAGAATTTTTAACTCTGCGTCGGTGTCTAAATTCTTGTTGGCAAAATCTACGACATTTAAATCTAACTCACCACTTACAAAAAAGCTGCCGATCTTAGCAACATCACTAAATCTTTCGACTCTTTGCTTAATCAGAGGAACAATTTGACGAACCTTTTCGTCATTAAATGCCCACTCAGAAAACAGTTTTCTAAAGGCATCATCATCTAAATCTTCCCTAATGTATTTTCCATTTAGCCAATCGAGTTTTTCAATATCAAATATTGGACCGCCTAATGAAACTCTGGCGATATTGAAATTCTCAATCATTTCCTGTTGGCTGAACTTTTCCTCGCCTGAAGGCATAGACCAACCCATCATGCCTAGATAGTTAACCAGAGCCTGTGGCAGATATCCCATAGCTTGATAATAACCAATACTAGTGGGATTTTTACGTTTACTTAATTTGCTTTTATCGGGATTTCTCAACAGAGGCATGTGGTAAAACTCTGGCACTTCCCAATCAAAATAAGAATACAGCAGCAAATGTTTTGGAGTTGAATTGATCCACTCTTCACCTCGAATCACATGACTTATTTTCATCAAATGATCATCGACCACATTTGCAAAATGATAGGTTGGTAAGCCATCAGATTTTACTAGCACCTGCATATCGACTTGCGACCAACTAATATTAACTGGCCCTCGAAGCTTGTCCTCGAATTCGCATTCCCCCTCAGCCGGAATCTTTATCCGTATCACGTAAGACTCACCAGCCGAAATCTTGGATTCTGCCTCTTCCTTAGTAAAACTAAGGCATTTGCCGTCGTAGCCCGTTTGCTGCTTCTGTTCCATCTGCTCTTTGCGCAAAGAATTGAGTCTACCTGCTGTGCAGAAACACGGGAATGCGCAATCCTTCGCCAGCAACTGATTGATATGTGACTTGTATATATGACTGCGTTCGCTCTGACGATAAGGGCCAAATTCCCCCTCACATCCCGGCCCTTCATCCCATTGCAACCCTAACCAACGTAATGAATCTAAAATGTCTTTCTCTGACCTTTCGGTGCTTCGTTTCTTGTCAGTGTCTTCGATTCTGAGTATGAATTGGCCACCATGCTGATGCGCAAAACAACGATTAAACAGGGCAATATATGCCGTACCGACGTGGGGGTCGCCAGTTGGCGAAGGAGCAATCCTTGTCCTTACTGGTGGATTTGAAATAATGTTGGTGTCTAACATCGGTTTAGATTCTTATGTGATGGAAATGAAGCCAGGATTGGATTCTCTTCCAATAGACTGAATTTATTAGCAGATATAAGTCTTGGTTATCGGCAACTCGCGATTATACGACAGCTCGTTATAAACCCCAGCAGCATAGAATTGATAAGTGCTCTAGAGCAGAAACTTGACTTAGAATCATGCATTCGATAAAACGTCCCCCCTATGATGAGCCATCTATTTTCAGTTGCACCCATGATGGATTGGACCGACCGCCACGACAGGGTTTTCCTGCGACAGTTTTCCAAGAAAGCGCTGCTCTATACGGAAATGGTGACGAGTGCCGCATTACACCATGGCGACGCAAATTACTTGCTGCAGCATAGCCCTTACGAGCAGCCTGTAGCACTTCAGCTGGGTGGCAGTGACCCACAAGAACTAGCTGAAGCGGCTGCCTTAGGTGAAGACGCTGGCTTTGATGAGATTAATCTGAATGTTGGTTGTCCGAGCGACAGAGTCCAATCTGGAGCGTTCGGTGCCTGCCTCATGGCAGAACCTAAATTGGTAGCCAAATGCATACGCAGTATGCAGGACAAAGTATTGATTCCGGTTACAGTTAAGTGTCGAATTGGCATAGATGACCGAGACAGTGAAGCCGAGCTATTGGATTTCATCGGTATTGTGACCAGTGCTGGTTGTTCTACATTTATTATTCATGCCCGCAAAGCAATTCTGAAGGGACTGAGTCCGAAGGAAAATCGAGAAATCCCTCCCCTGAATTATAGGCGGGTATATGCCTGCAAAGAAAATTTTCCTGATAATTTAATTATACTTAATGGCGGGGTAACCGATCTCGACCTTTCACTAAATATTTTAAATAAGGTAGATGGTGTCATGATGGGCCGTGAAGCCTATCAGAACCCCTATATATTAAGTGAAGTCGATAATAAAATCTTCAATATCAACTCTCCGAACAAAACAAGGATTGAGCATTTACACGAATACATACCCTACATGGAAGCAGAATTAAGCAAAGGGATCCCATTGCGTCACATGACCAGGCATTTACTGGGATTGTTTAGAGGTGAAAACGGAGGAAAACAATTTCGACGACACTTGAGTGAGAATGCATACAAAAAAAATGCGGGTATTAATGTTTTGCATGATGCAATCGCTTATGTAAACTAACCGCTGTTTAAAAAACAATACGATTTAAGGCTACAGCACGGAAACCAATAGCTCGAAATCGGTAGCTTGAAGGCAGACAATCATGATTCGCTCCATTCGTAATTTCTTTGAAAGCAAAATCACTCCCGAAAAAGAGGAACGTAGTTCTGGCGTAAATAGTCTGGATCTTGCTTGTGCTGCCCTCTTGATTGAAGTTATAAAATCTGATCATGAGCTCGATCAACGTGAGACAAATGAATTCTTATCAGTATTAAAAGCTACTTTTGAAATAGATGCGGACGACCTTAACGAGCTTGCAGAACTAGCAGAGAAAGAAGCCCACGATGCGACATCACTTTATGAATTTACTAGGCTGATTAATGACGGTTACGACTACCCAAAAAAAATGTTGCTGATCGAAAATATGTGGCGAATTGCGTTCTCTGATGATGATCTAGACAAATATGAAGAACATCTTATCCGTCGAGTATCAGAATTAATCTATATTTCCCACAGCGATTTTATTCGAACAAAACTAAATGTTCGAAACTCAGAGAAATAAAATTTAAACTTGGGAAGAAAGGATTTAGTAGGTATTCTTTCGATGAATAATCTCCTAAAAAGCACCAAATTCATCTTCAATTACGCCGTCTTTTACTAAGTATTCTCTACGTTGATTGTAAGCTTCTCTAACAAAAAGATATCGATTACCGGTAATCAGCTCATCGAGTGCTAATACTGATGAGCGGGAATCAGTCTCCTCTAGTAAAAACAAACTAAAGCGGATAGATGCATCGCTTTGGTATTGAATAGGATTAAATAATGTATCTAAGATCAGACCGAAGGAGTCTCTAAGATTACTCGCACCAAACACTGGCAACATAATATAAGGCCCTGGCGCCACCCCCCACCAACCCAAAGTTTGCCCAAAATCCTCCTCATTCTTCAATAATCCCAACCTAGTAGCGACATCAAATATCCCGACTACCCCCACAGTAGAATTTAGAAGAAACCTACCAGAGTCTGACAAAGCAGCATCAAATTTCATCTGCAGTAAAGCGTTAACGAAAACATTAATATCATCAACGTTACTAAAAATATTTCCGATTCCTTGGCGTGCAAAGCGAGGAATAAAAATTCCGTAAATAGATGCTACTGGCTGCACTAATAGCTGATCAAAGTAATCATTAAAAGCGAAAACCGTTTCATTTGCAGATCGCCACGGATCTTCAGATTGCGCAGGAGCGGGAGTAGGAGCAGATATGACGAGCCCAAAAGTCAAACCAAGCAAAAGACGACGACTTTGCTTGTTAGATCCTTGAACCTGCGCCCCTTGAGACTTAGAAATTGAGTTAAAGCTTCCTTTCATTACCGCAGCCCATTAGATTAATTAGCCCCCTAGTGTTATAAAAAGCAATATTACTAATTTTGCTAAGCAATAAAAACACCCTTCTCAAGAATTTTCTCTTAATGCTTTTTTGAACTGGCCCTCAATCCGCTTGGCCGATATAGGGATTTTGGTGCCTAATGATTGAGCGAAAAGAGAGACTCTATATTCCTCAATCATCCAGCGCAGTAGTGCCAATTCTTGCGAATCACGCAGCGAAGGATCGCTCTCAAGCTTTGACCATCGATTCATCAAGCCGTTCAATTCCAAACTATTGCTTTCATCTTTAACACCAAAATGCGGAGCCTTGGCAATTCTTAGTTGACTCGCTTTCAAATAACGAGGCAGCTCCTTTAACCAATCGTAAGAGGTTTTCAGAAGCAACTCTTTGGGAAGCAGCTGATCCAACTGAGCCGAAATATCTTCGTACGCGTAGTTTAAACTTCCGTTTTTAAGAAGGCGAATACCTGTTATCAATGCTTTCCGGGTGTCGATAATTTTCAGCAATACTTGTTCTATGTTATCAGCTATCTCTAGTATTTTTGATTTTCCGTTGCTCAGCGAATCTTCAAAGTCTTTTTTACAACGCGGCATAACATCCGGAATATCGAATGCTGCAAGGTAGCTAGCCGTTACGGCCTGCTCCGCAAGGTTTAACAATTGCTTGGGGATTTTTAGGGCATTACCATCAACAAATCTACGAAATTTCTTTTTGAGAATATTTTTCTGTTGAACGCTTCGCAGCATATACAAACGATTCAGACCTGCAGCCATGGCCTTGTTCGCTGCGTCACACTCTGAGAACAACGCAACTGCTACGGTATCACCCTCATCTACCAGGGCAGGATACCTGATTAATGTCAGAGAGTTTCCTACTTCAACTTGAGTGGGGAGATCCCCTATTTCCCAATCTTGCAACCCACTTTGCTCTAATACATGTTGGTACTTAGTCTGATTGGATGTAGAAAACGTCATTGGCTCATCTACTCCAATACTCTTTCGCAATCGATCGATATCGTTATCAAATCCCCGCTCTTCTCCCGTCTCATCGATTACGCGAATCTTTACTTGTAGATGGTCAGGAATTTTAGCGCTGCCGAATTCGTTCTTTGCAACCTGTAGCCCCTTGATATTGCGTATCTGTGCTACCAGAGAATCCAGCAAGGTTCCATCAGCGGCATCCATTCCGATAATTGCTTGTTTCACAAATTCGTTAACCGGGATAAATTTTTTCCGCAACGCCTTTGGCAAACTCTTAATCAAGGCAATGCATTTCTCTTCTATGATTCCAGGCACTGTCCAATCCAAATCAGCCTGAGTTGTCTGACTTAGGAGAGCCAGTGGAATTTCTACCGTAGCGCCATCTCTCTTAGAGCCTGGGTCGAAGGAGTAATCAATAGTAAGTTCATTGTTCAGAAAAGCCACCTTGTCTGGATACTGCTGTAATATTTCAGTTTCAGCCTGAGAATTAGTCAGAGCTTCCATACTCATCTTTAATATGTTTGGCTGTTGCTTCTTCTTTGTATCTAACCACTTGTTCAATCTACTTGTAGAATAAACCTCAAGGGGCAATTGCCGATCATAGAAATCAAATACTTCTCGCTCGTTTACAAACATATTTGGTTTTCTGATTTTTTCTTCTTGCCTATTAAGGTCCGCCAAAAAATCTATGTTGTGGCGGATAAAAGCGTGGTGGCTGCTAACTTCATTTTGCCCGAGCCCTTCCTCTATAAAGATTTTCCTACACGCACCCTCATCTATGTGACTGTAGGGAACCAAGGATCTCTCAATGATAGTTAAACCGTACAAAATTACTTTCTGGTAGGCCATCACCGCTTGCTTCTTTTTGCTCCAATGGGGTTCGCTATATTCACGTTTGATTAAGTGTAATGCCATCTGCTCAACCCACTCTGGCTCAATTTGCGCAGCAATACTTGCGAATGTTTGTGTAGTCTCGATTAGTTCACCGCTCACTATCCATTTGGCATTGCTGCCACTAACTACCGAAGATGAAAATAATGAAAACCGTTTATTCCTATTTCCAAGATAGCTACGCCCTTCTGCTTTATTGGCAATCTGGTTTAGTGAGCCTGAAATAATTGCCAAATGAACTGAACTGTAGTCCGCCACTTCCTTATTAAGTCGCAACCCCATCTGTTGACAGCTTAATAACAGTTGATGGTGAACTTCCCTCCACTCGCGCATACGCATATAAGAAAGATAGTTGCTGCGACAAAGTTTCCGTAGTTGAGCCTGTGATGAGCTTTGTCTTCGCGCTTCATAAAATTTCCATAAATTCACAAAACTGAGAAAATCTGACTTCTCATGCTCAAATACTGAAAGTTTCTGCTGCGCTTTTTGTCGATTGTCGGCATTGAATTCTCGAGGATCCTGAATGCTTAGAGCACTAACAATTATTAGCAATTCCGCCAAGCAGGATTGCTTACTTGCTTCAACCAACATACAGGCAAATTTAGGGTCCACTGGAAAACGAGCCATTAACCGACCACTAACAGTAAGAGCTCTTTTTGGAGTTAATGCATTTAGTTCTATAAGCAGCTTGAACCCTTCATTGATTGCCTTCTGCTCAGGCGGTTCCAAGAAAGGAAAATCTTCAGGCGCTCCGAGGCGCAGATGAAACATCCGAAGAATGACTGAAGCAAGATTCGTTCTTCGTATTTCTGGATCAGTGAATTCGGGCCGTGAATTGTAATCCTCCTCAGAATAGAGGCGAATACAAATACCATTTGCCAATCTGCCACACCTGCCTTTGCGCTGATTTGCGCTAGCTTGTGATACCACTTCTATGGGCAAGCGCTGAACTTTACTCTGTAAGCTATAACGGCTCATTCGAGCAAATCCACTATCGATTACATAGTTTATACCTGGCACTGTTAGCGAGGTCTCTGCCACATTGGTAGATAACACGATTCGTCGACCATGATGAGGGCGAAATATTTTGATCTGCTCTGAGTGTCGTAATCTAGAATATAAAGGGAGAATTTCTGTATTGGTGAGGTGTTGCTTCCTGAGCAACACAGAAATTTCTCTAATCTCTCGTTCGCTGGAAAGGAATACTAAAATATCCCCTGATATTTCCTTTTCCTTGTGATCGTGAGAGATTATTTCCTGTACCGCATCCAACACTCCTTGGGCTATATGATCATCCTCAGCACCAAGAGAAGGGTCCTTAATTAACGGTGCATAATTCACTTCAACTGGAAAAGTACGCCCTGAGACTGAAACAATAGGAGCATCAAGAAAATGTCTTGAAAACTTTTCTACATCAATAGTTGCCGAGGTGATAATAAGTTTGAGGTCCAGCCTTTTCTGCAAAAGTTGATGCAAGAAGCCAAGCAAGAAATCAATATTTAATGACCTCTCATGAGCTTCATCTATGATTATCACTTCATATCGATTCAGGAATTTATCCTGTTGTATCTCGGCCAACAAAATCCCATCGGTCATGAGCTTTAAATAAGTGCTGCTCGATACCTTTTCATTAAATCTGACCTGATAGCCCACTCCTTTTCCGGGCTCAGTACCTAATTCTTCAGCAATTCTGTTAGCGACAGAAACAGCAGCTAGCCTGCGAGGCTGGGTATGACCTATAAGGCCAGTTTTACCAAAGCCTGCCTGTAAGCACATTTTTGGAATCTGCGTTGTCTTACCAGATCCAGTATCACCGGCAATTACAATGACTTGATTATTAATAATCAAATCAACAATTTCTGCTGCTCTAGCGCTAACTGGCAGGCCTTCCTGATGTTTTATAATAGCAGGGATCGCTAGAATTCTTGAATCACAAGATTGCTTTGAGGAATCAATCGCCTTCTTAAATTGTTGAATTTGTGCCCGAGTGTTTACTGAGGAGGTTTTTAGTTTGCGTAAACGCAACAGGGTCTGGCGAAATCCATGCTGATCTACCAGTTGGCATTGCTCAATTTCTTGCTTAAGACTTTCCAGCACAGCAAGATCTCACAGATTAATTATCTCGTAGTTCCCGACGAAGGATCTTGCCAATATTTGATTTCGGCAAGTCACTAACAAAAACTATTTCCCTAGGTATTTTGTATGGAGTAAGCCCTTCTCTACAATGGCTTAACAAATCCTCATCCCCTACCGCGCCCGCCTTACCAACTACAAAGAGCTTGACCGACTCTCCGGTTCGTTCGTTCGGCACACCTATCGCAGCGCATTCTAGAACGCCAGGGTGGCGGTTTACCCAGTCTTCAACTTCATTTGGGAAAACATTAAATCCAGACACTAAAATCATATCCTTCTTCCGATCAACAATACTGACGTAGTTATCAATATCAATCTCTGCAAAATCACCTGTTTTCAACCAACCGTCTTTAGTAATTGCTTCAGCTGTAGCTTCCGGCTTCTCCCAATACCCCAACATCACCTGAGGCCCCCTTACCCAGAGCTCGCCCTTTTCTTTCTGGCCAAGCGTATTACCTTGAAGGTCGACAACTTTTAACTCAGTCTCTGGTACTGCCGGGCCTACAGTGCCCAATTTAATTTCCCCTGGAATATTCACCGATACAACAGGAGAGCATTCAGTAAGTCCATATCCTTCGATGATTTCGCAGCCTGTGACATCCAGCCATTCCTCAGCCACTGCAGTTGTCATAGCCATACCGCCCGCACCGCAAAATTTCATCTTACTGAAATCAATACTGGCTAGATCGCTATGGCGCAATAAAGCAAGATATAGCGTATTGATGCCAACAAACCCACTCATCGTAACGGACTTAAATAGCTTAATTAGACCATCAATGTCGCGCGGGTTAGTTATCAAAATATTATGATTGCCAGCATAGGGCATAGCCAGGCAATGCAGCAGGAATGCATAACTATGGTACAGCGGTAATGGCGCTCCGATATTTTCGACCTTGTCTCTGATTACCAGCAAACATCTGGCACGCAATTGCATCATATTAGCTATTAGGTTGTTATGGCTAAGCATCGCCCCTTTAGCAAACCCCGTTGTACCCCCTGTATACAAGAGAAGCGCCACTTCATCACCTGCACCAGACTTAGGGTTTTGGACAAAAATTGGTCGCGACTGCATAACATTCACAAAACTTTCTGCAGAAGGTAAATGATACTTAGGTACCATTTTTCTAACGTATTTGGCGATATTGTTAATCAGGAGCCGTTTTGCTGGAGACTGAAGATCTCCTAGTTCGGTAACAATAATGGTTTCGATTTCCGTTTGATCGATTATCTTTTCGAGCTTGTCACAAAAATTTGCAAGAATTACTACGGCCTTAACACGAGAATCTTTAAACTGATGAAGCATCTCGTTAGCTGTATATAAAGGATTTGTATTTACAACGACAATACCTGCTTTGAGGGCGCCATAAAGAACGATTGGGAATTGAAGGATATTTGGGAGTTGAATCGCAATTCGATCACCGGCATTCAACTTAGTTTCATTTTGCAAATAATTTGCGAAGCGGCTACTTAAGACGTCTACTTCACTGTAACTGAGTGTCTTACCAAAACAACTAAAAGCTGGTAATTCTCCATGCTCTTTCACAATGTAATCGATAACTTGTGGCAGAGATTGGAATTGTTGTGGGTCTAGATCTTTGTGTAACTTTTCCATAATCCAAATAACTCGGGAAATTACTTGCGACGAAGATGCTCGGCTGTCTAAATGATTCTTTTGGCTATTTAGTTAAGAGAGCCATTGCTTTTTCCAAGCCCTTTACAGTAAGGGGAAACATCCGGTCCTCTAGCAGCTCTTTGACTACCTCAATGGAATAACTATGTTGCCAGTAGTCCTTAGGAGTTGGGTTAATCCAAACCAAGTGATCAAAAGTCTCGGCTAGCCTTTGAATCCAAATCGCGCCAGCTTCCTCATTATAATGCTCTATACTACCGCCAACATGAGTTACTTCGTAAGGCGCCATAGTCGCATCACCAACGAAAATAACTTTATAGTCCTTCGCATACTTATTGATAATATCAAAGGTTGAAGTGGTCTCAGCATGCCTACGCTGGCTTTTTGTCCAAACGGACTCATAGATAAAGTTGTGGAAATAATAGTATTTGAGGTGTTTAAACTCGGACCTGGCAGCCGAAAATAGTTCTTCGCAAAGTTTTACATGAGGATCCATAGACCCACCAACATCGAAAAACAACAACACTTTTACCGCATTATGCCTTTCCGGAACCATCTTGATATCGAGCAAGCCCGCGTTCTTAGCAGTAGACGAAACTGTGTCATCTATATCCAGCTCTTCATCTGCCCCAGTACGTGCAAATTTGCGAAGACGCCTTAACGCCATTTTAATATTCCTGGTTCCTATTTCAACTGAATCATCTAAGTCTCGATAATTTCTTCTATCCCATACTTTCGCAGCTCGCTGGTTACGCCCTTCTTGCTGCCCTATTCGCATTCCCTCAGGATTGTAACCATAAGCTCCAAATGGGGATGTACCGCCGGTTCCTATCCACTTGTTGCCGCCTTGGTGGCGCTTTTGCTGTTCTTCCATGCGCTTGCGGAATTCTTCCATTAACTTCTCAAGCCCCCCCAGAGCTTTAATTTTTTCTTTTTCTTCATCACTGAGCATGGACTCCAGCTGTTTTCTTAACCATTCATCAGGAATTTGATACTTGGCAAAGTCATCAATGAAATCTACGTTTTCAAAATATTTAGCAAAGGCTTTATCGAATTTATCAAAATTCTTCTCGTCCTTAACCATGCACATTCGCGACAGATAGTAAAAATCGTCGACACTTCCAAATACTACATTTTGTTTCAAGCACTCGAGCAGGGTAAACAGCTCAGTAAAAGAAACAGGCAAGCGCTCTTGCTTTAGTGTCATGAAGAAATTAATCAGCATTAACGATTAGCTCGATGCATAAAAGCCAATTTCTCTAACAAATGCACATCTTGTTCATTTTTCAAAAGCGCCCCATAAAGAGGTGGTATCGCGTTTTTATTATCGTGATTCTTCAATATATCTTCTGGAATATCGTCAGCCATCAGCAATTTTAACCAATCTATTAACTCAGAAGTTGACGGCTTTTTTTTAAGTCCGGGTATTTTTCTTACATCAAAAAATACATCCATAGCTTGGCTAACAAGTGATTTCTTAATTTTAGGGTAGTGAACATCAACTATTTTTCCCATCGTTACCGTGTCTGGGAATTCAATGTAATGGAAGAAACAGCGACGTAGAAAGGCGTCAGGAAGCTCTTTTTCGTTATTGCTTGTAATTACTATGATTGGTCGATTTTTAGCTTTAACAATTTTCTTTGTCTCATAAACATAAAATTCCATTTTATCCAGTTCAAGTAATAGGTCATTCGGAAATTCAATGTCAGCTTTGTCAATTTCATCGATTAACAATACCACTCGTTCTTCTGACTCAAATGCCTCCCAAATTTTACCCTCTAGGATATAATTGGAAATATCGTGAACCTTTTCATCTCCTAGTTGTGAATCACGGAGGCGAGAAACAGCGTCGTACTCATACAGACCCTGTTGTGCTTTGGTAGTCGACTTCACATGCCATTGAATAAGAGGCAAACCCACTGAGTTAGCAATTTGCTCTGCCAGCATAGTTTTTCCTGTTCCAGGCTCACCTTTGATTAATAACGGTTTCTCCAATTGAATCGCTGCATTAACTGCCAATTGCAGTTCGTCTGTAGCGACATATTCTTTTGTACTAGTAAAGTTCATTAGTTAGTCCACGAGTCCATAAAAATTGATTAAATTTAGCGCATAAAAAGTTGCGCATATTGTAAACAGCAAGTCCGCATTAATACAGGAAAAACCGTTGAATTTTTCCTTCACAATAGTAAAAAATTCAACGACAAAACTAGTTTTTTTATGGTCTAAAACAATCTCTAGGTCATTAAGAAAGTCGGGCTAACTAGTCAGTTGGCAACTTTTCCCCGTAATATATCAACGTACCTGCTTCGTGGAAAAACCCGTTCGTAGGGCAATAAATAAACTGGCTAAATCCGAATAAATTGCCACATAGTGCTGCAAATTCGTTGTATCACCCTCGCAGCCCACTACAACCAAACTGCCAAATATAGTCAGAATAAAGGGCACCGAAAAGTAACCTAAATACCTAACATCGCGCAGCGGCGTAATAGGCTGAAGTCACTGATTTGCTTATTAGGCTGCCGGCATAACCTAATGGCAGTATGGACAATAGCGCAGAACAGAATCCACTAGTCATAATGTCACTAGTAAATCTAACTAGTTCTTATATCGAACTATTTCAAAAGATAAAAAAAGCGGGCGGCAGATTAAATAAATAAAGGGCATGGGGCAGGATGTAATAAATACTATAGATTTAACATACAAATATGATTTTAATAGATTGATATTATTGAATTTTATTTATTTTATTTCTTTTATTTCTTTTTACTAGACTTAGCACAGTTGCAGCAATGATGGCAGTAATAACCGACAGGAAGAGAGGAACCATGGTACGCAGCGCTTCCTCACTACCAATAGTAATGATATCTAGCAGCAAGACCATCAGCGCTGGAGCCAGTGCGGGGCTGCCAGAATTAGCATACCAAGGCGTGAGCACTATCGCCAAAGCTAAAGCGCGCAATACATAGCTGCTCCATATGGCAGTCGTAAATCGAGTAATCTGCCAATAGACAACAAAGAATGCAGCACTTGCCAATAAATAGATAAACCAGATCAATCCATAATTAGCTATATCTTCCATTAGGCGCCAACCCATCTAATAATATGCTCTTCGTAGCCATCTGGATAAACAAATTCTTCAGAAACTGTTTTCCCATTAACGCTAATACCAGCGTCTGCCATGGCCGCCCCCGATCCACTGATTAACGGGTGCCAAGAAAATAAAGGTTTTTCCTCCTGCCGCAATCTGTAAGCACAGGTGTCGGGCATCCAAGACAGCGAAGCGATATCGCTTTTTTTAACATCAAGACACTGGGGAACTAAGACCGTTCGTTCGTTGTAGCAGGAACAATGCAGAGGCTGCTGCTCCACAAAGTATTTACATATTACCCGCGTGTAATGCACCTCCCCACTGTCATCATCTTCCAATTTCTTTAAACAACAACGACCACAACCATCGCAAAGAAGTTCCCATTCATGGTAACTTAGATCACTAAATGGCAATTCCCAAAATTTTTCAGTGATAGCTGACTCAGTCATGTTAATCCATCACACCCATAATCTGATTGAAGTCAGATTCGAGTACGCTTCGCCGCCAACCAGCCAACTCCCCTTCCCAACATAACTGCCCTGATTGTTCGAAATCTTTAATTAAAGCAATCAGATGTTTCTTCCGCCCTAGTAATTCAGGAGCAATATTCAGCTCTTCGGCTTTGAGGTTCGCAAATTGCTTGCAGGTTTTGAATTTTTTTTTCAGAGAAGCTGACAGAGGCTTATTAAGATCACCTCTATTTATTGGCGAATCGTGAAACTTTTCGCCTAAAGCAACATCAATCAATATTGCGCTATACCGATTCATAAATTTCTGATCAACTTCCCTAAGTTGCAGAAGATCAATCCTGGATGGATCGGCAGAATTCGATAAATAGTCGGCAATCATCAATAAATCAGAGTCTTTCGTTATCCAGTTTCTCGGCTTATTGCGGCGCCTCGCCTCCTGTTCTCGCCAATAACAAAGATTCTGTAAGTAACCTAACCCATTGTCATTTAATTTCCAGGCGTTACTGACCGTAGAAAAATACAATTTCCAGTTTTGAATGTTCTCACTTTGGACTGCTAATTCCAGTTGGTAATTACATTCAGCTTGAAACCAACTTGTCATGGATCTATCAGTTAGCGCCTTTGCGAGGATCGTATATAGCTCATTTAAATGCTTGACGTCTATGGCTGCATACAGGATTTGGGTTGAACTTAATGGCCTCCTTAACCAATCCGAGCGAGTTTCATCTTTATCAATACTCAGACCAAGCATTTCCTCGACTAAATTCTGATAACTCAAGCTAAACCCGAAGCCAAGAAATGCAGCAGCCAACTGAGTATCAAATACCACCTGCGGTACCACGCCCAAATAGGTGAATAGCAAATTAAGATCTTCACTACAGGAATGTATGATAAAAGAACATGATGTATCGCTGAGCAAGGACTTAAAGGCAGTCCAGTCGCTCACTGCCAAAGGATCAATTAGAAAACATTTAGACCCATTGCTAAGCTGCAACAACCCTATCTGAGGATAAAAAGTATTGGTGCGAACAAATTCAGTATCGATCGCAATTGCCGCAGATCCAGATAATTGAACACAAAGCTCATTAAATCTTACATCTGACTCGATGTATTCAAATAAGGTGTCGCCATTTGCATCCATAGTATTTAGGAATTATCCATTACTTTTCGACCGCTGAAAGCATGGCTGAGAGTGCCACCGTCTACAAATTCTAGCTCTCCACCCACAGGGACTCCATGCGCTATGCGAGTCACCTTTACCTGCAGGGATTTGAACTGTTCGGCTATAAAATATGCGGTCGCATCACCTTCAACATTTGGGTTGCAAGCAATAATGATTTCTTCGGTAGATTCTTGTTGAGTTTTATCTAACAACTGCTGAATACCCAGCTGCTCAGGACCAATACCATCTATAGGAGAAAGGTGCCCCATAAGGACAAAGTAGACACCACGAAATGTACCGGATTGCTCGATGGCGAAAACATCTGCCGGAGACTCAACAACACAACAGATCTTTGAGTTTCGTGACAGGCTTGCGCAGATTCGGCAAGTTTCTTCTTCAGTGAGGGTTCGGCATCGACTGCAATTACCGACGTTCTCAAGAGCTCGAGCTAATGATTCACTCAGCTTTTGCCCTCCATGCTTATTTCTTTCTAGTAGATGCAAAGTCATCCGTTGAGCAGATTTGGGCCCGACACCAGGAAGGCACTTAAAGGCTTCAATGAGTTGATCTATAAGAGGGCTAGAATTCATTTATTAAAATGGAAGTTTAAAACCCGACGGCAAATTCATTGCGCCAGTCATGCTTCCCAATGTTTCTTTATTTTTTTCTTCTAATTTCCGGACAGAGTCATTAACCGCTGCCGCAAATAAATCTTCGATAACACTTTTGCCTTCAGACAATAAGCTATCATTAATATTGACACTTAATACGTCATGTCTGCCATTCATAGAAATTTTTACCATCCCTCCTCCCGACTCTCCTTCAACCACTATGCTAGCAATGTCTTGCTGGGCTTTTTGAAATTGCTCTTGCATTTGCTTTGCTTGCCTCATAATTTCATTCAAATCTGTCATGGCTACCTCAATCTTTTAACGGCAAAATGCTATCTTTTGCCAGAGTTCCTGAAAAATGCTTGAGCAACTCCTGAACATTCTCGTCTTGCTCAAATTCATTGATCATTTCCGAGTGCTTTTCCTGGTTAATTCTTTGACTCATCAAAGATGCTGTTTCAAGCTCAGCGTTGCCGATTTGAATATGCACTGCTACGCTCTTGTTAAAATAGTCACTTATGGCATGAGACAATTTTGGCAATATATCTTCGCTGTAAACAGCGCTCTGACTCTCATCTAGAATTAAGTGCAAATGCTCTTTTTCAGCTTTTTCGAAAACGGTATTGGCGAAAATATTAGAGGCGATGCCATTAATATTTAATTGGCTGTAAACCTCTAACCAAGTTTGATGGTTAAGGGACTCCAAGCTATGGGCTTGCTGATCTGGCCTGACTTCAATAGTAGATGTCGCCGCAACTGTGTTTTCGGTAGCCGATTCGTCCGAGCTGCTGTTTTCATACTTCAATGGCTGCTCACAAGCTTGTTCAAGCTTCGCCTCGGCAGCACCATTAGAGCTAGCTTTACAATCAGGCTCTTCATCTAAGGTTTGCTTAGTTGTTTTTTTTTTAACGTTCTCGGCTACTTTATTGGCTGATTGACCTCGCCCTACTGAATCATCAATTGGTTGTTGCTCTGAAGCTTCATTTGCAGACACAGAATCTAAGTCAGTCGAATCTAGACTCTGATTATCATGATGGACATAGCTAGGAGAAAACACCATCATACGCAAAATTAGCATTTCGAAGGCGCTCCGAATTTCGGGCGAATAATTTAAATCCTCGCGCCCTTTAATTCCCATTTGATAGTAGAGCTGCACATCTTCCGCACTTATTTGGCGGGCTAACTCTTGTACCTGTTCTCTATCGCCAAAACTATTATCTACCGCCGCTGGGACTACCTGAGCAATGGCTATTCTATGGAGAATTGAAAGAAGGCCGTCTAAGACGTTACTGTAATCTGGAGTATGCTCGGATATTTCGCTAATAAGAGCCAATACATTTGTCACGTTGCCAGATGCCATGCTCAGCAACAGAGAATGTATTTGGCGATGCTCAGGTATCCCGAGCATTTCAATAACGCCATCCTCAGTGATCTCTCCTTGGCAGAAGGATATAGCCTGATCCACCAAAGTTAGGGCATCCCGCATACTTCCTGCTGCTGATGCCGCAATTTGCCAAAGCGCCCTTTCTTCGTTCTCAATTTTTTCGCTTTCTAGAACCCCCAACAAATACTCTACTATCATCTGCGGGCTTAGCTTTTTCAGATTAAACTGTAAACATCTGGATAATATTGTTACGGGTAGTTTTTTCGGATCAGTCGTGGCAAATAAGAATTTCACATGAGGCGGCGGCTCTTCTAATGTTTTCAACAATGCATTAAAGCTATGACTCGAGAGCATATGAACTTCGTCTATTAAGTAAACCTTAAAACGACCTCTAGCTGGCGTGTATTGAACGTTATCTAACAGGTCTCTGGTATCTTCAACCTTAGTGCGAGACGCAGCATCCACTTCAATTAAGTCAATGAATCGCCCTTCATTGATTTCAGTACATGAACCACACTCCCCACAGGGTGTTGAGACAATTCCTTTTTCACAGTTGAGGCACTTAGCAAAGATTCTTGCCAGCGTTGTTTTGCCTACACCGCGAGTGCCGGTGAATAAATAGGCATGATGCAAACGCTGATTATTCAGCGCATTAACAAGGGATTTGAGGACATGAGCCTGACCTGCAACTTCGTTAAAATTACTCGGCCGCCATTTCCTGGCAAGTACTTGATAGCTCATTGTGAATAATCAGTTTCTCAGGCTTTAAGGTTAGAGGTGGACCCACGCTAATTGGGTGGCAACCCTAGCCAGCCACACCACGGCACATGAGTCAGTTACTACCGTTGCTCCCTTCCGGGCCTGGCGGAGTTTATAACTTATCATTGCGCGGGGACCGGCAAGGGATACCATAAAGCATAGTAGCATAGACCGAGGTTTAAGCTGCGGCGGATTATGAGAAATTCAACAGTTTAAATCAAGGCCACTCTGGGCATTAGGGTCACAGCTGAATTTATATTCCAAGTAATCCGTTGCCATCTGCTGCAGTGCGAACGGTTTTTGTTTTGCCTCCTCTTATATTTATGGCAAAGACAAAGTCACTATCCTAGAGTCACCGCCGCCGCCAACTGCGATCGAAATGTACTGCTTTCCTGCAACAAAATATGTCATTGGCGTACCTTGTGGGGGCAAAGGCAACTCTTCCTCGTGGATAATCTCCCCAGTGGCTTTGTTATAAGCTCTAATAAGGTTAAGTCCACCATCAGATTGGGCCATGAACAATAAAGCCTTGGTCAACAAGGGACCAACTCTGCTCTGACCGCCAACCGGGCCTGGATCCAATATGCCCATATCAATTATTTGCTGGCGAATGCCCTCTCCATGGGGAACCATCCATTCATGTTCCCCTGTGTTCAAATTAATGGCGGTGATTCGGCCATAAGGTGGTTTAGTAAGTGGCAACCCCTGAGGGCCTGCAACTGATCGCGGCCCACCCCTTACAAATCCCAAATCTGAGCGCGTAGCAGGAGATTCTCGCAGCTGCACCACGATTGGAGCCGATGCCGACGGTATGTAATACAGCCCAGTATCTGGATCAAAAGCAGCCCCATGCCACTCACCGCCGCCACCCCAACCGGGAAACTGGATAGCCCCTCTTAATGAAGGGGGTGTGAATAAGGGCCCATAATCATAATTTTCTATATTCTGCAGTGCCTCCCGCCGTAATTCAGCGCTGAAATCGATCAAGGTTTCGTCCGATATACCTTGAGGCTCAAAGGCTGCTGGCTTAGTAGGGAACGGTTGGGTTGGAGATAGCGCTTCCCCTGGTACTGTACTTTGGGGCACCATTCTTTCTTCGATAGGCCAAACCGGTTCGCCAGTAATACGGTCAAATACGTAAGTAAAACCTTGCTTGGAAATTGCCGCAACAGCTTGGATTTCTCTGCCATCGACAGTGATATCAACCAGTGTTGGTGCCGCGGGCAAATCATAGTCCCAGACACCGTGATGGACCATCTGAAAATGCCAGAGTAACTCGCCGTCTTCGGCACGAACCGCTACTAAACTCTCGGCGAATAGGTTGTCACCTTTTCGCAATCCACCATACCAGTCATTCGTTGGCGTGCCGATGGGTATGTAGACGATACCTAACTCATCATCGGAACTCATAATGGTCCATGAATTTGTGTTACCAGAATATTCCCAAGATCCATCCTCCCAGGTGTCATTACCAAATTCTCCAGCTTGGGGAATCGTTTTAAACATCCACTCCAATTCGCCGGTGATAGGATTAAAGGCTCTAACATGGCCCGGCGGCATTTCCTTAGTGCGTCCGCCATCAAGGACAATCGAATTAACCACTACTCTGTTGTTAGTTACCAACGGAGGTGAAACTACTCCGTATTGACTCTTATCAATTTCTCTACCGAGCCCAAGGGACAAATCAATTCTGCCATTATCACCAAAATTCGTGTCCGGCTGCCCTGAACCAACATCGATGGACCATAGGGTGGAATCATTTGTCGCAAAAAATATTCGTTCTTCTCCATCTTCTTCCCAATAAGCTACTCCGCGGGTGTTATAGCCTAAATTCGTCGGCCTGCCTGCTTCCCAAGCCCTAGTGTCGAAAACCCATTTTTCAGCACCACTAACGGCATCCAGGGCAGCAATCCTGCCGAAAGAAGTGGGCACATACATCGTATCGCCAACCACGATAGGCGTTGCCTTATACCCTGCCGGAGCTGCACGGGCGTTATCATTAGCGATATTATTCGCAACCGTCGCATTATCTACACTATCCCAAATCCAAGCACTTTCCAGACGATTAACGTTACTGGCGTTAATCTGATCTAGCGTTGAATATTTTTGCGAGCCGTTGTCGCCGCCATAGCTAGGCCAATCGACAGCATGACTGCTGAATGTTATGAGGGCAGGCAAAACGAAAAAAGTTAGTAATCTAGTCGATACTGACAACATGAGGCACCCGGATAGTTTAATTTTAGTAGTGAAGATACTACATTATGGCTGGAGATTGGCAAGGCTGTAGGGAGAAAGTGAGCCAACTGCGAGGCTGGTTTGATTTCCTTATATGAGAGCTCACTAGAATCTACAAAACTGGTGGGGCTAACTGAAAGTATGTGGCGGTGAGGGAGGGATTCGAACCCTCGAAGCCTTTCGGCTTACACACTTTCCAGGCGTGCTCCTTCGGCCGCTCGGACACCTCACCGTATACTGCTTACTCAGAACCTTTGCAGCCCCACATCACACTCCCAAAGATTGAAATTGCTGGAGAAAATCGCGCGCAACTCTAGCTTAGGGACTAATAGATTGCAAGCCGATCATTGCCTTATGAGTCTGGAATTAACCGAATCAGAAATTAATGGCAACGAGCTTCTATAGACGTTGATATCCAATCCACCACGACGAAGAAAATTGAGAGAAACTCTCAACTCTTCTGGTTGACAGTGTTTCATTAAATCTCGAAAAATTCTTTCCGCGCACTCTTCATGATAGCCCTGATGTTCCCTATAAGAACACAAATATGCGAGCAGGCTACACTCCTCTATTTTATTTCCAGTGTATTGAATACTAAAACTTGCCCAATCAGGCTGATCAGTTATCGGGCAGTTTGATCTGAACAAATCGGAATACAGTTTTTCATCGAAAACCATTTCATCCACAATTTGTAATAGTTCAGGTGCTGGCCGATAGTTTCTAAGTTTTACATCTAAACCATCGAGTGGGTTGCCTTGCCGTAAATAATTTGGCGCTTCTTGTACTCGGCTAAAAGTTAACAAAGTCACTTTTACTTGCGAACGGCATATGGCGGAAAGGTCATTCGATATTACTCCTCGCAGAACTTCTTGGTTTTCAAATTTTTCTTGATTCAAAGAATTCAAGTAGAGCTTTAATGATTTCGACTCAACAATGTTTTCCGAATCCGAGTCAAAATAAAATTCCGCCATCGCCACTTGCGGCTTACCATTAAAATCCAACCAGGAAAGCTCATAGGCATGCCAATGATCCAACCCGTACATTAAAAGATTTTTATCAATATCTAATAGCGACCGACTAGCCCTGCGCGGAATTGGATACAAAATCCCAGGGTCGTATTTGGTCGGACTTGAAATGTTCTCACCGAGGGGATTTTCAGACATAATAAATCCGTTAGAAGATAGACTGTTAAGTTCTTATGCCTGTACCGCGTCGCAATAATAGAATACAACTGGAATAGAGGACAATGATAAAGATTGCCAAAATCATAAATGCCCAAAAAACATTTACATCAGAACTACCTAGAATTCCATAACGAAAAGTATTTACCATATAAAAAATCGGATTCAAACTTGAAACAAACTGCCAAAAAGGCGGCAACATCTGTACTGAATAGAATACTCCTCCCAAATAAATTAGAGGTGTCAACACAAATGTTGGGATTATAGAAATGTCATCAAAGCTGTTAGCAAAAACTGCATTGATAAACCCCGCCAAGGAAAAAACGATTGAAGTCATTAATACCACTGCAAGAGTGATAATGGGGTGCTGAATATTTAGATCAGAAAAGAATACTGATGTTGTAGTTACTATCGCCCCTACTGACAATCCACGAACCATGCCGCCAGCAATGAAGCCCGTGAGAATTACATAATTTGGTACTGGCGATACTAGCAACTCCTCCACGCTATTCGAGAATTTTTGACCAAAGAATGACGAGACCACATTCGAATAGGAGTTTTGAATTACTGCCATCATAATGAGGCCTGGAATAATGAATTCCATATATTGAAATCCACCCATCTCTCCTATACGCCTACCGATTAGGTTTCCGAATATAACAAAATACAAGGTAATGGTTATCGCTGGCGGAACTAGTGTCTGCAACCAGATCCTCGCAAACCGCCGGATTTCTTTTATAACTATTGTTTCAAAGGCAATATACTTGTGATTAGAAAACATAAGGCTCGCTGGTGCTACTAGTTATTCAATTTAGTAAGAAATAATTGTTCCAGCCGATTAGTTTTATTGCGCATACTCCGCACAGGAATCGATTTTCTATCTAAACTGGCAAAGACTTCATTTATCTGAATCACTGCTGGTACAGTCAATTCAAAGGTATGGCTATCGATGATTTTTACCGAGACACCTTCCATATCGATTTCAAAGTCTGACTTTAATTCATCCGCTGAGTCGAATACAAATACTTGAGAATCTAGCTCGGCAAGGAGTAGTTTCATGCTCGTATTCTCAACAATTTTGCCCTCTGCGATGATGGCTATGTTTCTACAGAGCTGCTCAGCTTCTTCTAGATAGTGGGTCGTTAGAATTATTGTAGTGCCCTGCTCATTTATTCCGGTTAAGAACTCCCACATTGAGCGTCGTAACTCAATATCGACACCAGCAGTTGGTTCGTCCAAAATCAATAATCGAGGCTCATGGACTAATGCCCGTGCTATCATCAGACGTCTTTTCATGCCTCCAGACAATGACCTTGAGCGATCATCGCGCTTCTCCCACAGACCAAGCTTTCGCAAATATTTTTCACAACGCTCACTGGCCAGCTTTCGCGGTAAGCCGTAATAACCAGCTTGAGCCATAACGATATCACGTACTTTTTCAAATTGATTAAAATTGATCTCTTGCGGCACCACTCCCAAATCTAGTTTAGTCTCATAGACATGGGTATCAACGTTTTTCCCAAATATTGAGACTACGCCAGACGTTCGATTAACCAGAGTTGAAAGCACGCCAATAGTTGTTGATTTACCAGCACCATTGGGTCCAAGTAGCGCAAAGAAATCCCCCTCTTCCACTTCTAGGGAAATTCCTTTTAGCGCTTCAAAACCATTGGAGTAAGTTTTCTTAAGGTCTTTTATGGATATGGCTATCGGCATAGTCAAATTTAGCAAGTTCTTTGGCGCAGGAGTATGTCTGTTGTCAGTTGGATAAGCAAATATCTGCCTATTACCGTTCCCCTAAAAGTTCCAAACCCATGATTTCAGAATTTCGCTGCGAAGGTGCATTGCCCAATTCACAGCAAATTCAAATTATTAATAAACCTATCAAGACTCACTTATCAAAACAGTCTTTTATATCTAAGATTTCTAAGGAGAGCTAGGAGACTCTTTTGTATTCCCGGACAAAACAACATGGCGATAAGCAAATAATAGCTTGTTGCTTTTACCCCTGAGGGTTAAATTCAGTTAATTACCCTCTGATAAGCAATTTTATCCCAACAGAGCTGAACGCTACGTATTCAAGACTATAAAAATAGTATGGAAATCAAAATTGGGAAAATTTGAGGAAGGTGTAATTGTTGTAGGAGCCGGACCAACAGGCGCACTCCTTTCCTATTTGTTAGCCAAAGCAGGAGTACAAACGACCTTAATTGAACGTCATCAAGATTTTTCTCGAGAATTTAGAGGCGAAGTACTCATGCCAGGGGGATGCTTAAACTTAGAGCAAATCGGATTAGGACCAGATTTCGAAAACGTGCCTCATGTTTGTATGCATGAATTTAAAGTCTACATCAATAGAAGGCCAGCCATTAGCCTTTCAATGAAAGGAAATGGCTATGATAAATACCCCCCAAAATGGATATCACAACCCCATTTCCTAGAGATGCTAGTTTCGAAATCTGCGGAGTATGAAAATTTTAGACTATTACGTGGTGTCAAAGTTAGAGATTTAATCAATAAAGATGGCCGTATAATCGGCGTCACTGCCGACACAGGCATTAAGCGCGAACGTATATTTGGTAATCTGGTAATAGGTGCGGATGGTCGATCATCAATTACTCGGGCACGGTCCGGGATAGTCGCTAAACAAGACCCCACGCCAATGGATATAGTATGGATAAAAATTCCACAGCTTGAAAATGCGAATAATGTCACATTTAATGCTTATGTTGGGGGTGGGCACATAGTCTTCTGTGCCGGGACGTATGATGGGCAGATCCAAATTGGCTTTGTGATTAAAAAAGGCACCTATAAAGATTTAAGAGACCTTGGCGTCGCAAAATTATTAGCACTGATATCAGAATTTGTTCACCCTGAATTGGCTAGACATATACTAAATATCTCTACGGAAGAGATAAAACCATTCCTACTAAGTACAGTTTCGGATAGAGTGGAAAACTGGCATTTACCCGGCCTATTGCTACTAGGTGACGCAGCTCACACAGCCTCTCCTGTTGGCGCTCAAGGCATCAATCTAGGAATAAGAGACGCGATCGTAGCAGCTAATCATCTCATACCAATCCTAAGTAAGCCCTCAAATCTAAATGACATTGATGCAGTACTCGAGGCGATAGAAAAAGAAAGATTAAGTGAAATCAAATCCATACAAAGAATTCAAGCACTCCCCCCAAAGCTCGTCCTAAAAAATACCTGGTATTCCAAATTAATTCTTTCTTTAATCAGCACATTTAGTCGCAACAAGACAATATTGGCACCTATAAACGGGCCCTTTGCGAAGTTCGCGTGGGGTATATCAGAAGTATCCTGGAACAACTCTCAGGAAGCTAAGACAAATGCCCCAAACTCCCTTGATTAGGAAAATAGAATAGATAGCGGGTGATCTAGCGTTGTATCAGGAAACTGAATTGCGATAGGGGGCGATATTAATAATTATCTACACTTATCCAATGACAGATACGGGCTAAGACTATGTCGATATATCCAATTTTTCGTTTTGATTATCCTAATGCCTCCATGTTTGTCTGCTTTTCTTTAGTATGACTTTTCTTGTGCGCATCGAAGCAAGCTTTATTCTTTTGGGCTTAGGTTAAGTTTTTGTACTCGCCAATTATTCATGTCTGCGACATAAAGAATATCTTCCTGTGAGCAGTCTAGGCCATGAACCCAATTAAATTGTCCATCTCGCCTACCTGACTTACCCAACCAACCAAGGATAGTACCATCGGTACTAATTTTGTATATACGGCCCGGCTCATTGTCCGCCACATATAGATACTGGGGTGTCGTATTCGAAATGCACATAGCCCATGGCTGAGTTTCTATAACCCGGCGATTCGGATTTCGCGCAGCGAATGGCGGCTGATAGCCTGCTGGATACGGCGTATCTAAAATTATTTGTCTTAGAAAGTTACCTTGAGTATCGAATACTTGTATGCGACGGTTATCCCGATCAGCTACGTAGACATTGTCATCACGATCAATCTGCAGCGCATGTGGTAAATTGAATTGTCCAATTTCTGAACCAAAGGAACCCCATTCCATAACAAAGTTTCCGTCACGATCAAATTTAGCCATTCGAGAATTGACATAGCCATCACTAATATAAATATTTTCATCGCTATCCCAAGCGACATCTGTTGGGCCACCGAGATACCCCCCCGATGAGCGCGCTTCTTGTTGCGTTGATAGAACCACATCGCCGTGATAACCCTCTTCGCGACGGCCAAGGTTCATGACGACATAACCTTGCGGATCAAATTGGATAACTGTATTTGCTCCTTTATCTACCACCCACAAATTGTCATGTTGGTCGAATCGCACTTGATGGGCATAAGCGATGCCATATACTCCCCTACCGATTTCACGAAGAAAACGACCATCAGCATTAAACTCTAATAATTGTGTCGTAGAGTTGGACCAGATCGGCCCCGTATTAGCGCTACCAGGATGATTTAGGACCACTAAGTTACCTTGGGAATTTACTGCAACACCAAGAACTTCACCTAAATTCATGTCTGGAGAGTGTCTTAAAAAGTTAGGGACAGTTTCGAAGGGTATTTCAGGCACGTTGTTTTGTGCTAATAAAGGGCCAGCTAAGCAGAAGACCAAAATAAGGCGAAATAGATTCATAATAAGACTCCTCTCTACAAGTATTGCGCTAAGAGACACTAAGCCTCAGAGTAAATTTGTTTCATAAAACTAAAATATACTTACTTAATCTACGGGGTCAATAATGCTATGCAAGTTTTTATCTCTCATTTCAGCCCGAAAGACCTTGCTACTTCTGTGATACCACCGTGAGAGATACAGTACGGCTGTTTGGACATTTTTGATCTAGCCAACCCAGTCCGCAAGGAATCGCAATTATTAACCCGGCTAAGGAAGAGTAAACAGGCGTAGCGGCGGAGTAAAAGCAATAGTTGGTAGTACGTAATGCTCTGGGGCACCATTAGGGTTAGTTATAAACTTTTAGCCAAACACATGGGAAATTTTAATGGATTACTCCACAATCCTGTACGACCTGGAAGACAACGTCCTTCTAATAACGTTGAATCGTCCTGAAATACTCAATGCTTTTAATCGCGAAATGATGACCGAAATGATTGATGCCTTGGACAAAGCCGATGCCGATGACAATGTGCGTGCCATTATAGTCACAGGCGCTGGTCGAGGCTTTTGTGCCGGTGCTGATTTGTCAGCCGGTGGTAATACTTTTAACGCTGAAGCTCGTGATGATCGCGAAGATGGTTTGCACCGTGATGGCGGTGGTCGCCTTGCTCTACGCATATTTGAATGTAAAAAACCGATTATCGCCGCCATCAATGGCGCGGCTGTGGGCATCGGTGCCACTATGACATTGCCTATGGATATTCGGCTTTGCTCTACTAAAGCCAAATTCGGTTTTGTATTTGCCCGCCGCGGCATAGTGCCAGAAGCCTGCTCCAGTTATTTTTTGCCGCGAGTGGTTGGCATAAGTCAGGCATTGGAATGGTGTTATAGCGGTCGTGTATTTCCCAGTGGCGAAGCACTGGCTGGCGGTTTAGTGCGCAGTGTTCACGAGCCGGAAGATTTGCTTACAGCAGCCAAAGTCATAGCCCGAGAAATAGCAGACAATACTTCTGCAATATCAGTGACCTTGATTCGTCAGATGATGTGGAAAATGCTGGGAGCAGACCACCCCATGGAGGCACACAAAATTGACTCTCGGGGTATCTACTTTGCTGGTAAAGCAGCCGATGCAAAAGAAGGTGTTGAGTCTTTTCTTGAGAAACGAGCAGCCAAATTTCCTCTTAAGGTTAGCGAAGACATGCCGGAATTCTACCCTTGGTGGGAAGATCGCAAATTTTCTTGAGTATTTAATTTCTAACTTATCGGCATGATAAAAGGAACCGGAGGATCCTTCCTCCGACCTTTTCACGCTATCCGAAGGTTTGCAGATTTACTACACCAACCTTCAAAGTGTTAAGAAAAACAAATACTTAGTCAAACAGAACTTGGATTGGTGCTCCCATAGCTGGGTTGTAATCTCGATAGTCCTCGCCTAGAAATTCCATTAAAGTAGCGGCGATTCTATTTGATGTTATGCAGTTCTTATCTGTCTGAATCTGCCGGCCACTAACAACGCCGGGGCCCATTACTGCGAACCAGGTTGCCTCAGAGCCGACAATGCCGTCGGCATACTCCACCAATCCACTATTCGCCCTTGTGGTTGCCTGCTGGCTTGAATGATGCATCCATGAGTGGAGAGGCGATTCCCCGCGGCCATGATCGACTGTTATGAACAGCACAGTGTTGTCGCGATACTGGTCGATAGATTGTAACGTCGACCAGATTTCCTTGATAAAACCATCTGTCCTGTTGGCAGCGAAAACGTATTCATCGTACTTGCCATCATGAGCAAAGTCGTCGGTTTCACCGTAACTGATGAAGAGCACTTTCGGTTGTTCTCGGCGTAAATAAGACAGCGCATATTGATGTGTAAATACATCATTCCGCACAGTGGGCCAGGGCGAAGGTATTGCATTTTGCAGCTTATTCAGAAATATTTCTTGAGCATCAGCCGGACTGGCCTCAATTGAAAATGCATTGACGTGCACACCGCTTCTTTCCACATTGAAAATGAATGGAAATACGTCCCAGGAAGCAAAGGCGGCTGTCTGTTCGCTATACAAACTATTGCTTTCCAGTAATTCAAGAAAGGTGGCTTCGGTGTTTGGAACTTTGCTGTTCGAATCAATGGTAGGATTAACCACGCCGGTAAGAATTTCGGAGTAGCCCGGATAAGAAAAGTACCAATCATTACTGACAGCCGCACAAGAACCATCTCGCCGATTGCCGGCATAGCTCCCTTGGGCAAAAACCGTTTGATGAATAAATGGCAATAGTGCCTCGGCTCGATCATTCGCGTTACCATCCCAAAAGCGCTGCATTATTAGATCGGACTGTGGAGAGTAGTCCTGGTGCGTGGCCAGATTCTCATCGATTCCAGTAAATACCTCCTGCCAGCGTAATCCATCAAAAGTGATCAGCACTACATTGTCAGCGCCATAGATACTTGCGGGTAGTAGCACGACCAACAAAAAAAAAGAGAGTAAGAATTGTTTCAAAGCACGATCCCGTAAAGTTATTAAAGAGCATCAGAGTAAAAGTAGCGCAGTTTAGTCTGAAAGGGACAGAGGTATCTTAGTGATTGCCACTGCCATGCAATTAAGTTAGCAGGAAATTGGAGAGGTTGCTGCTCAATCAGGTCAGGGAAAGTCACGGACTGACGGCAATACCCCCGAAAGCCATTTCAAAAACGTAACTCATTGATTTTATTATAAGGAAAGTGGCGTCCCCTAGGGGTTTCGAACCCCTGTTGCCTGGATGAAAACCAGGTGTCCTAGGCCTCTAGACGAAGGGGACAGTCGAAGAACTGGAAGCCAGCTCTTTCAAGGAGCGGGGATTCTAAGAATCTTGGCGTATGCAGTCAAGGACAAGCTTTAAAAATGCCCAGAAATAACTACAAATTTACTAAAAATCTAACTATTTTGGGAAAATTCACTTTTCTCAAGGCAAAACCTATTGAGAAGGCAGCCTATTGATGTCTCCCGTAATTCTTGCGGCGTTACTCTTACTCTTTGCAGCGCTTTAAAGGCCAATCTTCGGCTATCTGGGCTAAACAAGAAGTTATAGATAGGTTCATGTCTGAGTAATTGCATAAGTAAAAGGACAGAACCAGAAAGCTAGACAATATAATTTATGATCTACCAACAAGGTATCTGTCAAAGACACTTAAAGTCCTGGTCTATTCGAGCACGACCGGCAGCCTTGAGAATATTGATTCTTCTAATAAGAAAGTCGACTTGAGAAGCCGAATGACAAAAGGTATCTCTAACTCTAGAGGATTAGCTGTAATCGAGCGACGATCAATTCCTCAACGAATGACTCTTCGTCAGTAGTGATAACCCTAAGAAATCTAATTATCTATTGAAGGATTTACACGGTTTGATTTTGGAGTTTCTCAACGAAGGCACTATGAATAGCCAAATTTCATAGCTTTTTGAATCTTGACCCAAAAATTGGTCTATGCCATTCTGAAGTGCTGCCGATAAAGAGGTCTAGACAAGAAAAAACTGAGCTAGGCAGGAAAACAAAAATACTAAATTAAAGCTAAAAATATCTAAATACTGCGATTGTCAGAATGCCCCCACAGACTTTAGTCTGAAATGGCGCTTGGGGATTTAGGAGTCTGCGAAAGCAAGCAAAAATATGAGATCAGGTCCATGAGCAAAAAAGAAAATGCCATATCCGATAAAAGTAGTATCAATATCGACCAAAAGCTGATTGAAGAAGGTACTGCCCAGCTCTCCAGTGAGATCGAAGTTCTCGAAGCCTGGTTGAATGAGTTAGATTCCTCGGAAGACAGCGATACTGAAATTATTGCTGCAAGAAAATCCTATAACGACATGCTCAGAAGCCGAAAAGAAATGCGCACTACTCTTACGAAGCAAGCAAAACTACAAGCTATAGCAACCAGCTGATCGAGTAATTCTGCGCAGAACCTCGCGATTTTCAGATTTCGGGATCCTGACGCCTGAGATCGTTCTTTTCATACAACTCAGAAGACATAAACAATGCTGACAATCGATCAGGCCACCACCATGTTATCAATGCAAGGTGCGATGAACTCTAAGGTTGACCCAAATTGGGTAAGCGCCCGCCACCCTTACCTACGCGCGATTGTTATCGAAGGTGCTGAGGCAATTGAACATCACGGCTGGAAATGGTGGAAGAAGCAAGATAAAGACTTACCGCAGCTGCAAATGGAGCTCATTGATATTTGGCATTTTATTTTGTCCGAGATTTTATTGAACAACGATGGCAACGAAGATGCATCACTTGCTCAACTTCAAGAACTTTTAAGAGAAGCAGAGCTACACAACTTACATGAGCGGAAGGTATCCTTTGATAGCAAGGACTACTCTCTCAATGCAATGGATTTAATTCAAAAATTGGAACTGCTAATCGCAGTTTCCGTCTCTAAGCGTATTGAACTAGCATTATTCGAATCTATTATGATCGACTGTGAAATTAATTGGACGGAGCTCTACTGTCAGTACGTAGGTAAAAATGTGCTGAATTTTTTCCGCCAAGACCATGGGTATAAAGAAGGTACTTACAAAAAAGTTTGGGGTGGACGCGAGGACAATGAGTACTTAGTCGAAATAATGGGAACCCTCAGTCCAAACGCCAGCACTTTTCAAGACGAGATTTATTCTGCACTGAAGCAGTATTATCCCTCGTAGTGAATGGCGAATCGTCTTACTGAATGCTACTGATAGTACGCGTTTTCCTTCACGGTATGATCAGTTACATCGCGCACTTCTTTGAGCTGAGGGACTTGCTCCAGTAGGGTCTTCTCTACACCATCTTTGAGCGTGACATCAACCATGCCGCAGCCCTGGCAACCACCACCGAAGCGAAGCACTGCAATGTCTTCTTCAAAGATTTCCTCCAGGGAAACATTTCCCCCATGAGCTGCTAATCCCGGATTGATTTCGTTATAGAGGATGTAGTTAATTCGGTCTTCCATGGGACTATCTTCAGATATTTTCGGCAATCTTGAGTTTGGAGCTTTGATTGTTAGCTGGCCACCCATAGAATCTTTGGTGAAATCTACCACTGCGTCTTCTAGAAAAGGTATACTTGGCTTATCGATGAAGCCACGAAAGCCCTTATACTCTGTCACTTCATCATCGTCTTTTTCTTCTCCCGGCCGACAAAAAGAAATGCATGTTTCCGCTCGAGGCGTACCTGCATCCAAGATAAAAATTCGCACGGCTATTCCTTCGCAGTCTTGCTTTTCAAGCAGTTCAGTTAAGTATTCTTGCGCGGACTCTGTAATGCTAACCATGGAGATCTCTCGATTTAATTGTGTTGCGAGGCTATATGATACGCTAAACAGCCTAGAAATTGAATACTTGACTGAAATAGTTGGTTATTAGTTGATGGATACCTGCGCTGCTTTTGATAGAATTGCCAGCTTTTTACCGGACCGCAGATAAACAGGTTATAGATAGAATGAATACCAAGCCAGCTGAATCATTGCTTCGTCAAGCCCTTTCTGAACGCATTCTTGTGTTGGATGGCGCTATGGGCACCATGATTCAGTCACACAAATTGAGTGATGATAAATTCAGAGGGCAGCGTTTTGCACAACACCCTCATGATCTCTCTGGCAACAATGATTTACTCAGCATCACTCAGCCTGAAATTATCAAAAGTATCCACCACGCCTATTTAGAAGCCGGTGCCGACGTAATTGAAACCAATACTTTTAATTCTACACGGAGTTCTCAGGCAGACTACCAATTGGAAGAAATTAGCTATGAATTGAATTTTTCCGCTGCTCAAATTGCCCGGGAGGTGTGTGATGAATTTAACAAGCTTACCCCCCAACAACATCGATTTGTTGCCGGCGCTCTAGGGCCAACAAGTAAAACAGCCTCAATCTCACCAGACGTAAATGACCCAGGATTCAGAAATACTACTTTCGATTTTTTGGTTGATGATTATTACAACAGCATTAAAGGTCTTATCGATGGTGATGTTGACATCATTCTTATTGAAACAGCTTTCGATACTCTAAATACCAAAGCAGCAATCTTTGCCTTACAAAAATACTTTCAAGACGAAAACCTTTCACTTCCCTTAATGATTTCAGGAACTATTACTGACGCCAGTGGTAGAACTTTATCTGGCCAAACTGTTGCTGCATTTTGCAATTCAGTTGTTCATGCCAATCCTCTTTCGATCGGATTTAATTGTGCGCTTGGCGCTGAGCAACTTCGGCCACATATCGAAGAAGCCTCTAACATAGTCGATTGTTTTGTATCTACTCACCCCAATGCCGGCTTACCAAATGAATTTGGTGAATACGACCAATCGCCTGAAGAAATGGCAGCGGTCATAGCAGAATTCGCCTCGCAGGGTTTTGTAAATATTGTCGGTGGTTGCTGTGGCACGCGACCAGAACATATTGCCGCTATTGTAGATTCAATCCGCGAATACACTCCGCGCAAGCTTCCCAAGATCAAAACAGCTTGCCGCTTAAGTGGGCTCGAGGCTTTCAACATTGATGAGTCCTCTCTTTTCGTTAATGTCGGGGAGAGAACGAACGTAACAGGCTCGGCAAAATTTGCGCGCCTAATTCGCGAGGAAGATTTCGATGAGGCATTAGATGTCGCCTTGCAACAAGTTCAAGCTGGCGCTCAAATTATTGACATTAATATGGATGAGGGCATGCTCGACTCCGAAGCAGCCATGGAACGCTTCTTAAAATTAATTGCCTCCGAGCCAGAAATCTGTCGCGTCCCCATAATGATTGATTCTTCTAAATGGGAAATTATTGAAACTGGACTCAAGTGTGTCCAGGGTAAAGCGATCGTAAATTCAATTTCCCTAAAAGAAGGTGAAGCGGAATTCTTGAAAAAAGCCCGCATGTGTCGACAGTATGGTGCGGCGATAATAGTTATGGCATTCGACGAGAATGGCCAGGCTGACTCTTTAGAAAAGAAAAACAGTATTTGTGCCCGCAGTTATGAACTACTGGTAAACGAGTTAGCTTTTCCTTCTGGGGATATAATCTTCGACCCTAATATTTTTGCCATTGCCACAGGTATAGAAGAACACAATAACTACGCTGTGGATTTTATTGAATGCTGCAAACACATCAAAGAAAACTTACCAGGAACTTTAATATCTGGCGGTGTTAGCAATGTCTCTTTCTCATTCAGAGGCAACAACGCTGTAAGAGAAGCTATTCATTCTGTTTTCCTCTATCACGCCATAAAAGCAGGACTTAGTATGGGCATCGTTAATGCTGGCCAACTGGCTGTCTATGACGACATACCTGCTGAATTAAAAGCGGCAGTAGAAGATGTTGTTCTTAACAAACATAATGATGCAACAGAAAACCTAATGGAAGTGGCCCAAAATTATAGCGGTGATGGAGCAAAGACTAATGCAGAAGACTTAAGCTGGCGTGAGAAAAGCGTTCAGGAGCGTCTTAGTTACGCCTTGGTAAAAGGCATCAATAAATTCATCGAAGGCGATACTGAAGGAGCAAGACTTGAGGCGAAATCCCCCATCCATGTAATCGAAGGACCGCTGATGAAGGGTATGGATGAAGTTGGAGATCTCTTCGGTAGTGGCAAAATGTTCCTGCCACAGGTAGTCAAAAGTGCTCGAGTTATGAAACAAGCCGTCGCCCACCTTTTACCCTATATCGAAGCCGAAAAGCTGGGTGCCGAAATCAAAACCAAAGGGAAGATTCTCATGGCGACAGTAAAAGGTGATGTTCACGATATTGGAAAGAATATTGTGGGTGTGGTTTTAGGCTGTAATAACTACGACGTTATAGATCTCGGGGTAATGGTTTCCTGCGAAAAAATCTTAGAAACCGCAAAGGCTGAGAATGTTGACATCATTGGGCTTAGTGGATTAATCACACCCTCTTTGGATGAAATGGTTCATGTCGCCAAGGAAATGCAGCGACTCAATTTTTCAATCCCCTTATTAATTGGTGGCGCGACAACATCCAAAGCACATACCGCTGTAAAAATAGAACAAAATTATCAGAACGACGCGACTGTCTACGTCCCAGACGCGTCTCGAAGCGTTAACGTGGTTAGTAATCTTCTCAGTTCCAGTAAAAAAACAAATTACTGCTCTGCAATAAAAGAAGAGTATGAAGTTATTCGAGTACGAACTGCAAATCGCAAAGGTAAGCGCCATCTATTACAGTATGACGAGGCCAATAGAAATAAATTTGTACCGAGCTGGAATAATTACAAACCAACAAAGCCTAGCTTTACTGGCACCAAAATATTTAACGATTATTCATTGACAGCGCTTATCGACTACATAGATTGGACGCCTTTCTTTATTACCTGGAGCTTAAGCGGCAAGTATCCGGCAATTTTAGATGATGAAAAGGTTGGCGAAGCAGCCCGTGATTTATTTAAGGATGCGCAAAAGCTTCTTAAAGAAATTGTTGACAACAAGCTATTGCGAGCGAAAGCAGTAATTGGATTCTGGCCAGCGAAAAAACATGGTGACAATGATGTTCGATTGCTAAAAGGCAACGCTAAAAACGGAGTAGAAAATGAACAATCGACATTAGCAACATTTCATTTCTTACGCCAACAGATGCCAAAAGAAGAAAACTTAGACAACTTATCTTTAGCTGACTTTATTGTTCCGGAAGACGAAAAAATTGATGACTATATCGGCGGGTTCATAGTAACCGCTGGAATAGGGGCTGATGAATTAGCGGCTAAATACGAAGCAGAAAACAATGATTACTCAGCCTTATTAGTAAAAGCCTTGGCAGACCGTCTAGCTGAAGCATTTGCAGAGCAAATGCATGCCAGGGTCCGAACCGAACTCTGGGGTTACGCTGAAAATGAAGACCTCTCCAAAACCGAGCTCATTCGCGAAAAATATCAAGGCATACGCCCGGCTCCGGGGTACCCAGCTTGCCCTGATCATTCTGAAAAAGAGACTTTGTTCAATTTGCTTAATGCCAATGAAGAACTCGGAGTTGAGTTAACTGAAAACTACGCTATGACGCCTGCAGCTAGTGTCAGTGGACTTTATTTCTCTCATCCTGACTCAAGGTATTTTTCAGTAGGTAAAATTACTGATGATCAGGTAGAAGATCTTGCCAAAAGGCAATCCAAGCCTATTAGCATTGTTGCTAAACTGCTTTCACCTGTTATCGAATGAAGGTCAGAAAACTAACTTACAAACACCGAAAGCATTGTTTACAATGTACGCTCCTGTTTACGGGAACAATTCCACGAGGACGATTTACAGGAATAAATCACAAAGTATGTATCAATACGATAATTACGATCATCAGATGTTGGCTGACAGGATCAGGCAGTACCAGAACCAGACCGAAAGATTTTTGGCTGGCAAGCTATCCGAGTCAGAGTTTTTGCCACTGCGTTTGCAGAATGGACTCTATGTCCAACGTCTCGCGCCCATGCTTCGCGTCGCTGTTCCCTATGGCATGCTCTCTTCTGCTCAACTTCGGAAACTCGCTTTCATTGCCTCTCATTTTGACAAGGGCTATGGGCATTTCACGACTCGCCAAAATATTCAATTTAATTGGCCTTCTTTATCGGAGGTTCCAGATATCCTTAAACATCTTGCCGAAGTTGAGATGCACGCAATTCAAACCAGTGGCAACTGCATTAGAAACACCACTACAGATCAGTTCGCCGGTGTTGCTGTTGATGAACTCGAGGACACACGCCCTTATTGTGAAATCATAAGACAATGGTCAACTTTTCATCCCGAATTCGCTTACTTACCAAGAAAGTTTAAAATTGCAGTATGTGGCACCAAGGTCGATCAAGCTGCAACTCAAGTTCATGACATTGGAATTTACCTAACTCAGAATTCAGAAGGTTTAATAGGTTTTCGTATTTTAGCTGGAGGTGGACTTGGGCGAACTCCCGTCATCGGCAAGGAAATCTTCCCGTTCGTAGAGAAACAATACTTACTTTCAGCATTAGAGTCTATTCTTCGCGTCTACAACCGTGAAGGTAGACGGGACAATAAATATAAGGCGCGGATTAAGATCTTAGTTAAGGAAATAGGCGTCGAGGAATTTCAAAATAAAGTCATGCAGGAATGGGAATTGATCAAAAATAGCGCCCTACTTCTTACAGATGACGAGATCACACGATGTAAATCCTTTTTTACCGACCCTAACTACGAATCACTTGCTGACACCCCTACTAGCTTATCAGACCGATTACAGAACAATATTCTTTTTTCCAGCTGGCATACTCAGAATGTAAAACCACATAAAATCTCTGGCTACGCCATAGTGACCATATGCTTCAAGGAAACCGGAGTAGCTCCAGGCGACGTTACTGATAGACAGCTAAATCATCTCGCGCAATTAGCAGATGAATATAGCTTTGGAGAAGTGCGTGTCAGCCATCAGCAGAACATCGTCTTCGCAGATGTGAGGCAGGACAAGCTTTATGATTTCTGGCTAGGCTTGCAGTCCGAATCCATGTCTAGTCCAAATCTAGGCTTGCTAACAGATATGATTTGCTGCCCTGGCGGAGATTTTTGTGCCCTAGCCAATGCTAAATCTATTCCCATAGCTGAATCCATTCAACGTGAATTCAATGATTTTGATAACTTAATAGATATAGGCGAAATAAATCTGAACATATCCGGATGTATGAATGCATGCGGGCACCACCATGTAGGAAATATCGGTATACTCGGTGTCGATAAGAAAGGCGAAGAGTTTTATCAAGTTTCCTTGGGCGGCTCTTCAAAGAATCAAGCCAGTCTGGGGAAAATTATTGGCCCCTCGTTCGCTCAAGAAGAGATACCTGAGGTCATACAAAAAATTATTTCAGCTTATAAGAGTCAACGAAAAAGCAATGAAAAATTTATCGACACTTACATTCGTATAGGCATGGATCCCTTTAAGGAGCAGGTATATGCCAAAGCTGATTAAAGACGGCGAAGCCGTTAGCGATTACTGGACAGTTTTAAAAGAAGCCACGGGACCTGAGGTCTTAAAGGCAGTTCCTGGGAAAAACTTTCTTGTTCCCTTAAGTTTTTGGAAAAACTATCAAGAAGAGCTTAACGATTACAACGGCAATATTGCTATTTGGTTAGACAGTCACGATCGTGTCAGTGATCTTGATGATTCAATTCATGATTTCCCTCTAATCGCCCTCAACTTTCCAGCCTTTTCCGATGGACGCTCCTATAGCAATGCTCGCGAATTGCGGACCACGCGAAATTACCTAGGCGAAATACGCGCGATCGGCGACGTACTAAGAGATCAGCTCTACTATATGCAGCAATGTGGCTTCAATGCCTTTGCCGTCCGCTATGATCAAGACGTAGACGACTGCTTAACAGCTTTCGGAGATTTTACTACCGGGTATCAAGCGACTGTTGCAGAACCCACGCCCTTGTTTAGGCGCCGTTAACTAACTATAGTAAACCAACCGCTGATTCAACATAGCCTACTTTAGGCGAGCCATGGAACCTGATTCCTTACTCTTTTCTTTTTTTCTAATTTTTAGTGGCGCCGCACTTCTTTCTACGATCGCCCTGTTTTTCAGACAACCTCTCCTTGTTGCCTACATTTTCATTGGAGTCATTCTTGGCCCCTTCGGCCTAAAGTATATTTCTGACCCTTCTTTACTAACAGACATTGCGGAATTTGGCATTATCTTCTTACTGTTCTTGTTGGGTTTGGATATGCAGCCAATAAAATTATTTACTACTCTAAAGAAAACATTCCTTGTCACTCTAGCTAGCTCGGTGATATTTGTTGCTCTAGGCTTTGCAACTGGATTCTTATTCTCTTTTTCAATTATAGAGTGTTTAGTAATCGGCTTTAGCATGATTTTTTCCAGCACTATTATTGGAATAAAACTACTTCCGACCACCGTTCTTCATCAAAAACATATGGGCGAGTTAATGGTTGGGATATTGTTGATGCAAGACTTCATTGCAATATTCCTTATTACTTTTATAGACTCTGGAAACATCGACCAATCAAATGCTCTGAGAGTGTTGCTGGCCTTCCCCCTACTGCTTCTACTCGCATACTTCGCTACCAAGTACATATTAGTGGAACTCATCGCCAAGTTTGATCACTTCAAAGAATATATATTTTTACTAGCCATAGGCTGGTGCTTAGGCTTAGCTGCATTGGCAAGTGAGATGGGGTTGTCAGCTGAAATTGGGGCATTCGTTGCAGGCGTCTCTTTGGCTACGAGTCCCATCGCGCTTTTTATTGCTCACAGTCTAAAACCTTTAAGGGATTTTTTTCTGATATTATTTTTCTTTTCCCTCGGCGCTCAATTTAACATTTCATTATTATCTGAAATATTGGCGCCCGCAATTCTGCTAGCAACACTAGCATTAACACTCAAACCTATAGTATTTCACTATTTGCTTAGAAGGTTTAGCGAAAGGAATCGACTCGCATGGGATGCCGGTCTGCGCCTCGGTCAGATTAGTGAGTTTTCCCTGTTAATTGCTTTTGTTGCCGCACAATCGGGGATGATCGGAGAAGATGCTTCGCTAGTTATACAAGGCGCAGCGATAATCACCTTTTTAATATCTTCCTATATTATAGTTCTGTGCTGCCCTACTCCCATCGCCATCAATCCCAAGTTACGTCGGGATTGATGGCGATGAGGTTATTAGAGAGAGGATTGGCAACAACCAGATAGCGTGATTGATAGAACTAAAAGCTATTTTTCTAGATTTACCAGATATCTACCGGTAGCTTTTCCCGCCAAAACAAGAGAAAGGTAACTAGGTACATCATCAAGACTAATCTCCGTAGCAAATGAATCTAGAGTGTCCAGACCCCAATCACCTGCAAGTTTTTCCCATGTCGCCCGCTTCACTTCTAATGGAAGCTCAACAGAATCAACACCTAATAAATTCACACCACGTAGGATAAACGGAAATACCGAAGCTTCAAACATTGGCGACTGCACTAAACCACAACAAGCCACGGAGCCTCCATATTTAATTGATTTTAAAACGGAGAACAGAGTATCGCCACCAACAACATCGACTGCTCCAGCCCATTGTTCTTTTAATAGAGGCCTTGGAGTTGGCTCATTGATTTCATTCCTATCAATAATTGCATTTGCGCCTAGTTTCTTCAAAAGTTCTTCAGCAGACTTCTTTCCAGTGCTAGCAATTACTTCATAGCCAAGCTTACTCAAAAGCGCAACTGCAATAATACCAACACCTCCCGTGGCGCCCGTAACTAGGACTGGTCCACTTTCTGGCATTACGCCGTTAACCTGCAGTTTCTCTAAACACAACGCCGCAGTGAAGCCGGCAGTCCCAAATATCATACTATCTCGAGTAGATAAGCCTGCTGGACATTTTATAACCCAAGCAGCAGGTACTCTAATAAATTGGCCAAAGCCTCCGGCTGTATTCATACCCAAGTCATAGCCGGTTACAATGACACTGTCACCTTCGGAAAATGAAGGATCACCTGAAGAGATCACAAACCCGGCCGCATCGATACCTGGTGTATGTGGGAATTGTTGTGTTACCCTTTTATTGCCGCTAGCCGAGAGCGCATCCTTAAAATTAATCGAAGAATACTGCACCTGTATCAGCACATCACCTTTCGGCAAGTCTTCAATTGAGCGTTGAACCACTTGCGATTGGTATTTTTTATCTTCGACTTCTTCTACTTGTAAAGCTTTAAATTGTTGCACGGCCATATCCTATTTAAGGCTAAAACTAGAAAGCTTACGCTTCCCCTCGATAACTAGTTACGCTTTAATTACCTCAGCATAAATACGAAGAGATAGTGACTACTATTGGTATTTGTCTGAAGAGGATTTATTAAACCAGTTTGAAAACACCTTATCTACTGTACCTTCTAATAGCGAACCTAACTTATCCTGAATTGATTGCCTAATCTCATATTCGACTTCGTATACATCCGCCGACTCACATGAAGTGACTATACATTCGTCACTAGTTCGAATTTCGTCAACCATATTTTTCTCTTTCGCCTGCATACCGATCCAAGTTTCACCAGTGGAAATTTTATCAATGTCCACACTTGGACGATGATCTTTTACCCAGTTTTTGAAAATATCATGGATCGTCTCCACGTCTTCCTGAACTTTGTCTTTACCTTTTTGAGTGATCTCACCAAAGGTTGTTAGGGTACGTTTAAATTCACCGGCACTAATTATTTCGTAGTCCACATCATGCTTTTTCAGAATACGATGAAAGTTCGGTAACTGCACCAACACACCTATAGAGCCAATAATTGCGAAAGGTGCCGCTACTAGCTTGTCTGCAATACAGGCCATCATGTAACCGCCACTGGCCGCAACCTTATCGACACAAATGGTTAGGGGGATTTTCGCATTACGGATTCGTAACAATTGGGATGATGCCAACCCATAAGCATGAACCATACCGCCGGGACTTTCTAAGCGCAACACAACCTCATCTTTCGGCTCCGCCAATGATAGAACCGCTGTAATTTCCTCCCGCAGGGATGCCACTTCTTCTGCCTTAATATCACCATTGAAATTAAGAACAAATACGCGTTTCTTCCGCTCGACTGTAGTTTCATTTTCAGCCGCAGGTTCAACACTCTCTTTTACTACATCTATCTCTTTTTCCTTTTCCTTTTCCTTTTCCTTTTTAAGCTGAGCCTTTATTTCTTTCTTTTGTGCTTTCTCATTTTTTTTCTGATCTTTCTCTATTAACTTGAGATTCTCTTTATCTAAGATATTGTGCCTCAAAGTATCGCGCATATCCTCGATGTGCTCATTTAAATGCGTTACTTTAATCTCACCTTTCTTACCAACTTTCTTTCCTCGATTTCCAGAGGAAGTGACCGCTCCTATCACAATAACAATAGCTACGACGATAGTGACAGCTTTGGCGAAAAACATTCCGTACTCTATTATAAATTCCAAAGGGGCACTCCTCTCTTTTTTCTGCAGTTCTTCAAGATTTCCATATTCTCTAAATCGTCACCTAACTAAGTATTCATTGAATTCATATGATTTACGTATAGCTGAATGAGCTCACCTGCAACGCTAATTCCGGGAGCTGGGATATTCGGTAGATTATTAATATCATACCAGCCTACTTCTTCTATTTCTCCCGGCTCTGGGACAATCTCACCAGATTTATACTCTGCCAGATACCCTAGCATCAATTGTGATGGGAAAGGCCACGACTGGCTCTTAATATACTGGATATTTTGTACTTCAATACCTACTTCTTCTTTAACTTCTCGCAGCACCGTATCTTCAGCGGTTTCTCCAACCTCAATAAAACCGGCCAGGCAACTAAAAAATCCACCCTTAAAACGGGCGCTGCGAGCCAATAATATTTCATTACCTCTAACCACCAACATAATCGCACAGGGATTGATACGAGGAAAATATTGAGCCTTGCACGACTCGCAGACAACCGCCCTCTGTGCTTCATGGGGCATAGTCGGCGCACCACAGGCACCACAGTAACGATGAGAATTATACCAATCTAAAATTTGACTAGCCTTACCAACAACACTGAAGGCTATATCTCCTTGAGCAAATAACAAACTTCGCAGAGATCGACTTTCCCCACCAATCAGATCCGTAATATCTTCTTGAGAATGAAGCAGTATATACGAACCTTCTCCATCATCAATTTTTAAGAGCTCTAAATTCGCCCCTAACAAAGCATTCACTTCTGCACGACTCCAAATAAAATTATCACCGCGCACAAAAACCTGATTTTTATGCAAAACGATAAATTTATCAGAATCTAAAAGTTCGTTCTTTTGAGGAAAATAGTTACGCACATTCATAGAACTTAAATTATCCTACTTAGTGGTTTTTTCTTAATAGGGAGGTTAAATACTGGTCGTTGAAATTCGATGAATTAACCCTGACGGAAGAACACTAATTTAAGAAAGCGCGCTGTGGATCGCCCCACAGCGCGTTCTAAATCAACGTATGATTGGAGTAGAAAAGAAATCCCAGAATAAGTACATAATGATGGTACAAGTAACCAAGGTCACTAGCATGACTGGCAATCCTTTTCTCATCCACATGCCCGGGGTGATAGCCAAGCTAGGATCACCTGCATCTTTCGCCATCTTTTCAGAAATAGTGACGATAAAGACATTCGCGGTAGAACCAATATGAGTTCCGTTGCCGCCCATACCAACACCTGCTGCTAAGCCCCAGAAAAGTGGAGTCACATTGATCCCCTGACTTTCCATGCCCGCAATAATCGGAATCATAGCTGCGGTGAAAGGAATGTTATCGATAGCTGCCGAAAGAATTGCTGCTACCCAAAGAAGAATTAACGTTGCCGTCAACAAGTCTTCTTCTACGAAAGGAATGATAAATGTCCCAAGATATTCGAGGAATTGACTGTGCTCTACACCTCCAACAATAATAAATAAAGAGATGAAGAACATAAGCAGGGCAAGCTCGGTGTGAGCGAAAGCCTCTTCCATATCAATATCTTTACCGATGAATGCTAGCGCTGTAAGTCCGAGAGCTGTTACAAACCAAGGTTCCCAATGCAAAGCATTGTGCATGATAAAACCGATTACCATGATACCAAGAACACCAAGAGCTCCATACCAAGTTTTGGGGTCCGATAATGGCTCTCTATCTTTCAAATCGAGTTCAGCAGGTATAACTGCTAACTCCTTTTTGAACAAAAGGCGCAGCATTACCAGAACTACCACCCACGCAACAAGAACCATACCACCCATGTGAATCACAAAGGTATTGAAGTCGATTCCAAAGGCAGAGCCAATCATAAGATTAGGCGGATCACCAACCAGTGTAGCAACGCCGCCTGTATCGGACAGGAGCGCAGCAGCTAGCAAGAATGGAATCGCATTGACGCGAAGGGATTGGCAAATAAGTATGATCAGCGGTCCAAAGATCACTACTGTAGTGACATTATCTAGCAGTAAAGACAATCCAGTAACCAAGGAACCCATAAGAGCTAATAATAAGAATAGCCTACCCTTACTGAAATCTGCGATCTTGTATGCCAGCTGTTGAAAGCCGCCGGTTGGAATCATGATCGCCACAATCGTCATCATTCCACCTAGGAGAAATACTACATTCCAGTCAATGGCATGGACTGCCTCATCTGGACTGTAAAAACCCATTACCTGTCCGACAACGATCATAGTAGCCGCGCCAGCCATGGCGCATTTAACTCGATGTATTTTGTGAATCCCTTCCGTAAAAATTGCAACGAAAGTAGCCGCCAAAACAATCGCTGACCACATCATTTCATTATTCCAAACTATCTCTTCCATTTTTTACTTCCTCAAGGATCTTCCGCTTATTCTAAAGCATTGCTTTAACAAATCTATTTTATACGTTAAAGATTGCTATTTCTTATGCTATACAGCGGCTATTAATTTGCCTTTCTGTCAGGCTCAAAAGCGCTAAATAGTATAGATTAAATGTCGGCTATTCAAGATAAACCGAACAGTTCTCACTCTCTAATATAGCCAGTAATGAGCTGATTACGCGGGATTCAGGCCTTTCCATCTAGGCTTAGCCAGAGACAGCCATCTTCGCTACTACTGTCAATTGCATGAAGGCGGCTCTCGTGCTCTGCTAGCTCTTTTTCAGTAGCTAGCACCACAGGTAAGGGCTGACGGTTTGGATCGAGTTTGCGCTTCTTCCGGGCTTTGCGTGAGACTTCAGTTTGCTCTTCTCGCAATGACAAGCTGGATTGCCCACTGGTCATTAAAAGATAGACATCCGCAAGGATTTCAGCATCCAGCAGGGCTCCATGAAGCTCCCTTTGGGTGTTGTCGACGCCATAACGTTTGCACAGAGCATCAAGGCTATTACGTTGGCCGGGGTGCTTCTCTCTTGCCATTACTAGAGTGTCTAAAACCGAGCAAATTGTTTGCAGGTCTTCAGCATTAGCACTCGCGTTTTTCAATTCATAATTTAGAAAGCCCAAATCAAAAGGAGCGTTATGAATAATTAATTCTGAATCTGCTACAAATTCGAGAAAATCCGCTTCCACCTGCTTAAAGCTAGGCTTATCGGCAAGAAATTCGCTAGTGATTCCATGGACCTCGATAGCACCAACATCAATTTCTCGATGAGGATTTATATATCGTTGAAAGTGGCTCCCTGTTAGTCGTCTGTTCTCAATTTCAACACAGCCAATTTCGATAATCCGATGCCCTTGTAGAGGGTCAAGTCCTGTTGTTTCTGTGTCTAGAACTATCTGTCGCATTAGGTTTTCATAGTATGTTGAATTTATTTTCAGGTAGAACAACGACGGCTAAGACTCATTCTATTCTATTAATTCGTCAATTCCTAAATTTGCCAATTGATCGGCAATCTCATTTTCAGTATGACCGCTGTGTCCTTTGACCCAACTCCATTCGACGCTATGCTGACTCACGAGCACATCTAGCTGTTTCCACAATTCAACATTCTGGACGGGTTTTTTGCTCGCAGTTCTCCAGTTACGGGCTTTCCAATTGCTTAACCATTCCGTCATTCCTTTGAGCACATATTTGGAGTCGGTGGTAATCAAAACATGACTCGCACGAGTTAGCGCTTCCAGCCCTTTTATTACCGCGGTCATCTCCATGCGATTGTTGGTGGACATTAGCTCGCCACCATATATAGTTTTGTCAACATCACCGTAACGTAATAACACACCCCAGCCGCCTTTGCCTGGATTTCCCCTGCAGGCTCCATCGGTATACATCTCTACAGTTTCAGTCATGTGGGAAACGCACTCTCTCTCTTTTCGTTAATGTACCTTAGCGCGAATATTCTCTGCCGCCGGCATAGAAGTAGCACGGGCGCGCATCGGTTTCCAACGCGGAATTATCGGAGTTAATGGCAGCACCTGCTTCACACAAGATATAAAATATGCGCCACCGAGAGGACTCTTTATCCGGTTACCAAATTTTTCAATCTTATCGGAGTTTTTTAGTAACTTGAAAAATTTAAAAGGCAGAAAATGCAAACCATAACTGGTAGATTCAATTTGCAAACCCAATAGCTGCAGCCAATCTGATAATCTTCTTTTGGAAATAAAACGACCACACCAAGGTATATTAATTTTCCTTTTAAAGAATTTCCATAATCCCCAATAACTCCAAGGATTAAATCCGACAATTATTAATTGTCCTCCAGGTCGTAACACTCTAGTTACTTCTCTTAGCAATCGATGGCTGTTTTCGGTAAAATCCAAAGCGTGATGGATAAGAATGACGTCAATGCTGTCATTTGCTAAAGGTAGCTCTTCATTATTAGCAACCGCACCGCCCTCACCAGCTCTAAATTGAGATGCAAATATAATTTTGTGACCAACGGGGCTTTCGTTTATTAACGATATTTCATCACTGCACCCGACTTGCAGAATATGGTAACCAAACATCCTCTCAATTAAAGAATTTACTATTTTGCGTTCGCTTTCCAAAGCACAGATACCTTGAGCGGACTGAAACCACTGACTAACCAACGCTGACAACATATCTGAATCCGGTAGACTCTGGAACGATCGACGCTTAGTTTCTTGTTTAGTTAGAAGGCTCAATTTATGTTATTCCGTCCATTATTTTGCTAATTGGCGACTTGTAATCGTTCCACGCCTCTATATCATGACCGTTTTTTGGCTAACCACTTAAATTATAAAGAACAATATACACTGGATGGAAGCATTCTCAGACAACTATATAGAAGAATTCTCATGCAAGAAGCGCTGATTAATTCACTACATTGCACTATGGCCATTGCAGACACGGGGTTTCGGGAACCCTACCCCTCTTCTAGTGTCCAAGGTGAACTAGATTTAACCATCAAGCAGTAAGGAGCCCGTATTGGCGTAGAGAATTGAAAGCTCACCCTAGCAATGCCTCAGATAATGAAGTTAGAGCTTCCATCGCATTACGCCCATAGAAAGAGTGTTTATGATGCACCTTTCTCAACAATAATGATTTTATCAAATACTCGCAGCCCCTATAAAAACAATTTGCTTCGGGCATTTTGCCTCGGACTCTCACTCACTAGCTTAGTCGGTTGCCAATCAACCTCGGAAACTGCCGTTGTGGCTGACGAGGATATTAATCAAGCGCTAGAAATCAAAGCCGCTGCCCCTGTTGCAGTAACTAACAAAATTGAAGCAACAATTATTTCCCAATCAGAGATTGAAATAAGCTATGAAGATCTATGGGAGAGGATAAAAGCAGGCTTTCAACTAAATGATTTTTATAATCAGGAAGAAGTAATCACTCAGCTTAATAGCTATACAGATAATCAACGTTATTTTGATACCGTTACCGCACGAGCATCACCTTTTCTTCACTGGATTGTGGAGGAAATTGACCGGCGGGACTTGCCGCAAGAATTAACGTTACTGCCGATCGTGGAAAGTACTTTTAATCCTAACGCCTACTCCACGAAACATGCCGTTGGGCTTTGGCAATTTCTCGGCTCAACGGGTCAATCATTCGGCTTACAACAAGACTGGTGGTATGACGGCCGCAAAGACCCCCGAGCATCCACAATTGCAGCTCTTGATTACCTTGAACAACTTTATAATCAATTCGATGAAGACTGGTTAATTGCTCTCGCCGCGTATAATACGGGTGAAGGAAATGTTCGCAAAGCAATACGCCGCTGGAATAAAAACAATGCTAGTAGTGAAATAAACGACGAAAATTCAAAAGCAGAGTTTTGGGACCTACCATTGGCCAGAGAAACACGTTCACATGTTCCCAAAATTTTGGCTTTAGCTGTCATCATTAGTAATGACAAAAAATTTGGTATTGCGCTTTCGCCCATCCCAAATCAAGAACCCTTAGCGGTCGTAGAGATCGGCGCCCAAATTGATATTGCTCAAGCTGCAAATTTGGCAAACATGGACCATGGACTTTTACGCTCGCTGAATCCAGGTTACCAGCAGTGGGCAACCCACCCAGACTCACCACAACACTTAGTTGTGCCTATAGAAAATTCCCAGGCTCTAATTGTCAATTTAGCCGACGTGGGCAAACAAGAGTTAGTCACTTGGGATAGATATGAAATTCGCTCCGGAGACACCTTAGGCGGCATCGCCACAAAACTAGGAACCAGAGTAGACATACTACAAACAGTCAATCAACTGCGCAGTAGCCGAATAATTGCTGGCGACTCACTCCTAATCCCGCGCAGCAGTATTAATGTTGCGGCTGCTATTCCCAACTACAGACGTAGAAACTCCGTTTCGATTCCCGTGCCAGCTAAACACACCGTCCGCAGAGGCGAGAACCTCTGGACTATTGCCAGGCGCTACGATATTAGGTCTCGAGATATCGCCCGACGGAACAACATAGAACTCAGTGAATTACTGCAGCCTGGCCAGATACTAAACCTAAATTTTGCTGATTCAGCCACAACTGCAGTAGTCGAAGGATCCCTCGCTACTAGCAGGACCGAATACAGCGTTCGTCGCGGCGATACTATGGCAAGCATAGCTCGCCGCGTTGGCGTATCTTTGGAGCAGTTACTTAGCCTTAATAATATAGCGATTGATAGCATCATCTATCCAGGACAGTTGCTCAAAGTCAGTCTGTGATGTCAGAACTACAATAATAACAATATAAGATTAAACACATGAGCGATACCTCCGTTTCTGCCAGTTCTTCAAATGAATTCTTCGGCCACCCTAAGGGCTTAGTTATTTGTTTCCTTACTGAGATGTGGGAACGCTTTAGCTACTATGGGATGCGCGCCCTACTCATCTTCTATTTGACTCAGCACTTTCTTTTTTCCGATGAAGCTGCTGCTGGCATCTATGGCGCCTATATTTCCCTGGTCTACATTACTCCGGTTATTGGGGGCATCGTCGCCGACCGATATTTAGGCCCCTCAAAGGCAGTCATTCTTGGAGCGATTTTGCTTGTGACGGGGCACATGGGGATGGCAATTGAAGGGTCGCAAGCTATTGAGATAACTGTTCAAGGAAAAATGTCTATTGAGCGCGACCCGTTCTATATGCAAATTTTTTACATGTCACTAGCCCTCATCATAATGGGCGTGGGCTTCTTGAAAGCAAACATCTCGACCTTGGTTGGGTCTATGTATGAGCGCCGAGACCCTCGCCGCGATGGTGCATTCACCCTTTTCTATATGGGAATTAACTTAGGTTCCTTCTTAGGCGCGATCGCCTGCGGCTTTCTACTTCAATATAAGGGTTTCGGCTGGGGGTTTGGTGCTGCTGGCATTGGCATGCTCTTCGGACTATTGGTTTTTATTAGAGGCAAGCATTTATTTGGAGACGCAGGCAAACCCAAGCGACCAGAATTATTAAAACAAATCCTACTTCCCGGCATAAATCGAGAAATCGCTATCTATATTTTAACCTTGCTTGGGGTCTTGGTGTGTTGGCAGCTAATGCAGAATCGTGCAGTGGTGGGAGGGCTGGTGGGAGCCTCACTTGTCACTATGACATTAGTAGTTGTTATGTATGGCTTTTTAAAATGCGAAACACACGACCGAAATCGTATGCTGGTTTGTTTGTTTTTAATGAGTTACCAAATCGTCTTTTGGGGGCTGTTTGAACAAACAGGCAGCTCACTAAATTTGATGACCGATCGCAACGTTGACAGAGTTATTTTTGGATTCGAAGTACCTGCTGCAGCTTTTCAATCCGTGAATGCTTTTTTTATTATAATTCTAGCCCCTCTATTCAATGCTGCCTGGATCTATCTTGCCAAAAAAGGCTGGGAGCCATCAACTCCAACTAAATTTGCCCTTTCACTGATACAACTTGGTCTGGGATTTCTGTTTCTTGTCTACGGAGCGTCTTTGGCCACTGACCCTACTCAAGTCGCGCTTATTTGGCTTGTACTGCTTTATTTGTTGCATACCACAGGTGAGCTTTGTATCTCCCCTGTAGGGCTATCTATGACTACCAAGCTTTCCGTGCCTAGTGTGGTTGGTATGATGATGGGTTGTTGGTTTTTAGCTTCAGCTGCTGGCAACTATGTGTCAGGCACTATCGCAGCTATGACAGGCTCTGACACCATCGGCGGGGAAGTTGCTGATGCTGGAGCGGCTTTGTCGGCCTATGTGGAAGTGTACTCAACAGCTGGCTGGTACAGTATAGGTATCGGAGTGTTTGCGTTAATAATTGCTCCCTTGCTCAAATACTTTATGCATGGCATCAAATAGAATGTTTAAAACTCTTACTACTTCTTAGTAGCTCGAACCTTATGAAGGGATCTGACGCCATGAGCAAATACTTGAAGTAGAAGCAGTATGATCTAAAACCGGTCCGCCGCTAACTGAGTTTTGATATCTGAGCTTTCCTTAAGGTTCCCCAAGTACGCCTGGAAATCGTTATTCCCAAAATCGACTAACATTGAATCAGTAATTGACTCACGTTCATCATCGGCTAGTATTTCCATGGACCCCGGGTTCACTTGATTCAATTCAATTACGACAAAAGTACCATTGCTCAAAGTTAGGCTTTCTATTCCACCCCTTGATTCAGGTTTCGGCATCGCGAAGGCTTGATCAACTATCTGTCGATTCACCGCTGGAGAACTTCTAGAAACTGTTTCTTCATTTATCCATTCTAATTCGTTTTCCACGAGAAGGGTCTCCACTATGCTACCATTTCCAATAGTGCTTAAAAGCTCATCACCAAGCTCCTGTACAGCATTGCGCTCCATATTGGAGCGCAATATCACTGCTATTTCAGGTTGAACTTCGGCTAAAGGTAACACCATCGCTTCTGTAAACTCCCTTAACCTGATTACTGCAGATTGGGCGTCACTTAATTCAATTACGTCGCTGTTGTTTCCCTCTAACAAAACGTCATCGGAAAATGCAGCAGCAATTAACGCCGGATTTGAAAAGACCCCACTTCCACCTGTACGAGAAAATGCCTCGCTTTGTAATATTTCCAGGCTCAATTCTTCCGAAATAGTAATGAGATCTCCAGTTTCAAAAGCCAAATTCGACAAATCTGCGAGACGTTCGGAGTAAATCAGCTCGACTTCAGCACTCTTAAGTTCCCGCTCAATGCGACCGGAAATTTCCTCGAACGACTGGAAAGCGCTTTCGACATCCTCAGTGAGTTTAACCAGGTGTACTCCGAATTCCGAAACTATAGGGTCTGATATTTCTTCAAGCTGAAGAACTTCTAAAGCTTCTTCTATTGGTTCTGGAAAAGCAGTGCCATTCGTATAGCCAATATCACCGCCTTCTTCTGCGGAAACGATATCACTGGAGAGCTCTAATGCTAGCAAAGCAAAATCTTCACCACCAACGATTCTTCCTTGTGCCGCTATAGCGGCCTTCATCGCTTGCTCCTCAGAAAAACTGGCCCCAACTTCGAACAATATATGTGAAGCTCTCTTTTCAGCAGAGCCTTCAAATGACGATCGTTCAGCTTCGTATTGTTCTAAAATAGAAACTTCTTCCAGTTCAATCTCCGCAGAAATGACGCTCTTATCTAAAAGCACATAGCTCAGAGAAACAGTTTCGTCTTCCCGGAATTGATCCTGGTTTTCATCATAGTAAGCCCGAATTTCCGCATCATTAATTGCTATTCCTAAGGTTCTAGTGCCCATTGGAATTGAGACATATCGAAAATCTCGAGTTTGCTCTGCTAGCTCGACCAACCTTTCTAATTCAATATCGATAACAAAATTGGAACTGGAATAGGCGTGATCTAATTGAGCCAGTAAAAACTGCTGACGAAGCGCCTCTTTATATTGAGGAATAGTGTAACCCTGGAGTGCTATTGTTCTAGCAGCTAGATTAGGGTCAAAAACACCACCTACCTTAAACCGGTCTGTTTCAACAATTAATCGATCAATGCGATTATCTGAAATCGACATGGATGCACTCTCGGCTGATTGCCGCAAGACGATTTCTTCAATAAGTTGATTTAGAGCTATTTGCTCAACTAAATCTTGATCAAGTGAGCTAGCTGCAGCACCAATCGAAGCAAGCAATTGCTGAGAACTATTTTGCAATTGCGTTTCCGTGATCTCTTCACCATTTACTTCGCCCACAGGAGGTGGAGCACCCAACCCAACAACCCCCACCGCACCTAGCACAAAAACGACGACGATAACTCCAATAATAACTTTCGCCGCCCAACCTTGAGAATTATCTCGAATACCTTGCAGCATAACTTTGCCCAATTAAAATTCACAAAAATCAAAAAGGCGCATCATTGATGCGCCCTCTGAATAGTGCCGCCGCACCTAATTTTGCGGATATATTTCCAAATCCGGTAACAATGTTACCAAATCGGGGTGCTAGCAAGCAAAGACTCTTTTAGTCTAAATTGCTAACACAGGGAACTGGCGATTAACCAGACCTAGAAGGAATTAACAGAATCCTTAAGTGCTTTACCTGCTTTAAAGCTTGGCACACGTGCTGCTTTAATCTGGATAGGCTCACCAGTTTGAGGATTGCGCCCAGTACGCGCAGCTCTGTCTTTAGTCGCGAATGTACCAAAGCCAACAAGTACGACTGGTTCAGTTTTCTTAAGTGAGCCAGTAATCGCATCAATCATTGCATCAATTGCTCGGCCTGCAGCAGCCTTAGGAAGGTCTGCACTAACAGCAACTGCGTCTATTAATTCTGATTTATTCACGTTATCCCCTTTTTTTAAGAAGTTGTTTCTATCAAGTAGTACCTAAAAATAACTGTCCAAAATTAATACAAAAAGACGACTAATTTTCAAAGCAATTTTTAAGTGATGAGCCAATCTAAATTCCATCCCTCGAATCTGTTCATACGTGCAGTATAGTCGACCCTTTATACCAAGTGCTAGAAAGAGATGTCAACTGAAAACACACGGTATCAGTGGGTTTTTATGGGTTTTTCATTACTAACATCCTTTTGCTTGCCTTTCTTTTCCTGTTTCGCTTTTTCTTCATTACTAACAGGTGTCGGTTGAAACTCCAGAGCATGTTCCAAAACCTCGTCTATCCAAGTCGTTGGAATAATCTCCAGATCTGCTTTTATATTATCTGGAATTTCAACCAAGTCTCTTTCGTTATCGGCAGGAATGATTACGGTTTTAATGTTCCCTCGATGTGCGGCTAATAATTTTTCTTTTAATCCACCAATTCTTAGTAACTGACCTCTTAAGGTAATTTCACCGGTCATGGCAACATCAGCTCTTACCGGAATTTCTGTCAATACAGATACCAACGCAGTGCACATCCCCACTCCTGCACTGGGCCCATCTTTCGGTGTCGCCCCTTCAGGAACGTGGATATGTAGGTCAACTTTTTCATGAAAATTTGTATTCAAACCAAGAGCTTGTGCACGACTCCTCACAACTGTAAACGCTGCTTGAATGGATTCCTGCATAACATCGCCGAGAGATCCTGTCTTGATAGTTTTACCTTTGCCTTCAACAGCGATGGCTTCAATAGTTAGCAGCTCACCCCCTACTTGGGTCCAGGCTAAACCGTTAACTTGACCGACTCTATTCTCTCCCTCTGCCTTTCCGAAATCGTATTTGCGAACTCCCGAGAATTCTTCCAGAAGATCGGATGAAAGCACAGTAGTTTCTGGCCCTTCTCCAAGTGAGCTTCCTTTGACAACTTTTCTACAGATCTTTGCAATTTCTCTTTCCAAACCACGAACACCAGCTTCTCGAGTGTAATAACGAACAAGATCACGAATTGGCTGTTCATCGATCTCTAGCTCTTCATCTGTCACTCCGTTGTTCTTTCGTTGCTTGGGTATCAAGTAGCGTTCTGCGATATTTACTTTTTCATCTTCTGTGTAACCTGGAATACGAATTACTTCCATTCGATCCAATAATGGCCCAGGTATATTCATACTATTTGAAGTACAGACAAACATGACTTCTGAGAGATCGTAATCAACCTCAAGATAATGATCGTTAAAGCTATGATTCTGTTCTGGGTCTAACACTTCCAAGAGAGCAGATGCGGGATCGCCTCTGTTGTCCATCCCCATTTTGTCTATTTCATCTAAAAGGAAAAGTGGATTTTTAACCCCTACTTTTGAAAGCTTCTGCAACAATTTACCTGGCAGGGAACCGATGTAAGTCCGGCGGTGTCCGCGAATTTCTGCCTCATCTCGCACTCCACCTAGGGCCATACGAACGTATTTACGATTGGTTGCACGTGCTATTGATTCGCCCAAAGAAGTCTTACCCACACCTGGAGGGCCCACCAAACACAATATTGGGCCTTTGAGTTTCTTGACTCGTTTCTGAACAGCTAAATATTCCAGAATCCTCTCTTTAACTTCTTTAAGCCCGTAGTGATCACTTTCTAGAATATCCTCGGCCTTGCCCAGGTCTGATCGCACTTTACTACGCTTTTTCCAAGGGATACTAATCATCCAATCGAGATAAGTCCTAACCACTGATGCTTCCGACGACATCGGTGACATAAGTTTAAGCTTGTTCAACTCTGACGTGGATTTCTCTTTCGCTTCTTTAGGCATGCCCGCATCGTCAATTTTTTTCTTGAGTTCTTCCGCCTCGTTGGGAATATCCTCCAGCTCACCCATTTCCTTCTGGATGGCTTTCATTTGCTCATTTAAATAGTACTCGCGCTGAGATTTCTCCATTTGCTTCTTAACGCGGCCACGAATTCGCTTCTCAACCTGAAACAAATCTATTTCCGATTCGATCAGCGTCATGAGATGTTCAATGCGTGTCTGTAATCCCGCCAATTCCAGCAGATTTTGTTTTTCCTGCAATTGCAGAGACATATGCGATGCAATTGTATCGACTAACCGACCCGGCTCGTCGATGCTAGAAATTGAGGTCATAACCTCTGGTGGGATTTTTTTACTAAGCTGCACATACTGGTCGAATTGGGACAAAAGTGATCTGATGAGCAGTGCCGATTCTTTCTCAAGGATTTCTTCCGCCTGCAATACAGTAGTATCAGCTCGATAGTGATCCGCATCGAAGACAACATCGATGAACCTGGCCCGATCAAGTCCTTCAACTAAGACTTTAACGGTTCCGTCAGGCAGCCTGATTAACTGTAAGATCGTGGCAATAGTTCCAATTTGGAAAAGGTCATCAATCCCCGGTTCGTCTTCGAATGCATTTTTCTGCGCCACCAACAAAACCTGTTTATCGTTGGCCATGGCAACTTCTAAAGCTTTAATAGACTTGGGGCGGCCGACAAAGAGAGGTTGGACTATTTGTGGATAGACCACCACATCACGAAGTGGCAATAAAGGGTATGAATTTGTACTAAGTTCGTCTGCAGGCATGCTTATAAATTACTCTTAAGAGCTGAAGGATCAAAGCTATTAATGGAGCCAAGCCTACAAAAAAACAAGGTGCTGAGAGCTTTTTATTCTTCCACAGCCGATTTGCTAGGTTGATCAATATTCTCATACATGAGCAGAGGTTCTGACTCGCCATCGATAACTGCAGCATCAATGATAACCTTACTAACTTTTTCCAGAGAAGGCATCTTATACATAGTCTCAAGCAGAACTGCTTCCATAATTGAACGCAGGCCTCTAGCTCCAGTTTTACGATCTCTTGCTCTACGTGCAATTGCTCTGAGAGCATCTTCCCTGAACTGAATTTCTACACCTTCCATCTCAAACAGTTTTGCATATTGTTTAGTCAGGGAATTTTTGGGTTCTTTAATAATCCTTACCAGAGCATCTGAATCTAATTCATCTAATGTAGCGATCATTGGCAAGCGGCCAACAAACTCTGGAATCAAGCCATACTTAACCAAATCCTCAGGTTCAACGCCCCGTAAAGTTTCTCCTACTTTACTCTCCGTATCCTTGGAGCGAACTTCAGCAGTAAAACCGATCCCGCTCTTCTCAGAGCGATCGCGAATAATCTTATCCAAACCAGCAAAAGCACCACCGCAGATGAAGAGAATGTTGGCTGTATCAACTTGCAGGAATTCTTGTTGCGGATGCTTACGGCCACCTTGTGGTGGCACTGAGGCAACAGTTCCTTCGATTAATTTCAAAAGAGCTTGCTGCACACCTTCGCCGGACACGTCACGGGTAATGGAAGGATTGTCTGATTTCCGAGAAATTTTGTCGATTTCATCGATATAGACGATCCCGATCTGGGCCTTTTCTACATCGTAATCGCATTTTTGTAGTAACTTCTGAATGATATTTTCAACATCTTCGCCAACATAACCGGCTTCAGTTAACGTTGTTGCATCGGCGATAGTAAACGGAACGTCTAATAACCTGGCCAAAGTCTCAGCGAGCAAGGTTTTTCCTGTGCCCGTCGGGCCAACCATTAATATGTTACTTTTGCTTAACTCAACTTCACCGCTGCCTTTGGCATAGTTTAGTCGCTTATAGTGGTTGTAGACCGCCACAGCAAGTATCTTCTTAGCGCTTTCTTGGCCAATAACATATTCATCGAGGGTAGTCTTTATTTCTTCCGGAATGGGAAGTTTTTGAGTGGCTGTATCTGAGTCCTTTTCCTGAATTTCTTCGCGGATAATGTCATTACACAAATCAACGCATTCATCACAGACGAAAACCGAAGGGCCTGCAATTAACTTACGAACTTCATGCTGGCTTTTTCCACAGAATGAACAATACAGCAGCTTGCCACTATCATCTCCCTTGTTATAACGATCGTCTGACATTATAGGATTCTTTAACTTTTTATCTCATTGATTAAACTAGCTTATTTGCCTAATTCTCTAAATATTCAAGATTAAAAATCGCAAACAGCCACCGCTACCTAAAGTGAAGGCAATAAGGGGCAATTGCAAGCCCATCCCCAAGGATTTGGTCTTATTCAGACTCTTCCCTATCTTTATTATCTACTCTTCTGTCAATTACTTTATCCACGAGCCCATATTCCTCAGCTTCTGAAGCGCTCATAAAGTTATCTCGTTCCGTATCATGCCCTACTTTCTCAACACTCTGCCCAGAATGATCTGAAAGAATTATATTAAGTTTCTTTCGAATCTTTATGATTTCATTGGCTTGTATCTCTATATCAGATGCCTGACCTTGAGCTCCACCACTAGGTTGATGAATCATCATTCGGGAATGCGGCAGGGCTAGGCGTTTCCCGGCGGCACCACTGGCCAGCAATAATGCACCCATGCTCGCTGCTTGACCCACGCACATCGTGCTCACATCTGGCTGGATAAACTGCATAGTGTCATAAATAGATAAACCTGCAGTCACTGAACCCCCTGGTGAGTTTATATACAGGTGAATGTCTTTATCCGGGTTCTCTGATTCTAGGAATAGCATCTGTGCAACAATCAGGTTCGCCATATGGTCTTCGACAGGCCCGGTAAGAAAAATCACCCGATCCTTCAGTAATCGCGAGTAGATATCATAAGAACGCTCACCCCGAGCTGTCTGTTCCACCACTATAGGCACTAAGGCACCCATAGGCGTGGAGTCGACTTGTGGGTTTACCATAGGCTTTAATTCCTTGTGTACGCTAATTACCGCGCCAATTGCACGGTTTAATAATCTCTAATTCTAGTATTCAATAGTAAGTGTAGCTAACAAATTCCCAGCCCTACTCTTCACTACCAGTATTCTCTTCACTGCTATCATCGTCGCCACTGACAGCAAATTCAATTTTTTCCGGCTCTTTTTCTACGAGTGCTTTTTCTTCGGGTTTGAGGACTTCTTGATAACTTAACTTAGTATCGGTAATTTCCGCCTCATCGATAATATAGTCGAACACTTGGTCTTCAATAACACTAGACTCAATTGTCGCGAGCTGCTCTTTGTTACCATAATACCAATTGATCACATCATCTGGCGATTCGTATGTTGCCGCCATTTCTTCCACCGACTCTCTTACTTTCGCCGGATCAGCTTTCATATCTTGATCCTTGATCACTTCGCCTAATACTAGTCCCAAGACCACACGGCGGTTGGCCTGCTCTTGGAAAAGTTCGTCGGGTAACATACTGGCATCAATGTTTTGACCTCCGCCCATTTGTTGTAGCGCTTGATTTTTTAATTGCTGGACTTCATCTCCCACTAATGCCGCGGGAACTTTAATGTCTACCAATTCAATTAAGCCATCCATGATTTTATTCTTCAGCTTACTACGACTTGCAGTCTTCAGCTCCCGCTCCATATTGTTTGAAACTTCCACACGAAACGCGTCAACACCACCCTCTTCAACTCCAAAACTCTTAAAAAGCTCGTCATCGATAGCTGGTAAAACTTGTTCGCTAACAGTATTTAAGGTGATATCGAATTCCACTTCTTTGCCAGCCAATTCTGCATTCTGGTACTCAGCCGGGAAACTTAGCGCTAAATTAACTGTCTCCCCAGCTGACTTACCAATAATTCCCGCTTCAAATCCTGGAATCATCCGCTCAGACCCGATAACCAAATTCGAAGCATCAGCTTTCCCACCCTCAAATTCCTCGCCATCTTTACGCCCAACATAATCAATATTAACCATATCTTTGTCAGCTGCCGCTCGTTCAGCAACTTCCCAGTTCTGCCTTTGCTGCCTAAGCGTTTCGATCATCTCATCAATATCAGAGTCAGTAATATCCGCGGAAAGCCTTTCTGTGCTTATCTTGGAAAAGTTTGGCAAGATAATTTCAGGGTAAATTTCGAAAACAGCCGTAAACTGGAGATCCTGACCCTCAACAAAGTCTGAGGCTTCAATACGGGGCTGCCCTGCTGGCTTTAAACTTTCTTGGTTTACGGCTTCATAAAAAGTCTGACTCATTAACTCACCTAGGACTTCTTGTTGCACACCCCGACCAAATTTGCTTTTGATAACCTTAAATGGCACTTTGCCTTTCCTAAAGCCATTTAGATTAACGTTCTTCGCCGCATCCCGAAGGCGCTCATTAACTGCTGTGTCTACCTTCTCGCCAGGAACAGCAATTGTCATTCGACGCTCCAAGCCTTCTATAGTTTCAATTGAAACTTGCATGTATAAACCTCTTCATTCATAAACCTGAATAGCTCACGCTTGTACTAGACCAAACATTTCAATAAATATTTCAAAAGCACCAGGCCATTAAGGGCGAATGCCCTTTGCTGATGGATTGTTGATTGCTAAATAATTCAATAAGTTAACAACTTTTACAGTTGTTAAGAAAGTGCGCGATTTTCCCATATCAATACTTGATGTTCAATCATAGAATAGCTGCATAATGTTGGCTGGTCTTTGGAATTACCCAGAAATCAATGCCAATTATCACCACAATATAAAGAAAACTTGGACTGTGATTTTGGCAATATTCAACAATGACTCAACAGGCGTAATCCCAAAGAGTAAAATCGCCGGAATAATTTTGGCAGGTGGAAAAGCTTCCAGAATGGGTTTCGTCGACAAACCCTTACTACCGCTGCATGGTTATCCGATCATCAATTGGATAATCGATAAAACCAAGCACCAAGTAGACACCCTTGCCCTGAGTGTCAACAGAAATCAAGCGGCCTATGGATACTTGAACCTCCCTATTATTGCTGATGTCGAGTCAGCATCACCAGGCCCACTGGTAGGCATAGTTAGCGCAATGAAATATTTCATTTCTGCTGAAGCTCTCCCGCGAACTTCCTACTTAGCTTGCTTTCCTGCTGACGTTCCGTATTTTCCTGAAAATCTGACAGAACTACTTGCTCACGAAATCGCCGCAAATGATGCCGACGTTGCTTTTTGTCAGAATTGCGATCAAATCCAACCTTTATTTTCTCTGTGGTCATATTCGACCTTACCGAGACTCGAAGAAGCCCTAAAGAACGGCCTATATGGTCCAAAACAAGTCTTTCCTCTATTACATAGTGTTGCATTTAAAGTCTATTCTACAGACCCAGCCTTATTCTTAAATATCAACTCAAAAGCAGATCTCGTAACTGCAGAAAAATTGATCAACCCTTTAATCTCGTGTTGAGCCTTCACTTTTTTTCACTTTTTTTCACAACATAAAATCATAATAAAAAAATAATCACCGATTAAGAAAAGCTTGTATCTTGTTGGTTTAAATAAGAAAAACAAACACCCATTGTTTTTAATAACTGTCTGTAACACTTTGTTTTATAAGCTTTTTTAGTGCATGCATTAGACTGGCATTACCACTGAGAAAAAACTGCAATGGCATATTTATTGCGCTCTTTTAATTCTATGAAACTATGCTTATTGTTTGCCTACTCGCTAGCTTAAGGTTGTTGACTAACTATATTAGTTGGAGCTAATTTCTAAAATCGGCTGTAGCCTTAGGCTGGCGGAGACCAATTTAGTTTGGCAATAAACAGCTGGATGCTCAGATAATAAATAAACTAACTATTATCGCCTTATAGGCCTCGACCTCACTCAATTCAATATAACTATGACTGTAAGCCGCCAACAGGATATTCCCGATTCGTCCACACAAAATCGCACAGAGCGAGTTTTCAGCGAGAACGACTTGTGGTATTTCAAGACTCGCGAAGGAGATAACGTCGGCCCTTTTAGGTATCGCTCCGAGGCTGAGAGCAATCTCGATCGTTTAATGACCCAACTCAAAAAGCGAATCCGTCACGTCGGTTAGACCGCTACACCCCTCCCTGCAAATCTTAGTTAATTATCTTTAACCACCAAAAAAGAATTCGCCCAACTGACAATTGCGGAAGGCAGCTCGTCACCACAGGAATGACTTGAGATTGAGTTTCTTTTGGTTCACACAAAAGTTCTTGAATCACATTCTTGTGCAAAAGAATTTTAAATTGGCGAATCGTTCATAGATCTAGGCATTTGCGGGCAGGTTCAATCTAATCTATCAACTCAATTCGTTTAATCATGTAGGTAGCAGTTATATGATTGAAAGATAACTGGACCGACAAGTTAATGTTTTGAAACCGCTCTCCTAAAAACAGAAACAGGGAACAGGAAGCTCCATCCCCCCTTTGTTAATTCTGTCTTTTCTACAGTGAATAATTCAATCCCTTGGCACTCATTTCTTACTCTTTCCCCTATCCTTCCCCGGGTCACCTTTCTCAAAGTTTAAAGACGCTGAATTAATACAGTAACGACGGCCACTCTCCGGCGGCCCATCCGGAAAAACATGGCCTAAATGAGACTCACAACTACTACAGACCACCTCGGTTCTAACCATGCCATAGGAATTATCAGCAAGCTCTTGGACACTTCCCCCTTCGGCTGGAGTATGAAAACTTGGCCAACCACACCCTGAATCATACTTAGTGTCTGATGAAAATACCTTATTACCGCAAGCTGCACAGTTATATATTCCTTGATCCTTTAAGTCATAGTATTTCCCGGTAAATGCACGCTCTGTACCCTTCTCTCTAAGGATATGGTAACTCTCAGCATCTAGTTCATCTCGCCACTTGTCATCTGTATTGCTCATTGTGTTAATCCAAGAATTAAATTGGTCTCCAGCCCCATGTTCTCAATTGAGCACGAGAAATCCAATATGCATACATAACTATAAATTAGAGCCGCACTAATCACTATTATTTTTTTAATCTGTAGTCGGAAACAATTGAAATTTGGGAATTTTCTAATCGAAATAGTTGTAGCCGGCCGCTATCTGCCAACTACACTAATAGATTATAATTACCGAAGCCGGTGATATCGACCTCGCTCTTGCAGAGAATTGAGACTTAAGTATTTAGAGATTAGCAAATGGTTATGGATAAGATCGATCAATCAGAAAAACTTAGTAATGTCTGCTATGACATCCGTGGACCTGTCCTAGAAGAGGCGAAACGATTGGAAGAAGATGGTCACCAAATACTCAAGTTAAACATCGGAAATCCTGCCCCGTTTGGTTTTAATGCGCCAGATGAAATTCTCTACGATGTCATCCATAATTTATCTAACGCTCAAGGCTACTGCGATTCCAAAGGTCTTTATTCAGCACGTAAAGCTATTATGCAGGAATGCCAGAAACTTGGAGTTGCCGATGTAGAAGTAGATGATATCTATCTAGGAAATGGTGTCAGCGAACTCATCACCATGTCTTTACAGGCTCTACTGAATGACGGAGACGAAGTACTTATCCCAGCACCAGACTATCCACTTTGGACTGCCGCGGTTAGTTTAAGTGGCGGCACCCCTATTCACTATGAATGTGATGAGCTCAAAACTTGGTTTCCTGACATTGAAGATATCGAATCGAAGATCTCAAAGCAGACTCGCGCGCTAGTAATCATAAACCCAAATAATCCCACAGGCGCGGTATACAGTAAGAAAATATTACTCGACCTCATCGAACTGGCCCGGCGCCATAAGCTTATTCTTTTCGCCGATGAAATTTACAGCAAGATTATTTATGACGATGCAGAATTCATCCCGCTTGCTTCACTATGTGATGACGTCTTCATCGTTAGCTTTAACGGCCTATCCAAATCCTATCGCCTGGCAGGTTTTCGCTCTGGCTGGATGATCCTAAGCGGACCCAAGGATCAAGCAAGGGGTTACATCGAGGGACTAGAAATACTAGCAAACATGCGCTTGTGCGCTAACGTACCAGCACAGTTCGCCGTGCAAGCTGCCTTAGGAGGATACCAAAGCATTAACGAGTTGATACTGCCTGGGGGGAGATTAAAGCAGCAAAGAGATATTGCTATGGATTTGCTAACGAAAATTCCTGGCGTAAGTTGTGTTAATCCACAAGGCGCAATCTACATATTTCCTAAGCTGGATCCCGATGTTTACAAGGTCGATAGCGATGTTGCACTGGTTTTGGACATTCTCGATCAAGCAAAAATCCTTTTGGTTCAAGGTAGTGCATTCAACATAAAAGATCAAAACCATCTAAGAATTGTATTTTTACCCCGAAAAGATGAATTAACGTCAGCAATAGGAAAAATCGACAAGGTTCTCTCGCAATATAGATAGTTTGAGAGAATTACCTTATAACAGAGAGTAGAACTCTAAAATTATACATAATTTGAAACTAGTCGAACTTAAAACCTAGTACTGCGAAAATGTCGCACTGCGCTTCGTTAAATTGACTCCTATCTAAGACAAAGTTTCGAAATTCAAAATGATTACTCCGCTGTTTACGCAGTGCGTCGAAGGTCGCTAGGTTACTTATACCACCCCCAATTCGAGATTTCGCTCCATTATCATGGAGCTTTGAAGAATTCAGTGAACCTTTCAGCTCATTACTCAATTCATCTAATTCATATAACGCCAATAACAGTAGCCATTGAGATACAGTTGGATCTGTTTTAATTTTTTTATAGATCTCTTCAGGCACTTGTTGTGCAAAAGTTTCTTGCAGTTCGTCATCACCATTGAATTTTATTCCCAAAGCAAACGTCTTCAAATGAGCGAGCAGCAACTTTCTTGCATCTGATTTTCCCTGAAAACTATAACCAGCAATATGCGGCGTTGCTATATCAACTTGTTCTACGAGTAAGGAGTCAATCAGCGGCTCGTTTTCCCACACATCGATTACAAATAACTTATCATCGTTCTGTCCGATGAACTCACGCAAATCATTTTCATTTACGACACCCCCCCTGCATGCCTGGATAACAACGGCGCCTGGTTTCAGTAGCTGCAGTTTATCTAAATCAATTAATCCCGCTGTAGGCCAGTTACCATCGGCAATAAGTGGCACATGTAAGGAAATTACGTCACATTGTAGAATTTCATCGAGTGAGCAATAAGTACGATTACTACCACTATAATCGTTCGCGCCTTTTTCGATAAGTCTCTTTAAGGGCGGGTCAGAGATCTTCACTCCAACACCGAGCGCTTCTAGTTTCTGAGCAAAAAGCTCTCCCACATAACCACCACCCACAAGACCAACGATGGTATCTTCAAGTTTTAAATAGCCATTGATAACTGCATAAGCCAGAGCCGCAAAGCAATAATCTACTACCGCATTGGCATTACTTCCTTGAGCATGATGAAATTGAATGCCCTGAGAGGACAAGTAGCTTTCATCAATATGGTCAATTCCACTGGTGGCTGAGCCTACGAATCGAATGTTACTGTTATCTAGCAATTCAGCGTTAACTCTTGTAACCGATCGCACTAAAAGCGCATCTGCATCTTTAAGCACAGTAGAGGTTATCTTGCGACCCGGCAACACCAGCAGCTCGCCAACAAAATCAATCTGGGCATCGGAAGATAAAATATTGGCATCAGCAACAAGCTTCATTTTAGTCTCATATATCCTTCTCGCTTTTTGTGCCTGTATTTCACATTGTTGATAACGAACACTCACTCTCAGCCATTAAGTATCTGTTAACTGCGCGGCCGCGCGAAGAATGCTACTCCTATCCGCAAGCTTGAAACCATAGTTCATGAGAAAAGTTTCAAAGGACTCAATACTCGGAGGCGAATATTTCAGCATGGCGATATCTGCATTAGCAAACGCTTCGTCGCCCTCCTCAACCTCACAAACGATGGTAGCGAGCAGCTTGCTTAACTCAGCAAGCTCTCTATGCTGCTTCAAAGCTACTGCTAGTTTTCCAGCTCCTCGAACCGACAAGCCAGAAACTTCATCCAAGTTTTGATAGACGCCCTCGAGAGTGTCGAAGCTTTCCAATAGCGCAATAGCTTTCACCGGACCTACCCCTGGTATACCACTAATACAGTCTACAGAATCACCTATTAGGCCCAAATAATCAGGAAACTGTATAGGACTTACTCCAAAATCATTTTTGATATCACCCCTACGACGTTTCCGATTACTACTGTAGTCCCACAAGCAATCCTGCTTACCTAAGAGCAGTTGAGCCAAGTCTTTATCTCGAGAAACGATATGCAGCGCTGAAACCCCAGCGCTCTCATCTCGAACCATCTTCGATAGCGTCCCAATAATATCGTCCGCTTCATAAATACAGCTTGAATAACATGCCAGACCTAGAATCGATGTAACTTCGGCACAGGCCTTCAACTGCAGCGCAAGGTTTTCATCTGGCAGCTCTCTATTGGATTTGTATTGCGGACAAAGCTGGTGACGGAAGCCTGTAAATAAACTCTCATCCATAGCCACGGCTATATGACTCGGGCGGACTCTGCGGAGGAATTGGAGAAGGAATTGAACAAAACCATAGACGGCGCTTAACTCTTCCCCATTCTCGCTGTTGCATTCAACATGGGGAGAAAAATGCGCCTGAAATATATAAATCGATGCATCAACTAAATAAACAGTTTCAGGTAATTCAGAATGAGCAGTCAAAGTGTCCTCAGGGCTCAAATACAGCGCAATTGAGAGGGCTGTAAAAAACATTCAATTTCATAGTTAGAATACTCTGCCGGCTACTACTTACGATTCGCCTTTTTTGCGAATGAGGTAAACATAGTTATTCCCCTGCCGTAAATTTTCGACCAGTTCGTGACCCAAGTACAAACAGAATTTTGGCACATCACGAGTAGTAGAGGGGTCAGTTGCAGTAAGCCGAAGAGCCTCCCCAGCTGCAATATCACGAATTCTATTATGCAGCAACATTACGGGCTCAGGACAATACAACCCAGTAGCATCCAGGTCCTCCACGAACTCTATCTGCTGGGAATCTTGATTTAGTTCTTTTGGTTCTTCGGACATGGACTTATTTAACTAATTGGTAGTTGATCAGTCATTACTGCAAAGGGATACTACCTTAAATACCAGTGCATTCGAATTGCCAATACGGCTTTAGTTTAAATAAAAAAATATTCACTTAATTCAAAAGCCAATCAGCTAAGTTCTGCTTAAAAAAATGAATTTCAGTATCGCTCTAAACAGTAATCCACATCGACCCAATGTGTTTAATAGACTCTCTTTACAATTTACAATCAAGTTATTAGGGACTATCAATCCGTCACTGGTCTGGCAAATTAAAGGCATTATCGCATCAGTTGTGGTGGTAGCTAATACAGAGAGAAACCCGCTGCTTTCTTTAGACCTCTTCAAGACAGCTTTGGATTCTTACACATTGAAACGGACAGTTAAGACCCTGGGCGAATTCGGTATGAAAACGCCCGTTATATATTCAAAGCCAATGAAGAAGGCCTAATGTTTCTGGTGAATACCAAAGATGTAATTAGCAAATGGAGGCTCTACTCACCTTAATTCCTGACTGCAGCTACAGCAGTTGGAGAAACCGACTCCGAAGTTAGTTAATAGCAGTAACTATCTGGCAACTCTCATTATCGGTATCAAAGTTTATCTTAACTTTACCTAGCTCTAACTGCTTTCGTACTTGCGCAACTTTCTCTTTCAAAGAATATTCCTGAGCTCCGTAATCCGTACCTTCGCGCAACACGAATTCCTCTATAACAGCCACAAGGATTGCTGCGGGAAGTTCTTGGTAAGGGATATCCATTACTGTCTACTCAATCCGTATCACGTTGATCTTAAATACTATAAAAATAGCCATACAGAAAGTGTTTTTCTGTCATATAGATAATAAAGCTACAGCTTGTTAAAATTTCAGCCGGAATGTAAAGACTTCTTGAAGGCCGATGGAAAATTTAGAAACGGTTAGATCAACTCTCTAACTTTCAAACTTTCGTTCGAATCTGACCTAGCAACAAGATCCTTAAAAGGAAAATAATTATCATCAGCCAGTTGCGAAGGCGATATATTTGCAATGCTTCTAAATATGCTTTCAATCCGGCCGGGATGTTGTTTGTCCCATTCTTGCAACATCGACTTGATTGCCTGACGTTGCAAGTTATCTTGAGATCCGCAAAGATTGCAAGGAATTATCGGAAACTCTGATAGCTCAGCATATTGAGTTATCTCTTTCTCTTTACAGTACGCCAAAGGCCGAATCACGATATTTCGCTTATCATCACTTAGTAATTTTGGTGGCATAGCCTTGAGTCGACCACCGTAGAACATATTGAGAAATAGTGTTTCGACGATATCATCTCGATGATGGCCAAGCGCAATTTTTGAAGCACCAATTGAATCTGCGTAGTTATAGAGAATCCCTCTCCTTAATCGTGAGCAGAGGCCGCAGTAGGTCTTACCTTCATCAATTTTTTCGGTAACGATAGAATAGGTATCTTGCTCAAGCACTTTAAAATCGACACCAGCCGCGGCTAGATACTCTGGCAAAACATGCTCGGGGAAGTCAGGTTGTTTCTGGTCCAAATTTACCACATGGATTCGGAAATCGATTGGTGCATGTTTTTGTAAACTTTGTAAAATATCTAGCATGGCAAAAGAATCTTTGCCACCAGAAAGACAAACCATGATTAAATCACCATCTGCAATCATATTGAAATCAGCGATTGCCTTGCCCACATCCCTGCGTAAATTTTTCCGACTACGATTTAGTTTGAATTGATCTTTCAATTGGTTTCTCTCGTTATCCAAGTTTTGGAATACAAACTAAATTCTTTCGAATATCGTTGCTATTCCCTGCCCCAAGCCAATACACATCGTAGCCAATCCTAGAGTAGCATTTTGCTCTTCCATATTATTTAGCAAAGTCGTTGCAATGCGAGTGCCAGAACAGCCCAAAGGATGCCCGAGGGCTATTGCACCACCTTTGAGATTAACCTTCTCTTCAACAACTTCTAATAGTTTTAGATCTTTCAGAACAGGCAAAGACTGCGCAGCAAAAGCCTCATTTAATTCAACTACGTCGATGTCTCCGATATTTAAACCAGCTCTTTTCAGCGCCTTTAGCGTAGCAGGAACCGGCCCATAGCCCATAATTGCTGGATCGACCCCAGCATACCCCATTGACCTAACTCGAGCCCTGATTGACATCCCTAAATTCTGGGCCTTCTCAGCAGACATCATCAACATTGCCGAAGCTCCATCAGAGAGCTGCGAAGAAGTTCCCGCTGTCACTGTGCCATTTACAGGGTCAAATACCGGACGAAGCTGTGCCAGTCCCTGCAAGTTTGTGTCTGGACGTATCGTTTCATCATGCTCTATTAAGATCTTGAAACCATCAGCATTGTGGCCTTCAATTGCAACGATTTCATTGGCAAACCCGCCATTACTACGTGCTTTGTCTGCCAGTGTGTGTGAACGCACGGCGAACGCATCCTGTTGCTCTCGAGTAATACCATGCATCTTAGAAAGAACTTCTGCAGTAACCCCCATCATCCAGGATGCCTTAGCAATATGTTTGGATGCCCGGGGATTTGGGTCAAGTCCGTGGGTCATCCCAACGTGCCCCATGTGTTCAACACCTCCGACAATAAACTGATCACCATTGTCACTTTGAATCGCGGTTACTGCGGTGTGGAGAGCAGACATTGAAGAACCGCATAAACGGTTTACAGTTTGTGCGCAAGTCGAATGCGGAAGCACAGACATAAGGGCAGCATTTCTAGCCACATTCCATCCCTGTTCCAGGGTCTGATTTACGCAGCCCCAAATCACATCTTCGACTTCAGCGGGGCTTGCACCTGCGTTTCTGGCAAACAAGGCATCGATTAGGTGAGCGGAAAGTTCCTCAGCACGCACATTGCGATAAGCGCCAGCTTTTGAACGTGCCATTGGCGTTCTAATTCCATCAACAATTACAGCATCTCTAGGGTTTAGACTCATGAAAATCTCCGTGTTGTTTTTATCACCAATTTATATGTAGTAGCTGCCGCCACTGGCTGCCATTTCTCGCATCGCGTCAGTTGGATGGTACAACTCCCCTAGCCATGCATATTTATCAGCAATTGCACAAAACTCAGCAACACCTAAGCTATCAACATAACGTAATGCACCGCCGCGAAATGCCGGATAGCCAAGCCCTAACACCAATCCCATATCTGCCTCTATTGAAGTCTCCACAATTCCATCCTCAAGACAACGAGCAGTTTCTATGCAAAGAGCAACCATCATTCGCTCTACAATTTCAGCATCTTCAAATCCTCGCTTGCTCGACTGCACGGACGCCACCATTTCTGCGATATCAGCATTGACGACTTTCTTCAGTCGACCGCGCTTGTCAGTTTCATAGGCATAAAAACCTTTGCCGCTTTTCTGACCAAGATCTTTACACTCATAAAGCCTATCGATAGCACTATCAAAGTCTAACAACATGCGCTCAAAACCCGCCGCCATTACACCTTGGCAATGGACAGCAGTATCAATACCAATTACGTCTAACAAATAAGCGGGCCCCATGGGCCAACCAAATCGCTCCATAGCTCGGTCGATTTGATTGAAATCAGCACCATCATAGATCAAACGAGCAAATGCGCCGAAATAAGGAAATAGGATTCGATTCACTAGGAACCCAGGACAATTATTAACAACGATAGGAGTCTTACCCATCTTTTTCGCATAAGCCACGGTGGTAGCAATTGTTTCATCGCTGGTTTGAGCGCCACGAATCACTTCCACCAAAGGCATCAAAGGCACAGGATTAAAGAAATGCATTCCGCAAAATTTCTCTGGTCTATTGAGCGCGCTGGCCAGCTCATCGATAGAGATAGTAGAGGTATTAGAAGCGATGATCGTGCTTTCATCAACGAGTGACTCAAGTTCCGCCAGCACTTTCTGTTTTACTTCACTGTTTTCAACAATGGCTTCCACAATGATGTCAGCTTGATCAAAGCCGACATAGTCCAAAGTAGTGCTGATACCTGAAAGTATTGTTACCATTTCATTTGCATCAATACGGCCACGCCCAAGTTGCTTGTTAAGAAGCTTTTTTGCTTCATTTATGCCAAGTTCGATGCCTTCCTGATTAATATCTTTCATCAGAATTGGCGTGCCTTTTAAAGAGGACTGATAAGCGATTCCACCACCCATAATTCCGGCACCAAGAACCGCTGCTGACCTAACTTTGCCCGCAAGGGATAACTGCTTCTTTGCTTTACCTGCGAGGTATTGATCGTTCAGAAACATTTGCACCAGGTTTGCGGCAACTTCGGTCTTGGCCAGTTTTATGAAACCGGCATGCTCAACCACCAACGCTCCAGCACGATCCAGTGTTGCTGCATCATGCATAACCTGCACAGCGGTGACCGGGGCCGGATAATTGCGACCTGCTTTTGAAGCAACCATACCTTTAGCTGTTTCAAACGCAACATTAAGCTCAATAGGCTGCAGGCTCAGAGGAGAAGTTTTTTGTTCCCGAACTTTCTTATAATTTAGTTTTCCAGCCACACATTGTGCGATAAGGTCTTCACCTGCTGCCAAAAGTTGAGCGTCATCAACTATCGCATCAAGGGCACCTTCTCTAAATGCCCGATCAGCTCTGATATGGGAACCAGTGCTAATCCATTCATTGGCATTATCGGCACCAATTAACCTAGGCAAGCGAACCGTTCCGCCAAACCCTGGTAATATTCCTAACTTAACTTCAGGAAATCCGACAACAGCCTTATGAGTGCCGATTCGATAATCAGTCGATATGGCCAGTTCAAAACCGCCGCCTAGCGCTATACCATTAATCAGACTCACCGTAGGAAAAGGCAGGTCTTCGATATCACTGAAAATTATATTGCCCTCTACCAGCCACTGCATGATTTCAGCTTCACCTTGCTTAAACAGCTCGGTGAATTCTGTAATGTCTGCACCAACAATAAAGGCAGACTTGGCACTGGAAAAAATTAATCCATCAACCTTCGCAGTTCGCAGCAATGTAACTGCTGACTGCAATTCGCTCAATGTTTGTTGATTAAATTTGTTAACTGACGAATCTGTCAGGTCAAACATCAAATGTGCAATACCTGAGGGCAATAATTCAACACTCAGTGCCGTGCCTGAATACATCATTCTTTTACTCCGCTATAGAATTCCTGGCGTAATCGCCTGGGGGCGGCATTATAACGTCGCCGAACTTAATTACGAAAGTCTCTGTGTCGAAGAAATAGTTACGCAATTGGCTAATGAGAAAAGCCGGTTCTATGAATTTGGCGCTTTTGCGATATCATAGCTCCCATGTCAACGACACTAACCAATATCTCGCTCAGTCTAAAGCCTCGGAACAGCTACTACTGTTCGTTAAAGCTCACGGCTAAAAGGCTACTGCGATCCTCGATGCTCGCGATTCTTCTAGGATTGAGCTCAGCAGCGTTGGGTGATGGCACAATTCTTCTTTACCACCATGTGGCGATAAACACACCCCCCACCACCAGCATTTCTCCAGCGGATTTTCAGCTTCATTTAGAGTATCTGAGAGATAACGAATTCAATGTTATGCCGCTGGACATGATGATCGAAAGTTTGAAATCTGGAGAATCGATTCCCGACAAATCTGTGGCAATCACCTTTGACGATGGCTATATCTCAATCTTTGAAGAGGCCTTTCCACTTCTGCAATCATTCGGCTTTCCTTTTGCCCTGTTCGTAAGCACAGAACCCATCGATAACGAACAAGCATATTATATGAATTGGGGGCAGATTCGCGACATAGCTAACGCCGGCGCGCTCATTGCCAATCACATGATCGATCACCCCTATATGCTAGCAACCCGAGAGGGAGAATCCACAATGGAACTGGTTGCGAGACATCGTCAAGACCTGCTTTTTGCTGAGGAAAGAATTCTTAAAGAAACAGGCCAGTCTCATCGATATCTTGCCTACCCCTATGGTGAATTTAACCCCGCCATCAAACAAATGCTCGCCGAAGAAGGCTTTGTCGGCCTCGCTCAAAATTCTGGAGCTGTGGGAACTAATTCTGATTTTTTAGCCTTGCCCAGATACCCCTTAGCAAGCATTTATGCAGATCTGGACACAGCCCGTACCAAACTAGACACGCTGGCTTTTAATACGAAAATCATCGAACCCCTATCGCCGGTAACAATGAACCGAAGCCCAGCAATCACCTTGCAATTTTCAGCTGGAAATTACAATCTGCCCGAAATTGGATGCTTTGCCAATAGCCGGCCTATTCCGATGAATTGGTTAGATAGGGGTGCTGGGATTGTCAGACTGGAGCCTACCGAAGAATATAGTGGCAGGAGATGGCGTTATATTTGCACGGCTCCGGCAGCAAACAATAGATACTATTGGTACTCCGCTCAATGGATTTTCCTGGGCGAGTAATCGAAGAGCTCTAGGTTAAGAATTAACCCGGATAAGGAAAATAAACTCTAAGAAAGATCAGAGGGCAACTGTTACGTTCTAAACGTTATTCAGATTGAAATTATCTCGACCCTGTAACTCATTTTGAATAATTATGTTCTGCACCTCATCAACATAGTTAACCCCACGCTCCGAATATCGCCCTAAACCATAGGCCAGTACCATTGGATCAAGGTCCAAGTGATGGGCGCGCATCTGAGCTCGTAAACTACGGAAATATTGATAGAGGTGGTGACTGTTTATATTAGTGAAATACGCGGCCACGGATTCTTCGACTGAATAAAATTTCTTAACTTCATGGGTCGCACCGCTGGGGCGACGGTTGGGAACTATTCCGCAACCGACCTCATAGCACCATTGGCCGAATATATTATAGCCCTCTAAAGTGAAACGAGATGTCCCCCAAGCTGACTCATTTGCCGCCTGAGCAAGCACCAGAGACACAGGAATAACGTCAACTCTCAGCAGCAACTCATTAACCAAATCTCGCTGATTCAGGGAATCTTTATCGATTCGGTATTCATCAGCAAGTGACATTAGCCAATCTTTTTCACGAGAACTAAATGTAGCACCATCATTCGCAATTTCCGCGTAGGAAATTAGCTGACTACGAGTGCCGTGAATTTTTAAATTTTCAGCAACAATATAATCTTGCAAGTAATCAAGGAATTGCTGCTTCTTAACCTTAATATTTTGAATAGAAGCGAAATCTGGAAAGACAGTAATTGGCTTTAAACTCACGAAGCTTGAGGGAGATTGGGGCACTGACTCAGTTTGAAATTCCACCAGGACAATCAAGACTATCATCGCTACCGACAGAATTGCCGCTGAAAAAAATTCTGCTTTTCGCACGCTATCCAACAGTAACTTCATAAAGAATATTCAGAGTTCCGACCGAGAATTCAAACACTCAAATCTCAGTATGATTTTGAAAACCTACTCAAAAAATGCACCTTCTGATGACCCATTAAGCAAACCTCACAATTCACAGCAAGAATCAGTTTTAGCTTGTTTGCACATCTGTATGATATTTAAGGATATACAAAAATCTCGGCCAAGATATTCGATAAGGCCTAGGCCACTTTCGAGTTATCGACTGAAAACAGCATAACACAAGCTACAAATTAGAGATTTAGGATTATATTGTTCAACCCAGAGATATGCGTAAGGAAGCGCCGACTTGAACGTACTCTTCAATCAATAGCTGGCATTGATTCACAACAATACATGTTACTGAACGACCGTTTATTTAAACTCAAAATATCGGTTTAAAAACAACTTAGGATTTACTTCCGCCACGACAATCTGGGGAGTCCGGAGCTGCTTGATTTCGGTCACTCCATTCTGTAGGAGCATAAAGATGCATGGCCAGCGCATGCACTCCACCTTGCAACTCTTCTTTTAGTATTTTATAGACAAGCTGATGCCGCTTCACTAATGCAACATCCTGAAATTCGTCAGAAACCACGGTTAATTTAAAATGCGATTCTGTAGCCGGCCCGCCATGCATGTGACTTTCATTTTCTACCGATGCAAGTAATGGCTCCAGTTCGGCATTTAGCTTCTCTTGAATTTTTATTTGCATGCTCATAGCATAATGCCCTCAGTTTAATGAACTACTTAATTAACTATTAGGTGAACTACCGGTATAAAAATTTCAGCGCCGGATGAAAAAACCAATCTAAAGATACCCCGAAGAGCAAGCATCTCATCCACAATTGGATGCATTATAAAGTGGAGTTACGCTCCAAGCCTAGTTAACATGTCGCCAATTTCGAGGACATCTTTATGGCTATCTCCTGGTATCCAGGCCATATGCACAAAGCCAGCAAGCAATTAACCAAAACAATGCGGGAAACTGACGTTGTAATGGAAATTCTCGACGCCAGAATCCCCGTAGCAAGCTCTAACCCAATGCTGGCGGCTATCTGCCACGGCAAGCCTATTATTCAAATCCTGAACAAGGCCGACTTAGCCGATGATATCTGTACATTAAGGTGGCAGAGAAAGCTCAACTTAAAAAGCGGGAGAACTTGTCTCACTAACGGTAAAAATAACATCCTCTCTTTGGGCGATATTATAAAGGCAGCAAATACCCTAGCGGGGCAAGAGGGATTGCCGAACAAGGCAAATAGAACCTTGGTAATAGTAGGGATACCAAACGTGGGCAAATCTACTCTGTTAAACAAACTAGCCGATCGCAAATTAGCCAAGACTGGTAACGAACCTGCTATCACCAAAGGACAGCAAAGAATCAGGTTAGATGAAAAATGGTATCTAATAGACACACCTGGCATGCTCTGGCCTAAACTCGAAGATCAGACCAATGCTTACAAACTAGCGATGTTAGGGACGATTAGAAATACCGCTGTAGAGCCAGAAGATATCGCTTGGTTCGCTGCTGAACTACTTATCGAAAAATATCTACCAGCCCTGCAAGAGCGGTATCAATTTGGCAACACCATCGAAAATGCAGAACAACTAATGCAGCTCATTTCCCAGACCAGAGGCGGCCTCCAGAAAGGCGGGCGTGCCAATCTATACAAAACAGCAGAAATATTACTAAACGATGTTCGCTCAGGTAAACTAGGCAAGCTCAGCTTCGAACTGCCCTCTGATTAACTTGGCCCCTACTTCTATAGTCTAGCGACTACATTAGAACAAAGATTTTTTGTGGGACTTTAATTTTAGTGAAAGTATCTGGTTTAGTATTCGGACTCGCATTAGCACACGGAAGAAACCTCTAAGCTGGTTCGGTTTCAGCCTATAGAAATAATCAATACATTCAAGCCACGTAGATATATCGCGGATTTAAACAATTAAACCCAGAAAACTAACGAGGATTACAAAATCACAATGGCAGAAGTCACAGAAAACCTTTCTCTTCCTGCAACAACCGCCCATAAGCCCGCCGTTGCTCACAAATCATTCAAGTTGCTAAGGTCTGAATTAATCCATTCCCTCAATGTACAAATTGAGGAATACCGGCACCGAATCAGCGGTGCTATGCACTACCATATGAGTAGTGACAACACAGAAAATGTTTTTCTGGTGGCCTTTCGAACTGTACCTATGGATAGCAAAGGTGTGGCACACATTCTTGAGCATACTGCATTGTGCGGTAGTAAAAAATACCCAGTGCGCGACCCATTCTTTATGATGATCAGGCGTTCGCTAAATACATTCATGAATGCATTCACCAGTAGCGATTGGACGGCCTACCCCTTCGCTAGTCAAAACAAGAAAGATTTCAATAATCTATTAGAGGTCTATCTTGATGCCGCTTTCTTTTCAAGACTGCATGAACTCGACTTTGCTCAAGAAGGGCATCGGCTGGAATTCTCCGAAGCAGGCAATGCGGATAGTGATTTGCAATATAAAGGCGTGGTCTTCAATGAGATGAAAGGCGCGATGAGCTCTATCAACAGTGTGCTGTGGCAGACGATGTCAGAATATTTATTCCCGACCTCTACTTACCACTACAATAGTGGTGGAGACCCTGAACATATCCCCGACTTATCTTATCAAGAATTGCTGGGCTTTTATAAAACACACTATCACCCGAGTAATGCAGTATTTATGACCTATGGGGATATTTCAGCTTCAAACCACCAAAGAAATTTTGAAAATCTTGCTCTCTCAAAATTTGACAAACTTGATTTGAAAATTGGAGTCACAGATGAACAACGTTACTCCAGACCTATTAAAATCAATGAGTCTTATGCCGCTGAAGACCAAAGCGCAGAAAAAAGTCACGTTGTTGTCGGCTGGCTATTAGGTCATAGCACCAATCTTGAAGATTTATTTAAGGCGCAGTTGCTCTCGAGTGTACTGCTAGACAATAGTTCGAGTCCGTTGTTAAAGGTTTTAGAAACTTCTCACTTAGGTAGCTCTCCGTCACCAATGTGCGGACTCGAGGACTCTAATCGTGAAATGACCTTAATGGCCGGCCTCGAAGGCTGCGCCAACACAGCTAGCGATGAGGTAGAGTTCTTAATTCTAAGCACTCTTGAAGCTATAGCAATCGAAGGCGTTGAAAAAGAACATGTTGAAGCCGCACTGCACCAACTTGAATTAAATCAAAGGGAAATATCGGGCGACAGTTACCCCTATGGCCTGCAATTAATGCTCGCCAGCCTCTCCACAGCAATGCACCGTGGCGATGCTATAAGCCTGCTTAACATCGACCCGGTATTAGCTGAACTCAGAGAGCACATACAAGATGTGGACTTTATCCCAAAATTAATAAAGGAGTTGATATTAGACAACCCCCATCGAGTTACCTTAACGCTCAATCCTGACAGCGAATTAGCACAACAAAAAATTGATGCTGAGCTCAGCAAACTCGAGACGATTAAAAACCAACTCAGCGATAAAGAACGACAGCAAATTATCGTCCAAACTAAAGCGCTCGAAGAGCGCCAACTACAACAAGATGACCCCGGAGTCCTCCCTAAAGTTGGACTAGAAGACGTACCGCACACCATGCCCGATCCGGAGAGAAGCGATTACACCTTGCATTCAAAGTCAGCAGATGTCGCCTTTTATGGTCAAGGAACTAATGGGCTAAGTTATCAGCAGATCGTTATCCCCCTGGCTCATCTTGAAGAAGATTTACTAGCCGTGCTTCCCTTGTACACTAGCTGCTTGACTGAATTTGGTATAGGCAAAAAAGATTACAGCGAAGTGCAATCCTGGCAATCGCAGGTAAGTGGTGGCGTTAACTGTTTCAGCAGCATTCGCAGCGAATATGGTAATGTACAAAATACTCAGGCATTGATTTCTTTTTCTTCAAAATGTCTGACTGCGAACCATTCATCACTAGCGGAATTACTCAAAGAAACCCTCCTTTCCGTTCGTTTCGATGAAGAACAAAGATTAGCTGAGCTAATTGAGCAAATCTGCGCGCGAAAAGAAAGCAGCATCACGGGACAAGGCCATAGCCTGGCCATGAGCTTGGCTTCAAGCAAAATGAGCCCAACCGCTTTACTCAGCCATAACTTCGGCGGTTTAGAAGGGATTAGGCGATTAAAAGAGCTGCGGGAGCATATCGATGGGGATGAATCTCGGCGAAGCCTGTTAGATAAATTCCAACGTTTACACTCACTAATTGTGTCAGCTAAGCGCCAATTTCTGCTAATCGCAGAAAATTCTCATGCTACCAGCCATCTAGCGGACTTGGAGCTCTGCTGGGGAGAGAAAGACAATAATCAGAACAGCAGCGCCTTGATGCTAGCACCGCTCAGAGAGTGTACGCGGGAAGTCTGGACTACTTCGACACAGGTGAATTTTTGCGCGAAGGCATACCAAACCGTTGCGTCTGCACATGAAGACAATGCCACTTTGCAGGTACTTGCTGGTTTTATGCGTAATGGCTTTCTTCACCGGAGCATTCGCGAACAGGGCGGAGCGTATGGTGGGGGAGCATCTCAAGACCCTAATTCCGCTTCTTTCCGGTTCTTTTCCTACCGAGACCCCCGCTTGAATGAGACTCTTAATGATTTTGATCGAGCAATTGACTGGGTGGTTTCTGAAACTCACCCTGACTATCAACTGGAAGAGGCGATTCTAGGAGTTCTAGCTGCTTTGGATCGGCCATCATCTCCCGCTGGAGAGGCAAAACAGGCGTACTACAATCATCTATTTAGCAGAACTATGGATCAGCGACTGTTGTTCCGAAAACGCGTTCTTCAAACAAGCATGAATGATTTAAAGACTGCTGCTGCGAAATACTTTGACCCAACACAGGCCAGTATCGGTATTATTAGTAACCGTGAATCTGTTGAAAAACTCAATATTAAAGACTTAAAAAAAGTTAATCTCTAATATTTACAGTTAGTTAAAGAGCACTCCTTATGTAGTAAGGAAATAAAAAAACCACTAAGGTCTCGCTCAAAATTAGTTAAAACAAGCATGACTTGTTCGCTAATTATTCTCCAACTTGAATGTGAATTAATTATGAATTACCTATGAAATTCAGGGAACTTAACTGGATCGAAGCAGTCTGAGTTAGTGTAGGTAGATGTAATACAAGATTGTGGGTTTTGTATCATTTATCTCTCCCTTGATAGTATCTTAAGCCCAACACCTCTGGTCGTTGGGCTTTTTTTCTGCCTCAAAAACCCTATTCAGCAGCAACTCCCGGCCTAAAAAAACTCGTCACTCACGAATTTGTGCTTTTAGCGCACCAAATCAGTTATCTCGCAAAAACAAGCGGAAATTGAAAAAATAATATTACATTCCGAGAGGATAATAGTTATCAGACAGACGTTGGTCGATACCCCCTAGATCGACGAGATTGAGAACATAAATGTGCACTATTTAGAGAAACGCCTCGAGGTCGATCTATATGTGAGTAAGAACGTACTTTCCGAGGAGCAATCTGTTCAAATTAATACTGTCATATCCTTAATGGAGAATGTCGTAACGCTGTATATTTACTGCAAATAGCAAGAAATAACTTTGCTCATCTGCCACCATAAATTACTTACATTTTCTGGCTATTTCCCTATACTAGGAACGCATTTTTTACCGAGACACTATGCTTCGCCCATTCTCAGGAATTGAATAATAAAGCGGTAAATTCGTAGAATGAAACCCACAGACATATCAGATCCAAATTACTTCCATAAAGTTGTGGATTGTCAGTGGGCATGTCCTGCTCACACCCCTGTCCCAGAATACATTCGTCTTATAGCTGAAAAGCGCTATACCGATGCCTACATGATCAATTGGGTATCCAATGTCTTCCCTGGAATCTTAGGCAGAACCTGTGATCGCCCCTGCGAGCCAGCTTGTCGCCGAGGCAGGATTGAAGAAGAGCCTGTAGCCATTTGTCGATTGAAGCGAGTTGCGGCTGATTACAAATCTGACATTAAAGGCCGCCTTCCTTTGGTCCCGTCAAAGAAAAATGGCAAGCATATAGCCTTAATAGGTGCCGGACCTGCCTCTTTAACAGTTGCACGAGATTTGTTACCTCTTGGCTATGAGATCACTTTGTTCGAGCGTGATGGTGTTAGCGGTGGTGCAATGCGAACTCAAATTCCGAGATTTCGCTTGCCAGCAGAAGTACTAGAAGAAGAACTAAATTACATACTTGATATGGGCATCAACTGCCGCTTCGGTGAAGAAATCACCAGCATGAAAGCAGTTTTGGCTGAAGGCTATGACGCAGTCTTTGTTGGAACCGGTGCTCCTTTAGGTAAAAGCCTCAACCTCCCAGGCCGAGAAGAGGCTGCTGAAAACATTCATACTGGTATTGAGTGGCTTGCAAGCGTTGCCTTTGAGCACGTTACTGCCGTAGGCAAGAAAGTTATCGTTTTAGGTGGTGGCAATACAGCTATGGACTGCTGCCGGACGTCGAAGCGCTTAGGTGGAGAAGATGTAACAGTTGTTGTTCGTAGTGGTTTCGATGAAATGAAAGCGTCTCCATGGGAAATCGAAGACGCGATAAACGAAGACATTCCAATACTGAATTTCCATGTGCCTAAGCGCTATGTGCTAGAAGACGGAAAGTTAGTAGGAATGGAATTCGAAAAAGTTAAAAAAGAATTCGATGAGAACGACCGCAGACTTTTAGTTCCCACTGGAGAAGACCCGGTCATTATTCTCTGCGATGATGTGCTTTGTGCTATCGGGCAAGAAAACAGCTTTCCGTGGATTGAACGAGATATCGACCTCGAGTTTGATCAATGGGAATTACCGACTATAGACAAAACCACTTTCCAGGCAACAAATAAAAAAGTCTTTTTCGGTGGCGACGCTGCGCTAGGCCCTGACAATATTATTACAGCAGTCGCCCATGGTCACGATGCAGCAGTTTCGATTCATCTTGCCTGTAATGATCTAGATGTAAAAAAGAGACCCAATCCACTCACTTGCTTAGATAGCCAGAAAATGGGTATACATCAATGGTCTTATGACAACGATATTAGCAATGATGTTAGATATGCAGTTCCCCATGCGGAAAAAGAAAAAACGCTTAATGATTTAAACATAGAAGTTGAACTCGGTTTTGACGAAAGCTTAGCCTTTCATGAAACTATGCGCTGCCTAAACTGTGATATTCAAACCGTGTTTACTGACAAGCTCTGTATCGAGTGTGATGCGTGCGTTGATATTTGCCCCACTGATTGCATTAGCTTTATCACCAATGGTAAAGAAGATGATTTACGAGTCCGTATGCTGGCTCCTGCGGCAAATATAGAACAAGCCATTTATGTATCAGACAAACTCTTAACCGGTCGCATCATGGCAAAGAACGAAGACCTTTGCCTTCACTGCGGCCTCTGCGCTGAGCGCTGCCCGACCAGTGCTTGGGATATGGGAAAATATTTATTTAACACAGCAAAAGCGGCAGACGCATGCCCAAATTAATCAGTAGCTCCAAAGTGCATACGATTCCCAAAGTTAACGACTTCGTAATCAAGTTTGCCAACGTGAACGGTTCCGGGTCTGCCAGTGCCAATAATATGTTCGCTAAAGCATTGTTTCGTATGGGCATACCCGTAAGCCCCCACAATATTTTCCCATCTAACATCCAAGGCCTTCCTACCTGGTACGAAGTTCGAATAAACGAAGCGGGCTATCTTGGTAGACGAGAAGGTGTTGACTTGATGGTGGCAATGAACGAGCAAACCATTAAAAAAGATATCGATTCTGTGGTATCTGGTGGCTTTATTCTTTATGACTCTTCAAAAGCGCTTGCAAATGAACTGCATCGCGATGACGTTCACTATTTACCGATCCCACTTAAGGACATTTGTCTGCAGGAATTTGAGAAACCAGCTCAGCGACAATTGTTTAAGAATATAGTATATGTAGGCGCTCTTTCTGCTTTCCTGAACATCGATTTTAAAGTTCTCACAGAAATGGTAAGTGATCAGTTTCGCGGAAAAGAAAAACTGATTCTTCCGAACATTCATGCTTTAGAACTAGGTCATCAATACGCCAGCGAAAATTTCGACTGCCCTCTTCCGCTTCAACTTAAAACCAGTGATAAAAATAAATCCAAAATCTTGATAGATGGAAATACCGCAATTGGTCTTGGCTGCGTATACGGTGGAGCAACTATCGGAGCGTGGTATCCACTTACTCCATCTACCTCTGTGGTAGAGAGTTTCCGCAAATACTGCAATCGACTACGAATAGATCCGGGTACTGGGAAAAAGAAATTTTCGATCATTCAAGCTGAAGATGAACTTGCTGCAATAGGTATCGCAATCGGAGCTGGCTGGAACGGCGCAAGAGCATTCACGGCATCGAGCGGTCCTGGAGTCTCCCTAATGCAGGAATTCCTTGGACTAGCATACTTCTCAGAAGTACCAGTTGTCCTTTTTAACATCCAAAGGGTCGGCCCATCAACAGGCATGCCCACACGCTCACAGCAAAGCGACTTGCTCACATGCGCCTATGCATCTCACGGCGATACTAAACATATTTTGCTGTTTCCTGCCACTCCCAAAGAATGTTTCGAATTTGCAGCCGATTCCTTTGACCTCGCAGACAGAATTCAATCTCCTATCATCGTGATGAGTGACCTTGAACTAGGAATGAACGATCAAATTTGTGACACCCTAAATTGGGATGACAAAAGAGAGTATGACCGAGGCAAGGTCCTCAATGCAGATCAACTTGAAGAAATAGAAAAGTTCGGCAGGTACCTCGACTCTGATGATGATGGTATCCCCTATCGAACATATCCCGGCACCCATCCGAGCAAAGGCAGCTACTTTACTCGAGGCAGTTCTCACGATGCCTATGCTGCCTATACCGAAGACGGTAACACCTATGCAGAAATGATGGATAGACTGACAAAAAAAATGATTACAGCGATAAGTTATTTACCTGAACCAGAAATTTCGGAAACGAAGAATAAGTTAGGCATGATCTATCTGGGCACTACTACCAGCGCCATACAAGAGACTATAGACAGTTTAGGAAAAAAGGGTATCAGCTTAGACACTATGCGAATCAGAGCATTCCCGTTTCACGACTCTGTTGCTGATTTTATCAACTCACACGAACTCGTGTATGTGATTGAACAAAATAGAGACGCCCAGCTTAAGAGTTTGTTGAAGATCGAATGTAATGCCAATGAATCGCAAATGCATTCAATACTGAGCTATAACGGAATATTGATTACCGCAACGCATATCGAAGCCGACATACTCGCATCCATGCCTGAACTAACAATAACTGAAAGTTTGCCAGCATAATCGACTACAAATTTCCACGCCACACCAATAGGACAGACAGCCAATATTATGAGCTACATCAGCAAACCAAAATTCATGCATCCGGAAATGTCAACCAATGACCTTGGCTTAACCCGACGCGACTATGAAGGGACACTCACTACTCTTTGTGGCGGCTGTGGCCATGACTCGATTAGCGCGGCGATCATCCAGGCAGCGTCCGGAATGTCTTTAGAGCCACACAGGGTTGCCAAAATCTCCGGCATTGGTTGCTCATCTAAAATTCCATCGTATTTCTTAAGCAAATCCCATGGATTTAACTCTGTACACGGCCGAATGCCATCGGTCGCAACAGGCGCTAATATCGCCAATAAAAACTTGCACTATGTCGGTATTTCTGGTGACGGTGACAGCGCCTCGATAGGGCTTGGACAATTCTGCCACATCGTCCGCAGACGTATTAATATGCTCTACATAGTTGCCAATAATGGCACTTACGGTCTAACCAAAGGCCAACTTTCCGCAACAGCAGATCTTGGTTCAACAACAAAATCTGGTGAAGAAAGTCAATTTGATAATATTGATATGGCGACCTTAGCCATCGAGTTAGGCGCAAGCTTTGTGGCACGAAGTTTTTCTGGAGATAAAGAACAATTAATTCCCCTTCTCCAAGCCGGATTAACCCACAAAGGCTTTGCCTTTATAGATATTGTTTCACCCTGTGTCACTTTTAATAACACTGATGCTTCTGCTCATGGTTATAAGAATACCTGGGAAAACTACATCGCTCTTAGCGCTTTGGATTTCGTGCCAATGCGAAAAGAAATCACCACCAGTTATGCAGCTGGTAAAGAAAAGGAAATCACTCTACACGACGGCTCAGTCATCCATCTGCATAAAACCAATGGCAATTATGACCCTTATGATAAAGAGAATGCTTTGCATCATATAAATCAGCATAAGAAACAGGGAAAGATTGCAACAGGATTGTTGTATATCAATCAGTCCACTTCGGACCTGCATGAACTTCAAGATACGGTTGACAAGCCATTTAACTCTTTAAACAGCCATGACCTATGTCCAGGCAATGAAGCACTGTCTGACATCAATAATACCTTCAGATAGGACTAGGAAGCCTTCTACCATAGGAGCAATGCTAAAATAGCAATAGCCAGCCGACTTGATACTAGCATGAGGATATTTATTTACGGTGATTCTTAATTAGCTCATAAGCGGCTTTGATGCCTTGGGTTTTTTGAGTAGCTATGTCTAACATTTCTTCCGGCAAACCTTTCGCAACTAATTTGTCTGGGTGATTTTGATTCATAAGTTTGCGATAGGCTTTCTTCAACTCCACATCACTCACATTAGAACCAACCCCGAGTAGCGCGAAGGCAGCTTCAAGCTTATCCGCAGATGACCCTTGATTTACAAAATGGCCTTGCCCCGAAAGCCGCCCCAATAGCTCGTTAAACTGCCGTTGTGAATATCCCAAGTCTTTTGCAATATCCTCTAACACACTTTGTTCACGACTATCTAAATTTCCATCAGCAAATGCAGTGGAGATAGTTATTTCTAAAAACATCTGGACTAAATTTCTACGTCTAAATATTTCTCTTTTAAATTGCGCAAGGACCTCATGTACTGGAAATCCATCTTTCTTGCCTTCGTTAAAAAGATTAATAGCGACTTTCCGCTGCTGAGAATTTAAGCGCATTTGGTTCATGACATGCTCCGCCATGGCAATCTCATCGCGGGTAACTTTCCCATCTGCTTTTGCTATGTAACCCATCAAGGCAAAAGTAGTGGTGAAAAATATGGACTGAACTCGTTCTGTCGATCCTAGACCTAAGGAACCATCACCACCACTTGGGCTACCATCAAAATAATTCCCAAGCGTAATTCCCATAAGAGCGCCTAAGGGCCCTCCCATCATGAAGCCAAATGTTCCTCCTACTGCTTTCCCCCACCAACTCATGAGCTAACTCTCTTTATTTGCTACTTCAGTTTTATCACTAAAACTGCGAACTAAACTATATTAATACTAACTATTACTGCCGACAAATATACAATACCAACACTAGTTCGAAACTAAAAGTTTGAGTCAGACGTCAACGGCAAGTACTAGAAATTCGTGGCGCTAGTCTACTAGGAAAAGAGACGTCGAAACCAATTCTTATCTAATTCATTGCGGCAGGAATTTAACTGATTAGAAAACCTGTCGGAATTTGATTGAACTCTTGTGGCGGCATCCAATAGCCATTTTTTTTCTCTATAAGTACCCCTTTGAAAGCCACCATTTCCTTCGTGATAGGCAAAATAGAGATTTCGAGCGTCGGATTTGTCTATTCCGCTGGTTCGAGTGGAGTTTGAGTTATACCAGGCAACAAAATCTACTGCATCAGAAAAATTCCGTCGCGACGCACCCCCGTTTCCCGATATGGCCTGATAGTCTTCCCAGGTACTATCCAGCGCTTGAGCGTAGCCATAGGCAGAGGAAGGCCTGGGGCCTGGAATTACCCAGAGTATTCGTGAGCGCTCAGGTTTTGCTCTAGCTCGAAAGGCTGACTCTTGATAAATAAACGCCATATTTACAGATAAAGAGATGCCCCACCGATCTTCTGCTGCTTTTGCCGCACGATACCAGGACCGCCTTTCCTCAAAAATATCGCAGACATTCAAAGCATTTTGCGGAGGGGAGCTCACACAGGCACTTAATATGCCAACGAGAACGAGGTAAATGCCTGTTTGTGTTCTCACCATAGATTTACTTAATCTGCGCTCGTTAGTGGTTAGTTTGATCGTTACGCGATTTCCGTTAGTCAATTTGGTTAAGCTATATGGACACCCAACCGGCATATAAAATCAATGGATCTGCCGGAAAGTTTCTAGCAATACAGACTGGTGGCTTGACTTTCTATTAAATTAAATCATCAAGAAGCGCCAAAAAATCTTTCTCATCTAAAATTTTAAGTTCCAACTCTTTCGCTTTACTCAACTTGGAGCCTGCTCCAAGACCGGCCACTACACAATCTGTATTCTTGGACACGCTACCGGAAACTTTCGCCCCCAAATCAATAAGCTTAGCCCTGGCATTGTTTCTGGGCATGATTTCCAAGGTTCCAGTTAAGACAAATGTTTGGCCAGCCAAAGGTTTAGGAGTACTTACCTTTACCTCCGCTTCATGCCAATTGACACCGCGTAGTTGGAGCTTTTCGATGAGAGCCAAGTTTTCTCTATTGGCAAAGAATCTATGAATATGCTCAGCAACTATAGGGCCTATATCAGGAACTTTCTCTAGGCTTACTACTTCACTGACGACAAGCTTCTCCAATGACCCATAATAGTTTACCAATGATAGCGCCGTAGCCTCCCCTACCTCTCTAATCCCTAGTGCAAATAAGAATTTTGGTAAGGTGGTCCGCTTGCTTTCATCAATCGCGGCAATAAGATTTGCTGCAGATTTTACGCCCATTCGGTCAAGGTTGGCGATTTTCTCTGCACTAAGTTGATAAATGTCGGCAACAGATTCGATGAGATTCTCATCGACAAGTATTTCTACTAATTTATCTCCCAGTCCTTCAATATCCATCGCAGTGCGTGATGCATAATGTTTAATCGCTTCTTTACGTTGTGCAGGACAGACAATCCCTGCACTGCAGCGGAACAACACTTCACCATTTTTTTCTATTGGAGAACCACAAACAGGGCACGAGAGAGGCATGATTATTTTTTTAGTTTTTCCTTTGATTTTTCCTTTGACTTTCTTGCCAGGTGAATTAACCGCTGGATTACTCTTAAACTCAATTACTTTGACGATTTTAGGAATCACATCCCCCGCTCGCCGAACAACCACCCTGTCACCGATTCTCAGGTTCAGTCTTTGAACTTCGTCCATGTTATGTAATGTCGTATTACTAACAGTAACGCCACCGACGAAAACAGGCTCAAGACGCGCGACTGGAGTAATCGTACCCGTTCTACCGACTTGAAATTCAACATCTAGAACCACCGTAGATTTTTCTTCTGCGGGAAATTTATAAGCCATGGCCCAGCGCGGGCTTCTAGCATTTACCCCAAGAGCTTCTTGCGTGTCGAGGTCATTTACTTTTATTACCGCACCATCAATTTCGTACTCAAGCGAGTCTCTTTTTGCCAAAAGCTCTAAACAATAAGCTAAACAATTTTTCATTCCATGTTTTTTAGCACGGTGAGGGTTTACCGGCAAATTTAAGGAAGCTAATTTATCAAAGATTGAGGATAGTTCGTTAGGAAGCTCAACACCCCGCACCAGACCTACACTGTAACAATACATTTGCAGTGGAATTTTCGAAGTAATCCTGGAATCAAGTTGGCGAACCGCGCCAGCTGCTGTATTTCTTGGGTTCACAAAGGTCTTTTTGCCTTCCTGTTCTGCACGGATATTTAGCTGCCGAAAACCTTCTTTGCCCAAAAATATTTCACCACGCACCTCCAGCAGAGAATCGCCCTCACCTAGATCCAAGCACAACGGGATGTAACGCATCGTTTTTACATTGTGAGTTATATCCTCGCCTACCACACCATCTCCGCGCGTCGCTGCCCTCTCTAAAATACCATTCCGGTATAAAAGAGAAACGGCAACCCCATCGACCTTCGGCTCGCAGCTATAGTCCAGCTTCTCATCGGTACCAAGTCGCTTGGCTATGCGATTTTCGAAATTACCCAGATCCTTCTCATTAAAAACTTTATCTAAAGACAACATAGACAGCTCATGATTCACCTTAGTGAATTTAGAAATTGGCGCGCTTCCCACACTCTGAGTAGGCGAACCTAGTATTGCTAAGCTGTATTCGGATTCGAGAAGCTCTAGGCGGGCTAACAATGCATCAAAATCAGCATCTGGAATTTCTGGCGAATCCAGGGAATGGTATAAGTGGTTGTGATGCTCGATTTGCTGGCGGAGCCGTATCACGTCCCGCTTAATGTTGTCAGGAATCGCCATGAAGTCTGCTACTAAATGTAATTTATCTAGCTGCGATTGCTGGCAGCTTTGAGTTGACGCAGTTCAAAATCACGAACTCGCTGACGGTAATGTTCTGTTGTTTGTGCAGTCATTATATTTCGACTATCATCTCTAAGCTCTCCATCTAGAGCCCCTCTAATTTGTTGAGCTACTCTTAACATTTGCTCTAATGCTTCTAGGTTATTTATTGCTGTTGGCAAAGCTAGAAACAAGCTCACCCCAAGGGTGCTAAATTCTTCCATGGAGTTCAGGTCAAAAGTGCCCGGATTGAGAATATTGGCCACGCTAAAAATCACTGGCCCTTTAATTTCATTACCTTGGCGATGGTGAAAAATATTCATCTCCCCAAACTTTAATCCAGAAGTAATTAACACTTGCAACAAATCATCACCAGCAAAGTGATATCCGTCTCTTGCCATTACATTTAACACAAGTACTTCTGAGAGATAGATATGTGATTCATTCTGCTCTAGAGAGCCATCGGTCAGTTCCTCGCCTGAACTCTCTGATAGCGTGTCTTCCCTAACAACCTGTTCAACATCAACTGCTATTGGTGTTGCTTCCTTAGTTTTGGGCTTACGACTAAAGGCTGAAAACAGCGATTGACGGAGAGATCCAATACCAGACTGACCTGGCGGCTCTTCATCGTCTTCTTGATATTCATCAAACAAGCTTGCCTGTTGCTCGTCGATATCCTGAAATTCATCCTCCTGAAAAGCATCGGAAGGTTGTTCTGAGTTTGTCTCCCCTTCAGTTGTTACTGTTGTTGATAGTGACCCTGCAACTGGTAACACCATCTCATCATTATCACTGACAATATTCGCTTTAGGAGCTGGTGAAGAGGTATTCTCAAACCCTATGCGCTCTCCGGCCGTCATTGAAAAATCATCTAGGTCGTCTTCGATGTCACTTACCGAACCGAGCGCTGGTTCTTCTCGCCTCTCATCAACAAACCCTTCGTTAAGCTCTTCATCAATATCCTTGCTCGAGCCATCCAATTCTTCATAGTGCAGCCCAGGCTTTTGCGATTGATTGCCATCGCCTTCCAAATTTTCACGTTTGGATTGAGTATTTGAGGATTGGTCACCAAATCTACTACTCGAATCATCAAATTCATCGGCTGAATTTTCAATTCGATTTTCTTCATTAAGAGACTCCTCATGAAATTTCTCTTCATGAATGTTTGTTGTATTGATAATGTCCTTATTGAAAATATCTTTCTCGACGCTGTCTTCTGTAAAACCTTCAGTTGATTCACCTAGGCCCTCTTCATCATCATAATTCGGCGCAATACTTTGTAGAGAATTATAGGCGTCAGTATTAAGAACCTGAGGCGTTGCTGATAAACTTTGCTCACCATAATCGAATAATATCGAATCTGCATCCGTATCAGATTCATCTACTTCATCGTTGTCTAAGAAACCTTCTTCAATATTGTCTTCGGCCAACAAATCGTCTTCGTGTTCAGCAAGCTCTACTGCATCCATTAGCACTGGAATGGAACTTTGATCTTCATCAGTATGGTTAGCACTTGTGGCTCCCAAACCAATGGCATCAGCACGGATGCTGGCAGCTTCGAGAGCGCTATTTTGCAGGTTTACAAGGTCGAGAGAGCGCTCAACGACCCGAGCACCTCCGCCGGGCAGCTCCGACATCTCTAGCTCATCAAGATTAACATCTTGAGGAATATTCCTATCAATTGCTAATTTGATTTGCCCTCGACGAGCTTTCAGCGCGATATATAAGCCATGCAGCACTGCCGCCACAGCTGCGAAACCAATTAATAGTATTACTAATTCACGTCCGCTCATAAGCACTTTGACAGATACAACAGTAAGTTAAGCACAGTGTCTGTGGTCAAAACTGTAAATCTTTGAAAATTTTTAATGTTATCTTACAGTTACCGCATTTTCTTTAGTACAAAAACGGGCTTTTGAGATGTTATTTGCTAAAACGCTACATTGCCGCCAGTCCTGCTGCCTCTTCAATATCCACGGTGACGATTCTAGAGACTCCAGCTTCATACATTGTGACACCTAACAGCTGATTAGCCATTTCCATGGTGATCTTGTTGTGGGTAATAAAGATGAACTGAACATTCTTTGCCATCTCCTTAACCAAATTGGCATAACGGCCAACATTGGCGTCATCAAGAGGGGCATCGACCTCATCAAGCATACAAAATGGTGACGGGTTTAAATGGAAAATAGAGAAAACCAACGCGATGGCTGTCATTGCTTTTTCACCACCCGACAGCAGGTGAATCGTGCTATTCCGCTTCCCAGGGGGACGAGCCATGATGGCGACGCCAGTATCTAGCAGATCTTCGCCGGTCATGTCCAAATATGCATGCCCACCGCCAAAGATGCGCGGAAACAATGTTTGCAGGCCGCCGTTGATCTTGTCGAACGTTTCTTTAAAGCGCGCTCTCGTTTCTTTGTCGATTTTTCGAATCGCATTTTGAAGAGTGTTGAGAGCTTTCTCCAAGTCATCATTTTGCTGATCTAGGTAGATCTTACGCTCGGATTGCTGCTTATACTCATCAATTGCTGCTAAGTTGATGGGCCCTAAACGCTGAATTCTATTGCCTAGCTTTTCAAGCAGCTGTTCACATTCAGATACCTCTAATTGTTCCGGCAGCCCTGCCAGGACAGTCTCTAAATCAAACTTCGCTTCCTTTAGCTGCTCAACCAGCCCGTCTCTTTTAACCGAAACACCTTCGCTCTTCAATCGAACCTGCATCAAAGACTCTCTATGCTTATTGCTGCGCTCCTGAATCTCGTTTCTTTCCTGCTCCAAGCTACGAATTTTATACTCGTTAGCATCCACTTTTGCCTTAGCTTCGCCCAGCTCTTTCTCAACCTCCAAGCGCTGTTGTAACAAGGCTTCCAGATCGGCTCGCATCTTCTCAATTGGCTCATCTGACTCTTCAATCTGATCCGTTAACGATTGCATTCGTTCCTTCGATCTTTGCACTTGGCTCGCCATCCGATCCATAGTCTCCCGAGTGGACTGCAACTGGGATTCTACAGATTGCTGCTTTAACGCAAGTTCATGAGCTAAATCTTTGTCATTTCGAGCTTTTTCTCGAATAGTTTCAAGATATTCCTGGGACTCAAGGCGCTGAGCCTCTAGAGTTTCCCTGCCGCCCACATCGATTTCCATGCCATCCAATGCATTTTGCAGCCTGGCACGCGAATCAGCGATATTTTCGTTCTCCACTGCCAGTTGACGCTCGAGGTCTTCCAATTCCTTGGAAAGCCTCTGTTTACGATTCTTAGCCTCTTCGGTCTTTGCTAGTTGAGCGCTGACCTGAGACTTCAAATCACTGAGTTTTTGAATTTGAGCCGCAATATCAGTTTGGGTGACTTCACGTGCCTGTTCGTTACTCTCGAGCCTTTTCCGGAGTAAATCTCTCTTCTCAATTAAAATATTAGATGATTCGTTTAAATCTTTGATATTTATTAATAAATCAGATATTAGTCCGCGGCGCTCGACGATGGAATCCTGCTTACTGACCTGATTGACCTGAACCCAAGATTTACCCAACCATATGCCATCAGCCGTGATAATTGATTGCCCGTTTGACAGAGCAGCGCGCTGCTCCAGCGCTTCGGTTAAGCTGGATGCCGCGTAAATACCGGTCAGCAAGTCATCAAGCTTCCAGTCACCGCTCAGCTTGGATGTAAGGGGCAAAAGTGACAGACCTGACGACAGTACTGACGAGGCCGCGCTAATAGAGTCGGCGGACACATCCAGCAGCGCTAAGTTGCCTTCCGGCAAATCACCTAGTAAGGCCGATACGTCCTGAATCCCTTCGACACAAATACTCCGGAGAGAGTCGCCAAGCACTGATTCAATAGCCCTTCCCCAGCCATCGGCGACATCTAAATTCTCACCAAGGCGCAGCTTGCTATCTAGGCCCTTCCGACTAAGCCATTGATTAACGGCGATATTTCCTTGCCCCAAAGCAGCTTGTTGTAGTGATTCCAATGAAGCCTGGCGACCCTTCGCAGTCTGTAACTCGATCCTCACGCCATCCAATTCTTCTATGCAGTGACGCAACTTTTGGCGGTCGGTCTCGATATTAGAGCCTAGCTCTGAATTAAGCGCTTGCTGGGAGTCCAGCCCAGCTTCAAGTTGCACGATCTCTTTAACGGCATCAATGGCCGAGCTATCTTCAGGCAGCTGAGCTAACTCTTGCTGTTCGCTCTCAAGTCCTCGCTTCCTTTCAATACCTCTTTCTACTATAGCTTCAAGTTGCTGAATTCTGGATTGCTCAACTTCAGCAATTTTTCGTGGTTCTTCTGCCCGCTGATTAAACTCATCCCAATCTGATTGCCATTTCCGCATGGCTTGCTCAGCATCTTCCAGTACTTTGGCCGAAGAGCTTTCAGCTTGCTGCGCCGCCAACAAATTTGGCGAGGTTCCCCTCAGCCCAGCATCCAATTGAGTGATCTTCTTCAGGTCAACATCAAGTTCTTCTTTTGTTTGCGCCCAGGCGTCTTCTGTCTCACCTAGATCTAGTTTTAACTGATCGATTCTTTCTATGTGATGCTCTATGGATTGTTCGATCCGAGCGATGTCATTGCCACGACTATAAAACCTGGCCTGAACTTCGCCGAGCGCATCGGTGAGTTCGGCATTTTCTACTAAATGCTGCTCAACTCGAGCGTCAACTCGCCGCTGGTCAGCAATAGCGGCTTCGACCTGAATCTCGAACTCATTGATTGTGATTTGGTTTTGACTAAGCTCGTTATCGAGGCTTTTCCATCTCATTACTCTGAGATTAGCATTGGTTTCCCGCTCTTCTTGTTTGAGTACGCCATATTTCTCTGCAGCAACCGATTGTCGATGTAAATGCTGCAGTTGTCTTTCTAACTCATCGCGAATATCTGCTAGACGAGAAAGATTGTCTCGGGTGCGCTTAATCCGGTTTTCAGTTTCTCGGCGGCGCTCTTTGTACTTGGAAATTCCTGCCGCTTCTTCAATAAAAACTCGTAACTCTTCAGGCTTGGATTCGATTAGCCTCGAAACCATTCCCTGCTCAATAATCGAATAGCTCCGAGCTCCTAGACCGGTACCGAGGAAAATATCTGTCACGTCTTTACGTCTGCACTTGGCACCATTCAAAGTATAAATAGATTGGGCATCCCGATCTATTTTTCGCTTGATCGAAACCTCTGCAAAATTTGCGTATTCGCCCGTCAATTTCTTATCGTAGTTATCGAATACCAGCTCCACACTAGCCTGACCCACAGGCTTGCGGGTTCCAGAGCCATTGAATATAACGTCCGTCATGCTCTCGCCACGCAAATTCTTAGCAGAACTCTCTCCCATGACCCAACGCACAGCATCAATTACGTTAGATTTTCCACAGCCATTAGGCCCGACTACGGAGCACAAATTTGAGGGGAAATGGATGGTTGTTGGATCTACGAAGGATTTAAAGCCAGCTAATTTAATACATTTCAGGCGCATGAATAGTTCGGATAGCTTACTTTATTATAGATTAAGCGAGTAAATCGATATCGCTGAAGACTAAATTCCAATCTTGTTGCTAGGATCAAATTCTCAATGCGGAAGACGCATTGAAAGTAACGGACAGTTTATCCGATATGCTAATCAATGACACTTAATTCGTTGCTAACGGCAGACTTTTTTAGCTAAATTATTCTCACAAATATTTCGTCATTATTAAACTAGTAGCCGTCCTGATTTGGGCATCTGACTATTTATGAATTAAACAATCCTGAAATAATGCCGGTACTGTCGCCCAATAAATCCCTTTGCATTCCAAAGTTTTGCAGCATTGTGAATTGGAGATTACCAATTGGCATTTCTTCCGTGACACGAATATGGCAGCCACCCGGTAAAGCTCCAGATCCGCCTCCGGCCAGGTAACCTCCCACCACTAGAAAATCGCCAGTATGTTTACCGGCGAGCCGGTACCTCCCTCTACTGCCAAAGGAGCCGCGGTTATCATAAACTCCCAGCGATTTAGTCGGGCAGCAGTCTCTGCTAGGGCTTCCAAATCCTGGTTATCGAACAGGTCTACGCCCATAGCCACGATTGTCAGCACGTGAATCGGTAGGCTCACACCTTCAACCTGTGATGGCACCACATCACTGGCTGCATCTCCACCTAGGAAGGAGACATCGCGGGCCTTGAGCCAGGGCATTGCAGATGCATGCAGCCCAGCCGCGCCTTGAGCCACGTTCCATGGACCGAGCGCAGCGCGGCGAGCCCAGCGACCAGTGCGAACGAACACAGCGTCGCCGGGACGCACGATCACGCCGGCCATTTCTTCAAATGCCTCCAGATCTTCCTGGTAGATCGGCGTACCTGGATCTAGATAGTCGACCTCCTTCAGACGTGGTATGTCGATCAGAACACCACGAGTGACGATCCCCGCACTCAGGTTCGCAATGGAGTTGTTTTCGCACCCCGCCTCGGTAACCGTGTCCTGATCCTTGCCGTTATACATCTTCCCCTTGTAGAGAATATGGCACAGTGAATCGACATGACTGTGAGAGTAGCCGTGATAGCTGATGTTGTAATTATCGCTTACACCACTCCAGAACGCAGGTTCAACATTCGAGTCGGGAACTGCCAGCACTCGACGCTGAAATGGTGAGGGTACATCGGGTGCCGTCTCGGTCAGTAACTGATGCTCGAGCGATACGGTGATACCTTCGGTCACAGTGGCGATTGCCTCCAGCCGTTTCGCGGGTGTAATGAGGTTGGCCGCGCCAAGTTGGTCATCGGCTCCCCAGCGCCCCCAATTCGAAAGCTCATCCATCATGCGCTCGATATCGGCCTGATTGAGGTCACGTGATTCTGGGGTGACAGCCGGTGGATTGTAGGCCGCAATATTCGCCAACGGCTCGGGGCTATTGTTAGCAGCAGGTGTGCAAGCCACACCAGTGAAGGTGAGGATGATCAACCAGGGAAACTTCAACAACCGAATGCTCATGGATTTTCTCCGCAGATTTGATAGGTATAAGGAAAGAGTATTGCGAGAATAATGGCTAAACGGATTGGAGTCCACCGGCCTTACTCTTCAAACCTTCTGTCAGCTTTATTCATTTCGCCCCCGGGGTACACCCCACTTGTCCAAGTAGGTTTCATCGCACCCCTATACATACTATATTGGACGAACGGTTAGTTAATTTTGAGAGTTACGACTAAAGCGCTCATCCATAAAAGGAAAGATTGACATCAAAAATTTGTTAGCATTAGACTTTAATTTTGAGCGGCAATTAATAGTTTGCCAATACCATACCAAATTTATTTTTATAGGGTTGCTATGAAGATCATTAAGAGCAGCATTCTCGTTTTTGGCTTTTTATTAATTGCAATTTCATCTTTTAGTTTTTCACAGAGTTCTTTTGATTTGACTGAACTTGAGTCGGGTCAATTGTTGTTAAATTTGAGTGCAACCGAGCAAGTGAGTGTTGAGCAAGACACTCTAAATGCATCACTGGCGTATTCAGTCCAAGGCAGGGAAAAAATTTCTTTACAAAATGAAGTGAACACAAAAATGGCAGGCGCCTTGGAACTAGTAGAAGCCATTTCAGAAATTGAGTATTCAACAGGTCAGTATTACATCTATATTATTCGACCAGGTAGACCTTCGCGAGATGATATAGAAAACCCAATATGGCGGGCGCAGCAGGGTCTACAACTAAGTAGTACAAACAGTGAGGAACTATTGGAAGCTGTAGGGGAGTTGCAGTCTAGTGGTATGGAGATAAATAGACTCAATTACAGCCTGTCCGAGGAGGCCTTTGAACAAACTTCAGACTCACTATTGTCAATCGCGTTAGAAAAACTGGAAGGCAAGGCAAATGAAACAGCTGAATTACTAAATAAAAGCTCTGCGAGCCTTGTAGAAGTAACAATTAACGGTAATAGAAATACAGAATTTTTCCAGCCGAGAATGGCGATGATGGAAGGTACTGGGGAACCTGATTACGCGCAGTTCGAAACGCCAACAGCGGTCCCGGGACAAAGTGAGGTTTCATTAAGTGTATCCGCTAAAGCCTTATTATCTCCTTAACTGGTGACCCATGACGTTATACCCCCCACTTGTCCAAGTAGGTTCCATCGCACCCCTATACATACTATATTGGACGAACGGTTAGCTATTTTTGAGGATATGTAATGATTGCACTTATAGGATTAGCAGTGATTTGGGTAATCGGTGTAGTTATTGCGATGATGATAGTCAATTCAATTCGTGCATCAAATGGCGCGAATATTCAAGATGGTTTGACTGCTTTTTCTCAAGGCTTTGCGTTTGGTCCAATTAGCGTTGTTGCAGCATTCGGCCCTATGACAAGGACTAATAACAGGGGAGCAATGGCAGTAGGAGGCATAGTTGGGACTATTGCTTTTATTTACACTTACATGCAGTTGTGATTGTTAAATAAAACCAGCACAAAAAACAGAATCTTGAGAGTGGCAATCCTGTGACTTGTATCTCTGAAGGCGGTATTGGTCAGGGAAATCGGGTCGATTTTATTCGTTTAGACATACCACCCCTATACATACTATTCTGGACGAACGATTAAGTATTTTTGAGGTGTTTCCTGACACTAAACCAAATAGTCTTCTGGGCAGAGAGAGAGCGGCTATGCCGCTCCCTCTCTTTATTAAGGGCGCCTCTGGTCAATGGCATATAGATGCTGCTGGATCGGATCGGTTCGATGCCATAGCGAAGCTCTGTCTCTCATCGACTTAATCCAGCCGCTTGCTGAAGCGGGCAATCGCCAGCGTGATTGCTACCAGCATAAATACGCCCAGTGCCAATAGGTCTTCCCACATACTATCTATATCCGCGCCGCGCAATACGATTCCACGAATCAACCTGTTGAAGTGAGTCAAGGGAAGTACCTCGGCAATGGTTTGCGCAAACACCGGCATGCCATCGAAGGGAAACATAAATCCCGACAGTAATATTGAGGGTAGCAAAACGAAAAACGCCGCCTGCATCGCCTGAAACTGAGTTTGTACCAGGGTTGAAATAAGCAGGCCCAGGGATAGGTTAGCAGCGATAAATACCAGCGAGACGGTCAGTACATCCAACTCACTCCCGCGTATGAAAACCTTGAAAAGATAACAGCCCACAGTAAAGATAATCACTACTTGCAGAAGACCGATGATAATGTAGGGAACAATTTTCCCCAGCATAAGCTCCGGCGTTTTGATCGGCGTATTGATGAGCAACTCCAAATTACCGCGCTCTTTCTCACGAACAATGGCCACTGCGGTGAACAAAACCATGGTCATGGTCAAGATCACACCAACCAGCCCCGGGACGATATTCACTGCGGTACGCCGCTCCGGATTATAGAAGTTTCGCACCTCCATTAAGTTTACCGAGGGAGACGGCAATGCCTGTGTATCGAATCGCACTGGCAGTGCGGAGAGCTGTTGGGCCACCCCGAGAATTATTGGATCGGTGCCATCGACCAATAGCTGCACCGCCTGGCGATCGCGCTCGATGACACGCCGATCGAAGTCATCCGGAACTGCGATGCCGATAGAAATTAAGCCTACATCCAATAATTGCTCCAGTTCCTGCACACTGGCGACTCGCTGCTTGATGTTTATTACCTGGGATGCACCCAGGTCTGCGACAAACTGTCTTGATAGATGAGTGTCGGCTTCATCGACATAGGCGGCGGATAAATTACGCACATCGGTGTTGATGGCATAGCCAAACATCATCAATTGAATAAGCGGTATGCCGACGATCATGCCAAAGGTGAGTCGATCCCTGCTTAGCTGCAGAAATTCCTTTTTCATGATTGCGAATATCCTGATCAGGGAATTCATGCCGCTATTCCCTCCGGCCGGGATTCTGTTACGGCGACGAACACATCTTCCAAATCTGGAAACACTTTTTCGACTTCTGCGTGTACTCCGGCATGGGCCAAAGTGGAAGTCACCAGCTGCAAGCCACCCTCTACGTCCTTGGGGATCAGAACCCTTAAGCTGACGCCAAGTTGGGTGATGCTGCTAATTGCCTGCTGCTGTGCGAGGCTGATCCGCGCCTTGTTGGGATCCTCTGCTACCACCTCAAACACATTCAGAGAAATACTCTCTCCCAGCTGCATCGGACTGCCATCCGCGACTTTTACCCCCTGATCCAGTATCGCGAGGCTGTGGCATCTTGCGGCCTCGTCCATGTAATGGGTCGACACCAGGATTGTGGTTCCCTGCGCTGCCAGATCGAATAGGATTTCCCAAAAGTCACGACGGTTTTTCGGATCCACTGCGCTGGTTGGCTCATCGAGAAACAAAATCTGCGGATCATGCAAGATTGCTACCGCCAGCGCCAGGCGCTGCTTCTGACCACCGCTAAGGGTGCCGGCTCGTTGTTTGAGTTGTTTGCTCAGATTAAACTCTTCTATCAACTGTGCGACACGCGTCTTTCGACGCTTGCGTGAGAGCGCGTAGACTTCACTGATGAAACGCAAATTTTCTGCAACAGTCAGGTCTTCGAACAGTGAAAATCGCTGGGTCATGTAGCCGATTTTTTGTTTCAATACCTCCGATTGCTTCCTGGTGTCCAGACCCATTACGGTGGCACTACCTGCACTGGGAGTTAGCAATCCACATAACATTCGTATTGTGGTTGATTTGCCAGATCCATTAGGCCCCAAAAACCCGTAAATAGTGCCTGCTGGTATCTGCAGATCTACATTGTTAACCGCCACTAGCGATCCAAAGCGCCTGCTCAGGCCAGTTGCCGAAATTACGATGTCATTCGCTGCTTTCATATTATTCAAAATTTGCCTGCACCGGCAAACCATCTGGCAACCTGTCCGGCAAGGCTGGCAAAGCGATTTCGGCAACATAAGATAGTCTTCCTCGATCTCTTTCGGTCAAGGCGAAGTAAGGTGTGAAGCTGGCCTCGGATGCTATACGACGAACAGTGCCGGTAAGAGGCCGATCAAGGCCGTCGACAATTATCGGTAGCTGCGAACCGGGCCTGAGCTGAATCCGCACGGCTTCGGGGATATACAGCCGTGCATAGGGCTGCTCGCCGCTCAATAGCACCGCAACCACATCCCCCTGTCCAGGCCGCTCACCCACTTCGAAGGGCAGTGAGTCTACGATTGAGTCTTGCGGAACTACAATGGAGAGTCGTTGCCGGTCCAGTACCAGGCTCGCCAGCTGAGCCTGCGCCTGGGACAGCAGCGCGTTGGTTTGTTGCAGCTGTTCAGGCCGTGTGCCGGCCTGTAGCTCCGCCAGTTGTGCGGTTACATACTCGATTCTGACACGAGCAGCTTTCAGTAAATTTCCTGCCGCATCTATGCTTTCTACCGAGGTCAGATTACGTTCGCGCAGCCCGTCCAGACGTTGTAGTTCTTTCTGTCTGTAGCTTCTCTCTACTTCTGCGGCATGCAAATTGGCCTGTGCCGCATCGATAGTCTCCGATCTGGGTCCGCTTCGCTGCTCTGCAAGTACTGCTTCAATACGTTCGATATTTGCCTGTGCTTCCTGTATTCGTATATCCACGCGACTGGTATCCTGCTGCAGCAGTATCGTACCAGCGCTCAGGTCATCACCCTCAGTTACGGCGATATTCACAATCGGTTCGGAAAATTCAACGACCAACTCAATGCGATCAGATTCCAGCTGACCTACCGCCTGTAAGGGCTGCTCTTCGCAGCCCGCCAAAATCGCCAGCAGGAATAGACTGCTGTATCTCAAATATTTCATGATTGCTCTCCTGCACCAGTGGCATCTTCACCATCGCTCACCACACCCGAAAGGAACAACTTAATATTGTGCTCCGACAGAGCCGCTGTCATATTGGAATCGAGATTCACCTTAAGAACTTGTTCGGCCATCGGCCTGGCTAAGAAGGGGAAGATTGTCATTCCCATGAGGGATAGAAGCGTGAGACCAGGATTCAGATCCTGACGGTAGTGGCCGCAGGAAATCCCCTGTTGAATTGATTGCATGAGCCGCGGCGCGAAGGATGAGCTGAACTTCCTGATCATGGCGTCCTGGTTATCGCCCTCGTTAAATAATACTTCCCGAACCATGAAATTTGGCCACCAGGGATTTTCTCCGAGAAACTGGCAATAGCTGCGACTGAAATCCTCTACTGTTATGGCCGAAGACTCACTCATTTCTGGCAGACTCTTCTCCAATGAATCGAACATACCGTCCACCATCGCCATGTATAGGCCCTGCTTGCTGCCAAAATAGTAATTCACCATCGCACCATTCACGCCCGCCGATGCAGCGATCTCTCGCAGGGATACGGCCTTGAATTCACGTGAAGTGAAATTCTCCCGTGCCGCCTGTAGCAATGCTTCGCGTACCTTCTCATTATCTGAGCCTGCTGGCCTGCCAAGATTGCCAGTTCTGCTCTTTACTTGCTTCATGGATCGTCCCGACTGATTTAAGCTATGCTGTAAATTATTAATTAAACAATTAATTAATTAAAAAGTCAAGCAATTGCTACTATCACTCCACCTTAGCCCTAGCACCTGCCTTCGGGTTTATACAGATGGTCCTCCAGGGTCAGTAGGAGGTATTGGTGAGTTAGATATTGGTTTAACAATAGTTTCACTTGATGAGGGGACTGTTCAAATAACCAGGTTCCGGGAATTCAATGTCATCGGTGCTCTTAATGAAAATGTTGAACTGCCCGACTGTAGCGGTAAGTTTGAAACTACCACTGCAGTTTTTACCGACACTATAGAAACTAAATCCTATTTTACCTTTTTAGGAAATTTGTTGCCTATCGTAAAAACATTTGAAACGACCTGCGATCTAGTCGATGGAGATAATCTGATTCTAAAGCTAAGTAGTTATCAGGAGCTAACAGCTAACTAGCACGCCCACCTCCGGGGCAGATATTCTTTTAGATGCTCAAGTTGCCGGTTTCTATATTTTTAATTGGATAAAGGGTCAGGTCGCATCTGAAAGTGATAGACCTTGCTAGTAGTGTTCGCGCCAGTTTCCATGTGAAAAGGTGCGCGGCTAGAGATAGTGGCCCACACTCCCCGTCCTTTCCAACCACCATAGGGATCATCGATGCGACCGTCTAGCCACTTCGTGTAAAAACCCAATGGGTAGGGCACGGTCAGGCGCACCCATTCATCATCGTTGAGCACTAATAGGCTGCCGGATTGATTACCGGTATTGATGGGGGTGTTGGATCCTAACCCAAGCGTATCGAACTGATCTACCCAGGTGTAATAACTACCCTCGGAGCTACCCGACTGTTGAATGTTCTTGAACTGGGGCAGGGGTTCGGCAAAAAAACTCCAGCCTTCGGGGCAATGCTGGCCGGTTGCCGCAGGGCCGTTGAGAGGTCCTTGGCACTGGTTGCGATCGAAGCGCCCCATGTGCCCACTGGCCAAGGCCACCCAGGCGATCCCATTGCGGTCGATATCCATACCTCGAGGCGAGAAGCCCTCTATGGCATTGCCATCTTGATCTAGCGGTAATTCATAGTATTCGGTCAATGCGGTGGTGCTGGGGTCGTCCCCGGGGATGACCCGTACGATAGCGCCAGGATAACTGAGGTTGGAACCCCACACCGAGCCATCCGGCGCGGGTGCGACGGCATATAGGCCTGAGTTAATGCGTTTGTCGAGATTAGTATCTATAGCTGCATCCGGTTCCACGTACTCATCGCGACGGCCGTTACCGTTGATATCGAGAATGAATGGTGTCCATCCCTGAGCCACAACGGCGTCGCCTGTTTCCAGAAATTCGCGGGTATTGAGCCAACCTACTACGCTGCCGCCGCCGCTCGTCCACAGTGTATTGTCGGCATCTTCGGCGAACATGAGGTGGTGGGTGCCGAAGCAAGTATTGATCGGCGTGTAGATTTCGCTGCTCGGATCATAGACGCCAAGATGGCGACCGGAGCGACCCAGAGGAAACGCTTGGGCAGACGGGTGATCGGAACCATCCTGACAGAACGCCGGCACATTGGCTGGGTCTCGAGCGCGGGAGGTAATCCATACTCGGCCATCGCTGTCCATCATCGGGTTGTGTACGGTAGTGGCTGCATCCCAAATTTCTTCGTCGCCCCAGTAAGGAGACGCAGCCATAGCAGGCTGAGGGGCCCCACCGTAATTAGGATCTTCCGGGAATACGACAATCTGATCAGTGCTATGTGCAGCCGGATCTAGTACCGGCAAATAGTCAGCACTGTTTTCCATGGCTCCGTAAATCTTGCCATAGGCATTGACAGTCGGATCACGGCGGTCGGTGGAGACCAAGTCGTGCAGATAGGCCGTGGGATCAGCCCAGTCCCATTGCGTAATTACTACGTTGCGTTCTAGTCCCTGCGGCCGAGTTGGCGCCGGCGGTAATTCGCCAGCGGCGATACGGTCAGTCCAGTCTGCATACATTTCAAGTGTACGGCGATCGCCCATGCCGGCTAATGTTCTGGTCATGAAGGCACCGGCTTGTCCGGAGCGAACGCGCCGATTCCAGGCATCGTAACTCGTTTCCAGATTCGAAAATATTTCCGGAATGGTGCGAGTAGCGACGTTGCCCATTTGGTGACAGACCACGCAGCCCCCATTTGTGACTCGGCGAATGTAATCATCCTGAGTGAGTACGCCCACGCCTACCCCATTGCCGTCAGGCCCAGTGCCTGGGAACTCATGTTTTTCGGGTATCTCTAGCAGAGAATACCAATAGCCCGCTGGGTAATATTCCGCCGCGGTGGCAGCGTCGGGGGCGATCTCGGCAGTGAGATCTAGACTTTGACCTGGGGTAGCATTGATGCGTTGAGAATCAACCAGACCATAACCGCGCACCCAAACTTCAAAATTGGCTTCGGGCAGGTCCGGCATCAGGTAGCGGCCCTGTTCATTGGTGACCACTGTTTTCGAATAAAGAGTCTCCAAGTCGTGAGTTTCGGCGATTACCCAGACCCCAGCCTCCGGGCCATTGCTGCTAATGACACTGCCGGTGATGTCGTTGCTAGTGGCGCTGGTAGTGCTAGCCTCTCGCAATGTAGATTCTTCAGGTACGTTGTCAGACTGGTTAGTGGATTGAGGGTCACCGCAGCTAGCAAGAAGCAGTGCTGCCAGCGAGAGTGCTAGAGTTCGAAATGTGTTCATGATGTACCCTTCTATGATCAATGGGGCATTCGACTAGTTACCTACTTTACAAGTTAGCAGAGCACTGTAAAAGGGATTAAGGAGTAGGAAGTTAAATTATTAGTCAGATCTGTGTACTTGGTATTAATTGCTTCGAAATATACTGAGGTCAAATTTTAGGTTTTCACACTCCACATGGATGTCATTCAATTATTTATGCTCTTAATTTTTTACTCCAAAACACTGCTTTTTCCTATATTTCTGCTTGCGTCTGGGGAATTACTGTTGAGGGTAATCCATGCGCAGTGTCCCATGAGTGTCCCATGAAATTAGGCTCTCGCACCCACCCCTTTTTCCACAAACCCCTGTCAGCACACCCACTCCCGGGGTACACCCCACTTGTCCAAGTAGGTTCCATCGCACCCCTATACATACTATCCTGGACGAACGGTTAGGTATTTTTGAGAGTTACTATGAAGCTCCTTGCCTTAACAGTCGTCCCCTCTCTTCGCCCTCTACCAGGCGGCAATTCCATTCTTCTTAGCTGACAAGGCCGGCATATCAAAGTCTTTGAACGACTGAAGGCAATTTCCCTCTATATTTAACCCCTCTATTTGTCTGTTCGTACTCCACAAAAAAGCGTATAGTCTCTAGTAGTCCCTCCGTATAACGAGCCTACAGGCGTCTAGCCCCTACCCTCGCTATTACGCCCCATTGTCTTTAAGCAAATGGGGGGCAGTTTTGCTTTTCATAGTATTTTATCTACCGCTATCACCGTAGCTGTCGTGCTGCAGTTATACCTGATTACTCGTCCATTGATTTTTCGGAAATCAAAGTAGCGGTCATCATTTATTAAATTTGATGAATGCACATTTAACTATTTTAGTGAATAGCAAGAAAATGATTCTCCATTTGTATGTCGGTGAAGGTTAATTAGTTCACTGAAATTCACCATTCTAGGACCACTATGTCAGCGCACAGCGTAGACACTTTAGAGTCACAGCCTACAATCCTCTCGTATGTAAAAGATTTACCTAACGTATGTTCTTTAGCAGGTTTAGCCTGCACAGTTTCAGCTATCTACTTAAGTATTCTAGGCATTTACTACGGGGCCATGATAGGAATGATTTGGGCAGTTGCATTTGACTGGGCAGACGGACTTATTGCACGAAGAATGACTGGGCGAACCGGCAATGATCGAATATTTGGTGGTCAGCTTGATGTAGTAATAGACATTGTAAGTTATGGAGTTACACCAGCAATTCTTCTACTAAGCTATGGGAGATTTGAGCCTGAATTTCTTGCGGGTGCTTTTATTGTTCTTGCAGCTAGTGCAATTCGACTAAGTTATTTTAGTACTTATGGTCTTTCTTCAGATTCCAAATACACAGGTCTGGCTCTCGATAACAACAGCATAGTTCTGGTTTTTCTATTTCTCTTCGATAGGGTATTTAGTGAGACAGTTTTTTCGATCATTCTTTATGCTGTTTGCATGTTATTAGCGGCATTAAATGTGGCGCAAATTAAAACCCCAAAATTTTCTGGAAATCCTAGTAGCGTATATGTTCTTGCTGTTTATACCCTCAGCATCTCGGGCATCTATGCATGGAGGCTCTTGTAGAAAACCAATGAGTTGGTATCGCACGTTAACTAATAACCGCACGAATTTAGGAGCTAAAGAACAAATGGTTGTATATACGGTAGGCACTTTCGATATGTTGCACGTAGGGCATCTTGCATTGCTGGAACAATGTCGAAGGTTAGGCAGTGTTGTTGCAGTTGGAGTCGCCTCAGATCAAGTAGTAAATTCTTATAAGCAGAACAAACCGGTCATTCCTCTGGAACAAAGAGTGCAAATGCTAAAGGCCTTGCGCTGTGTCGATATCGTTAGACCGTATTATGAACTCGAATATGTATCTGGATGTGAAGCACTGGATGTAGATATTTTTGTTGTAGGAGAAGACTGGGGGCATCAATCTTATAATATCGAGGTAGAGTCTTTTCTTAACCGAAAGGGTAGTGAGATCGTCAAGTTGCAGTACGACCTCCGCACTTCATCCACCCAAATAAAGAAAAATGTTCTAGCGCAACCGGCAATGGCGGGAGGTTTAGGGCTCCCACTTCCCAGACTGATGGCCAGCTAGTTTTATTCTTCCGCAATGAATTATATTATTGACGTCATATTATCCCTTGAAGATAATTGCGAATAACTCACGACCACATTCCTAACTCTCGGTGGGCGCGTTCAATGCACCCAGTGTAATGCACTGTCGAAACGTAGTCGGCAACGCTGTCAGCTTTTGCATGCAATGATCTCCAATAGGACAGGATAGTACTTTGATGTCTATCTGCTATTTGGTCGCAAGACGTACCTAGTGTTGGTATCTCATTTAATATTTCAAAAAGTACCAACAAAAGTACCAACAAATTGTTGGTATCTCGTAGTATTGGAATGTATTGCGTTGGACTAATTATATCGCAGAAAGCCCCGTAATTCAGGGCTTTTAGAACGTTTTTGTATTGCGTTGGATAAAAATTTGGTCGGGGCGGCCTCGACTGAATACCCTTCTTAACCTATTGTTATTAAATACATTTATTTTTTTACTTCCAAAAAGTACCGCCAGAAGTACCGCCAAATAATTTTGTCACCCTAGTGTTCGACCCCCGCCCCCTAATTTTCTATATCCGCTACTTACCAGACCCCACCCCCGGGGCACCCCCCACTTGTCCAAGTAGGTTCCATCGCACCCCTATACATACTATTCTGGACGAACGGTTAGGTATTTTAGAACAACGATCATAAAGGTGAGTTATGTCTTTAATAACCATACATGATCAATACCAAGAGCTACAGAGACTTATTTATGGCAGATATTAAGTTCTATGACACTTCTTATACGATCTCAAATAAAGAATATTTTGATAATACACCTGAGACTCATAACTCGGTCAGCAATAAATCGGATGCCGGTGTTTTCAGGGCTGTTAATTGGGATAATTTAACAGAATCTTGGAATGGGAGCATTCTGACCCAAACAGTAGCGGAAAATGGCCATACGTATGTTTTTAAAATACTTGTTAATTATTACGACCGCATAACAACAGTTACCGCGACAGTAGATGGGCAAACTATATTGGTAGCGCGGGATTTAAATGTTCCTCTTACCGAATGGAATTTACTGGATGGGGAAGCGTTGCAAGAGTACGCGTATAGAAGTGATGATGTCTTTGTCGGTGGTTCTGGCAACGATCGTATCGCGGGTTATGGTGGCAATGATGTATTGTATGGTGGCGCTGGTAACGACTATTTATTGGGTGGCAATGCAAAAGGAATATGGGGTAACGACACTTTATACGGTGGGAGCGGTGATGATCATTTGGAGGGAGGTTGGGGTAGAGATGTTTATTATGGCGGCCCAGGCAATGATCATGTTCATTACAACAGTAAACAAGCAGATTACGCACTATCAAAACACCCAACGACAAACATAATAACAACGATCTATGAGAACGGGGTTGACAAAGGTGTTATTCATCCGGATGTTGAAGAAGTACATTTTAATACTGATGGGTTTGAATTAGATACATCCGAGCTAGTTTATGTAGGTGG
>LWDU01043040.1_pt2 | contig 153315 bp, 106 predicted proteins | sample 727161 | NCBI WGS metagenome assembly LWDU01 (sample SAMN04566230, study PRJNA314399) | hydrothermal vent metagenome | isolation source: deep sea hydrothermal plume seawater | place: Mexico: Gulf of California, Guaymas Basin | collected 2004-07-11
AGGCTCAGGAGTAGGCTCAGGAGTAGGCTCAGGAGTAGGCTCAGGAGTAGGCTCAGGAGTAGGCTCAGGAGTAGGCTCAGGGCGTTGATTTGCTGGCGGAATAGTCTTTTCCGCAGGCATTTCGGAAATGGCACCGTCAATAGCATCAATGACATCACTCAGCCTAGTCTCTTCTATTATCTGGATTCCCTTGATAATGGCGACCTCTAAATGGAGTCGCTTATTGGGGGCCCATTTCATGCGGCCTTCTACTGTTGCTAAATGATCAATCAGTGCAAGTAACCTGTCCGTATCAATTTGCTTGGACTGATTTTCTACTCTCTTAAGTATTTCTGCCGCTAGTTCCTTTGAGGCTCCAGAAGGATCGACCTGATAAACGAGAACTGAACGGAAATGACTAATCAGGTCTGTGAGAAGTTTGCTGAGATCTTTTCCTGATTCGGATTGTTCATAGATAGTTTCGAGCCCCTTAACTGTTTCCTTACTCAGGATTGCTGATCCTAGGCCTGCGATAATTTCAATTCCGGTGAATCCAAAGACTTCCAAAACATCGGACTCATGGATTGACTCGCCGCAGAATGCAACGAGTTGGTCGAGCATTGATTGAGCATCTCTCATTCCGCCTTCTGCTCCTTTTGCTATTGCCGTGCCTGCGATCGGGTCCAACTCAATGCCTTCTTGTTTGGCGATGTGATTGAGTTGTTCTGCAATTATTTTGGTTGGAATCCTTCGTAAATCGAATCGCTGGCAACGAGAAATGATCGTTGGCAATATTTTTGTTGCTTCCGTTGTCGCGAAAATAAACTTCACATGTTCGGGAGGTTCTTCCAGTGTCTTTAGTAGCGCATTGAAGGCAGCGTTCGACAACATATGAACCTCATCAATGTAGTAGATTTTATATTTTCCGTGAGTTGGAGCAAATTTTACATTGTCGCGAAGTTCTCTGACCTGATCGACTGAGCCCGTACTTGCACCATCGATTTCTAATACGTCTAGACACCGGCCTTCTGCGATTTCTTGGCAGATACTTTCATTCGGATCAAAATCTATTTTTGGACCGCCCTCACAGTTGAGTGCTTTGGCAAGAATTCTTGCAATGGATGTTTTTCCAGTTCCTCTCGGTCCAACGAAAAGATAAGCATGGGCTAGCCTATTTTTTTCAATGGCATTTGAAAGTGTCTGGACAACATGATCCTGTCCAAGGATGTCCTTGAATATAAGGGGACGATATTTACGTGCGAAGACTTGATAACTAGAGCTCACGGACCCTATTTTAGTAAGGGTTTGCGGTTTGTGAATCTTTTTTCAGTTGGACATTTTCCAATCATCGCGCTTTTTGATCAGTAATGAGTGAAAATGAAGCCATTGGAATGATTGCCGGCAACGGTATTTATCCTACAATATTTGCCCATGGGGCCCGTTCTGCGGGTGTAAAACGCCTAGTTTCGGCCGCATTCGAAGGGGAAACGGATCCCGTTATCGAAGAAATATCTGATACTGTTTCTTGGATGAGGGTTGGTCAGCTAGGTAAATTAATAAATTTTTTTGAGACCGAAAAAATTACCAAGGCTGTGATGGTTGGGCAGATCGAGCCAAAAAATTTATTCGATTTAAGGCCTGATATGAGAACACTGGTGCTACTCGGCAAGCTCAAGGAACGTAATGCGGAGTCAATTTTTAACGGTATAGGTGAAGAGCTTTCCAAGCATGGTATAGAATTAATTCCTGCAACTACTTACCTTGATGATTTGTTGCCTGGTCCAGGTCATGTGTGTGGACCAAAGCCCGGGAAGCGATTACCGGATGAAGCAGCGTTCGGTTATAAGATAGCAAAAGAAATTAGCCGTTTGGACATTGGTCAAACGGTAGTAGTAAGTAAAGGCACTGTTCTTGCAGTTGAAGGTTTCGAGGGAACGAACGCTGCGATTAAGAGGGGAGGAGATCTTGGACGGGACGGAGCAGTAGTCGTTAAAGTTTCTAAGCCTGGTCAGGACCTTAGGTTTGATGTTCCTTGCATCGGGCCTGAAACTATTGAAATTGCTGCGTCGGTTAACGTTTCTGCGATTGTGGTCGAAGCAGGGAAGACTCTTTTGCTTGGAAAAGATCAAATAGAAGAACAGGCCAAAGACAAAGGCGTTACCGTTTTTGCTTATGAAGAATAGAGAATATAAAATATTATAATGAGCAATAAAATCAAAGCGGGCGTCATTGGGGTAGGAGCGATAGGTAAAAATCATGCACGTATATATTCAGAAATTGATTCTGCTGATCTCGTCGCTGTCTTTGACTCCGACACTGATGCTGCGAAAGAAATAGTGAATCTTTACGGGGGTGTGCTGGCCGGTTCAATTGAAGAGTTTTCGAAGCTCGTCGATGTTGTTTCGGTTGCAACGCCCACGAACACTCACAGGTCAATTGGTGAATCTTTATTGGAACGGGGCAAGCATCTTCTGATTGAGAAGCCGATAGCTGACAGTGCTCCTGATGCGCAGGCCCTAGTGAATCTTGCTGCAGAAATGAATTGTGTGCTGCAAGTTGGCCACATTGAACGGTTTAATCCTGTTCTCGAAGAAATTGAAGAGCGGCTCAAGGATCCGCGCTTTATTGAAGTGCATCGACTCTCTCCGTTCCCGAACCGTTCCATGGATATTGGAGTAGTTTTGGATCTCATGATCCATGATTTGGAGATTGTTCTGCATCTGGTGAAATCTAAAATCCAAAGCATTGATGCTGTCGGAGTACCTGTCCTGACCGAACGCGAGGACATTGCCAATGCCCGTATACGATTTGAGTCTGGCTGCGTTGCAAATATTACCGCTAGCAGGATTTCTCCTGAGAAGATACGTAAGTTACGCGTCTTTGAGGGTGAGAGTTACCTCTCGCTTGATTATCAGGATCAGGAAGGTCAGTTCTATTGGAAGGACGGTATGGAAATTAAAACGGAGCCTGTCGAAGTGGAGAAAGGTGAACCTCTCAAGCGTGAGCTTGAATCCTTTGTCGAGTGCGCTTCGATGGGTCGACAGCCTGCCGTTTCAGGTTACGAAGCGACTGCTGCACTTGAGCTTGCAATCGAAATAACTAACCTCATTGATTCAGGTAACAAGGGTTAGCCCTATGTCTCAAAAGATTTACATTGTAGCGGGTGAGGTGAGCGGGGACAACCATGGTTCTGGCCTCATGAAGGCTATCAGGTCCCACGATAAGAGTGTTCAATTTTCAGGTGTCGGAGGTCCTTGCATGGAGAAAATTTCTAAATCTATAAGGAACTGGACAGATGATTCAGCAGTCGTTGGTTTCTGGGAAGTCATAAAGAAGTACAGATTCTTTAAGGAGGTCTTTGATCAAGTTCTTGATGAGATTGAAAGAATTGCTCCTGACACCGTAGTTCTGGTCGATTATCCCGGCTTTAATCTGAGGTTAGCCGAGGCGATCAAGAAGAGAGGGATCCAAACGAAGATCGTTTATTATATTAGTCCACAGGTGTGGGCCTGGAAGCGTGGCCGTGTGACCAAGATGGCCAAAGTAATAGATTTGATGCTCTGTCTTTTCCCTTTTGAAGTGTCTTTTTATGAGCGTTCTGGGCTCGAGGCTAAGTTCGTCGGGCATCCTTTGTCTGAGACACTGGGAGAACTTAGGGGCAATGCTAAAAGAGACAATGAACTCATCGCTCTTTTACCGGGTAGCCGTAACCGGGAAGTGGAAAAGATTTTCCCTCTCCTTCTTGGGGCGGCCAGTGAGATAAGGAAAATAATGCCTGAAATGCGCTTTGCTGCATCGGCGGCTAATCGTGCCTGCGAAGAAAAAATGAAAGACATGGTTCAGAGTTTCGGAGTGCCCTGCAAGGTGAGTGTCGGGAAATCTCATGAATTGATGTCCGTTTCTTGTTGTGGAGCAGTGGCTTCAGGAACGGCAACTCTTGAAGCGGCATTCCTAGGACTTCCATACTGTCTTGTTTATAAAGTTTCCGGTTTCACTTATTACTTAGCTAAGGGCCTAATCTCCGTTAATTTTCTTGGAATGGCGAACCTACTCGCGGGCCGGGAACTGGTCCGTGAACTTATTCAATATGATGCTAGTCCTGAAAAAATCGCTTCAGAAATTCTGCGGCTCATCGGGTCCAAAGAAAAGAGGGAGTTGCTTTCAAAGGAATTAGAGGAGATTACCGAACCATTAGCTGAGGTCGGAGCTTATGAGCGGGCAGCAATAGCTACGATAGGCGTCATTAAAGATGACGTGACGAGCAAGGTATAATTCTCATTTACTCGTTATGAAGCAGTCCAATGTTATAAAGTTTGCTTTGGTCGCATTGCCCCTTGGAATGTTTTTCTTTGGGATCATTGCACTAAGCTATACTTTTTTTTCTCCTGCTTCACGGGTCCGTGATGAGAATCGTGCATCATTGAATTCCAAAATCAGTGTCACGGAGAAGGATCTCAAGGCTTGGGTTACTAGGCAAGCCAATGATATTGGTCCGAGACCGACCAATGATAAGGATAAGACACGGATAACTGCAAAATGGATCGAGTCAGAATTCAGTGAAGAGAATATTGGTTATCGTCCCAAGGTAACATTTCTTGATGGAAAGAGCGGTAATTTCAGGAACATTGAAGTGGAATTACCTGGAACTGATAAGGCAAATGAAATCATCATTATAGGGACCTGCTACAGTTCTGTAGCGGGCTCTCCTGGAGCTAATTGTAATGGGACAGGAGTAGCGACTCTCTTGGCCACGGCCAGGCACTTTGTTAGTACTAAGCATTCCAGAACGGTTCGATTCGTTGCCTGTGTGGGGACATTTCGAACAGGCGAGGGGATCCAAGGATCAGGCATTTCTTTCCTCTCTGAGTCATCCAAGAAAATAAACGAGCAAATCATGGGAATGGTTTATTTGGATTCTCTTGGTTATTATACGGATCAGTTAGAGGATCAGAGAGTCCCAATTCAATTAAAGGAAAACTATCAGGGGAAAGGCAATTACCTTGCCTTGGTCGGTGAGTTGTCATCGAAGGAATTTATAGAATCTTTTTATTCCAAATTTTCCGAGGAATACGAAATGCCGGCTAGGAAGATTATCATTCCGAGAGATTTATTGGCTTACACGAGTGAAGATTTTGCATCATTAGCGGGGCAGGGTTATCCGGTGCTGCAATTGTCAGATAACTCAATTTATCGTTATCCACATTATCAGAAGGGCACGGACACTCCTGACGAAATTGACTATGAGCGACTCTCTGGAATCGTAAAATCATTGGCTATTGCCATTGAGTCGATGCTTAGCCCCTAACCGTCTCCACGAACAATGATCCTGAAATTCCCCGGATCTTTTTTTGGTCCACTCCCGTAAATTAGCTTTAAGGGCTTTCTTTCCTGATTCATTTCACGGTAGATATTGATTTCAAAGTGAGTTTTTAACTTCTGGCCTTTCTTTTTGTTCAGTGACCGCGTTTCAATAAAAATTGGATTAATGCCTTTTTTCAGTCCTCCAATGATGAGCCCCTTATGCACGTTATTAATGACTATGTGCTTGGATCTTTCTGCAACGGTCACTTTAGTTTCGTATCCGATTGAAACAATCTCAAGATAACCAACCATTTCAGGTAACGGGCACAACTTTGGTATTGGTGGTACTTTGCCTGGAGGTTTGAACTGTGGGCTCTCTAAGAAAGAGTAGTCACCTGATTGTGCGGCCGTGGAGATTTCTTCAGCATTACTAAGATTCATGAAACGTGATGTACTGAATTTCCAATCATTAATTTCTTTGATGAACATAAGGAACAAGAGTCCTTCAGGAGCTTTGACATCTTCCCCAATACCGAAGTCAGCCTTGCCAAAATAAACGAGCTGGGCGGTGGGTCCGTTGATCATGGTTTTGGCCATTTCCATGGAACTAAGATTGGGTGGTTTCACTGGCCCTTCGAAGAGTGCTTCGGGCCATTTATTTTTTTGCGAAACAATCATGTTCCGTATTCCGATCTGCCGAAACTTAGCTGTGCTTTTCTGCCATAGAGCGAGGTCCTTTTCTGTCATGGCTTTGTTCCAGTCACCGAATACAGTTTTGAGAGTGTCGGTGACTTTGCTAAAGCTTGGTCCTTGTGCATTGAGAGCAGGTCCTGTTATTGCAAGGAGTAAGATAATAGAGACTAGGGACCGGTACATTGTTAATGGACGCATAATCAATTAGTCAGCACTTAGGACTTTAGGTACGGATTCGAGGAGAGCTTTCGTGTATTGGTGCTGCGGATGTTCCATTAACGATTCAGTTTCTCCGGTCTCAACGATCTTTCCATAATACATGACTGCTATCCGGTCAGCTATATAACGTACAACACTAAGATCATGGGAGATGAAAAGCATGGTCAGTCCGAGGTCATTTACCAGGTCCTTGAGAAGATTTAAAATCTGGGATTGGATGGAAACGTCAAGGGCAGAGACCGGTTCGTCAGCAATGATGAGTTTTGGTTCGGGAGCCAATGCTCTGGCAATTGCAATTCTCTGTCTTTGTCCGCCTGAGAATTCATGTGGATATTTACGCATGAATTTGTGATCGAGCCCGACCCGCTCCATCAACGTAATGACCGCCCTTTCAAGTTCTTCATGATTGAGGTTTCCATGCCTAGTTGAGAGGGCTTCCTTGAGGGTGGACCAGACTGTCATCCTTGGGTTCAGAGAGGCGTAGGGATCCTGGAAAATCATTTGAAAGTCCAGTCTCCGCTGGCGGACCTGCTCAGCATCAAGGTTGGTGAGGTTTTCATTCTCCAGAATCACTTCTCCTTGGGTCGGAGGAATTAACTGCATGATGGTTCTTGAGAGAGTCGATTTACCGCAACCGGATTCACCAACGAGTCCAAGAATTTCTCCTTTCTCAATTGCAATGCTGACACCGTCCACGGCCTTGACCGTGTCAAGAGTGCGCGAAAAAAAGCCTCCCCTTTTCTTTTGGAAGTGTGTTTTTATATTTTTTATTTCTAGGAAAGGCATTCTTCGATTTTTTATGAGAGGCAGCCCGGGCAGTCCTGCGCCCAGTGATTGGGTTCAATTTCTTTGAATTCGGGTCTGGAATCGGTGAGGCATTTGCTCTGATCACCGATCTGGTTCCTTTCCCTGAACGCACAGCCCGGGATGATCTGAGAAGTATCAGGAGGGAGTCCTGGAATTGTGTAGAGTTTTTCGCCCTTGGTTTGATTTGCCGGAATCGATTTGAGTAAGGACCGCGTGTACGCGTGCCTTGGATTTGCAAAGAGTTCGGTGGCGCTTGCTCTCTCAATGATCCTTCCCGCGTACATTATATTCACGTCCTCACAAATTTCTGAAATGACAGCCAAGTCATGGGTAATAAATATGACCGCGGTTCCCAGTTCCTTTTGTCGTTTTTTAATCAGGTCCAGGATCTGTTTTTGGATAGTCACATCGAGTGCTGTGGTCGGTTCGTCAGCGATTAGGATTTCCGGGTTCGTGATCAGGGCCATGGCTATCATTACTCGTTGTCTCATCCCTCCTGAGAACTCATGAGGGTACATGGTTATCCTGTTGTCAGGTTCAGGTATCCCCACTTCATCCAACGCATGGATAGCTTTTTTTAGAGCTGACCCTTTATCCATTCCCATATGCAAGCGGAGAGGTTCAATGATCTGATCAGCAATCCGCATATAAGGATTAAGTGAGGTCATGGGGTCCTGAAAAATCATTCCGATCCTTTTTCCCCTGACCGTGCGCAGAACCTTTTCACCGCAACTTAGTAAATCCGTATTTCTATCAAAGATTGCTTCTCCGCTCTCGATTCTTCCAGGAGGCATGGGGAGTAATCCTAAAAGAGAGTAACAGCTCACTGATTTTCCTGATCCTGATTCCCCAACAATTCCAATGGTCTTTCCTTTCTCGACAGAGAATGAAACGCCGTCCACTGCCCTCACAATTCCGTTACGGGTATGAAAGTATGTTCTAAGGTTATTTACTTCTAAAAGAGGCATTTTATCCTTGTTCTGTTTAATCCTTTGAAGCCCTCACGTCCAGAGCGTCTCTGAGTCCGTCCCCGAGGAAGTTCAATGCAAATAGGGTGATAGAGAAAATAATACCAGGGAAGATCAGTAGCTGGGGATTTGTTTCCAGATAATTAGCGCCTTCCTTGATAAGGATTCCCCAGGAGCTATTAGGTGATTCGACCCCTAGTCCAAGATAAGAGAGGGTCGCTTCGTACATGATGAATCCTGGAACGGTCAGTGTCGCGTAGATCACTGTTGGTCCCAGGGTATTTGGAATAATGTGACGGAAAAGGACTGTCAGTTTACTAAGCCCAAGCGAGGTGGCAGCCTCGACAAATTCCCGTTCCTTGAGGCTTAGTACCTGTGCCCTGACAATGCGTGCCAAGGTCAGCCAGCCTAAGAGTCCGAGAGCGAAGAATAGGGGCAGTACATTTGTGATGCGGTCCGTGAATCCCTTGTCCCAATTTAAATTATTAACAATCCATGCGGATGTTTCACGTGACCATTCAGAGAGGACGGCCTGTAAAACAATGACGATCATCAGGAAAGGAATAGAGAATAGGGTGTCAACGATACGCATCATGATGGCGTCTACCTTTCCGCCGAAGAAACCAGCTAAGGCTCCGTAAATGATTCCGATAGTGACTGAAACGGCCGTTGCGATGAGTCCGACAAGGATAGAGACCTGTCCGCCGTAGAGGATTCGCGAGAAGAGGTCCCGGCCCAGGGCGTCTGTCCCTATCCAGTGCTCAGAGCCGGGGCCGCTGAACTTGTTCACCAGATTGACTTGATTCGGATCCTTGCAGAACCAAGCGATGACAAAACAGAAGAAGCAGGTGACCGTGAAGACCATGATGCTTGCAAGGGCGATCTTATTTTTGCGCATCCGTAACCAGGCATCTTTCCAGAGCGAGGTTCCCGCTTCTGTGTCTGTGATCTGATTGGTCATTGGTTGTTTTTCAGGCACTTATTTATTTTTGATTCGAATCTAGGCGGACCCTCGGGTCCAGGATCCCGGTCAGGATGTCAGCGGCCAGGTTCATAATGACAATGAGAAAACCGAAAAATAAGGCTACCCCGAGAAGCAAAAATTCGTCCCTTGCAATGACAGCATTCACGAAATGCTGTCCCATTCCTGGAACCTGGAAGATTGTTTCAACGATGAATGATCCGCTGATGAGGGCCGCGAATGAAGGTCCGATAAAAGCAATTGCCGGGAGCAGGCCTCCGCGAAGAGCGTGCCTTGTGATCAATTTATTGGAGGGAACTCCCTTTGCTCTTGCCGTTCTTATGAAATCCTGAGAAAGGATTTCAAGCATGCCTCCACGAGTCAGTCTTGCAAGGTACGCCGCTGTGGTCAACCCAAGGGTGAGGGCGGGAAGTATAATATCTATAGGGCTTCCCCATCCTGCAACTTTGAGGCCCGGTAAGTGTGCTGCGATGTAAATCTGGAGCAGGGGGCCGACAGTGAAAGCTGGTACGCATATGCCAATCATGGCAATTGACATTGATCCCCAGTCGACCCAGCTATTCTTTCGCATTGCAGAGATGACTCCGAGAGGAACGCCGATACAGATGGCGATCCCCAGCGCGCTGAGGCCTAAAATGAGTGAGTTAGGAAAGGACTGGGCGATGATGTCTCGTACCGGTCGGCCTTTGCTAGTCGATACGGCGAAAGAACCTTCAGTAACGATATTAATTGGGTAGCGTAGGTATTGTTCGAGCATGGACTTATCCAGTCCGTACAGCGCACGCTGGTACGCCTTGGCTTCTTCTGAGATATTCTTTTCAGTAGTGAACGGTTCGCCCGGCATCGCCTTGGCAAGAAAGAAAGTGATCGTGTACAGGGCGAAGAGGACCAGCAGCCCCTGCAGCAAACGATTAATGATGAAACGAATCATGAGCGTTATTTATTTTTCAGATTTGGATTTCTGTTGCCGCTCAAGTTTCAGGAACTTGTATGGATGGTTATCAAGTATGAGTGGGTTCCATCCCTTGAGGTCCTGGTGAATGAGATAATTTCTCGTGTACCAGTAAAGGGGAAGGATCGGCCTCTCGGATAATAAAAGAGTTTCCGCCTCTTCGAGGGTCCGGTAACGGGCCTGAGGATCTCCGGTGTCCGCTGCTTTTTTTAGAAGAACTTCAAATTTGGGGCTGTGCCATCCTGTCCTGTTATTGCCTCCATCCTTCATCCACATGTCCAGAAAAGTTAGAGGATCCAAGTAATCCCCGATCCATCCTCCTGCCGCAAGGTCATATTTTTTTTCAAACATGGTCGTGATATATGAAGTCCACTCCATTTGTTTTATTTTAACGTTTGCTCCCAGGTTCTGCTTCCACATTGCCTGAAGAGCTTCCGCCATTGCCTTGGCCGTTTCCTTGTCCGTAGTTAGAAATTCAATGTCCGGTAGGCCCTCTCCTCCGGGAAAGCCTGCCTCGGCCAGAAGCTTTCTTGCCCCTTCCGGATCAAATCCCACTGAATTACTTGCTTCATACTCTCCGAAAGGTGGGACTAGGCCGCCTGCCGGTTTTTGTCCACCCTTGAGAACATTTTCAATGAGCGCTTCCTGATCCATGGCCTTGGAAAATGCGATCCGGACCTTCGGGTCAGTGAACGGTTCGCGGGTCACGTTGGTGCGGATAAAATAAGTTCCTAGGTAAAGTTCGTTGCGGACTTCATTAGGATATCTTTCTCTCGAATACTGGATCAGTTCGGGGGCCAAGGAGTAGGTGAGGTGCATTTGACCGTCATAATACATTCTGTCCTCAGTATAGAGGTTGGAAATGGGTAGATATCTTATTCCGTTAATTCCCACATTATTGGCGTCCCAGTATTTGGGGTTTCTCTTCACCTCAATGTGCTCATTGAATTTCCAGGAATTTAAGATGAAGGCTCCATTACTGACGATGTTCTCTGGATATGTCCATTCGGGTATACGTTCCCAGACCTTTTCTTTCCCATATTTTTCCAGCACGTGCCTTGGGACCGGGAACCAGGTATAGTGTTTGGTGATTTCGGGAAGGAACGGGATCGGTGAATTGAGTATTACTTTGAGCGTGTGTGGCCCTTCGGCACTGGCTCCAAAGTTAATTAGTTCCCAAAGTGATTTATCGCTCTGGGAAAATTCAAGATTCTTGTCTACTATCAGTGTTCGTATTCTCTCTGAAATATTTTCTGGCCATTCAAATAATGACGGGTCCTTTTGGAGTTCTATAAGTTCTTCAATTTTTAAATGATCGATGCCTTTTTTATTAAAGTCTGGTTCCGCTTCTCCGTTAGGACCAAGGTCCACTCCCTTGACCATGTCCCAGTTGTCCTTGAACGGGGCAATGTCACGACACAGTAGGTAAGTGCGTTGTGATTTATGGTAAGGTTCTGCGTCCTTGATGTAATAAAGCATGAACGAATAATCCGATGCCAGTGCCGGTGTGAGGATTCGCCGGAAGGAGAAAATAAAATCATCCGCAGTGATCGGTGTTCCGTCTGACCATTGAGCATCTTTGCGTAGTTCGAATATCCATTCGTCCGGTTTCTGCGGATCCTTTGGGTACCACTTTTCCGCCATCCCTGGCAAGGCGACGCCGTCCTTTGAGGGATGCTCCACGACGAGTCCTTCGAAGAGGGCCCTGATGACATTGTTTTCGAGGACCCCGCTCACGATGTGAGGATCGAGCCCCTTCGGTTCAGAAGTGTTTCCCATGATGAGGATTCCCTTATCCGTGGCCTTGTCGACAGCAGTCTGACTACTGTCACAACCACTCATTACAAGAGCAGTTGATGTGGCTAAAAATATTAGGAACTGTCGCATCATTGTGATTTTGAACCCACTTTGGCATAAGGTCACGCGCTTTTCTTCTTTCTATTCTTAAATAAAAAGAGTTGATCACTCAAGTCCGACCGATAGGATCATAATTTTAAAGGATTGATGAGAGAATACTTTATCAGACGTTTCCTGCTCATTCCCCCAACCTTGTTGGGAGTGACTCTGGTTGTTTTTGCAATTACCAGGCTCGTGCCGGGCGGTCCGATTGAGCATTTTTTGGAAGAGGCTCAAAAAGCTTCTGAGGGTGCAAGTTCGTCCGGCGGACAGATGGCCGGTGGGATGAACGAGGAGCAGATCGAGAAGTTGGAGGAAGAGTACGGTTATGATAAACCCATTTTCATCTCTTACCTGCAGTGGTTAGGAGTCCTTCCGAGGGAACGCTTCATTAGTAAAGCCGATTTCAAGCCGGCCGGAGGCGATAAGATAGGGACCGGTGATTTGATTAAAGATCCTGAGAATGAAGTTCTCCTAGTTCTTAAAAATGATGGACGTCAAGTCATAGTCAAACGTGAAGAAAAAGAAATCAAAGGTGCTGCCTTCGTATCCTCTGACATGACATTGTCAGAGAGTACTGATTTGGGAGGGTGGCAGTTTCGTATTGAAACTAAGAAAGATCGACAGGTCCGTTGGGCAGAGCGTAACAAGGAATCGGTTGATAAGGCTCCACAAAATTATGATGACCGGGTAGTCGGGTATAAGAAAACATATGCCGGTATTCTGCAGGGTAGACTCGGTGTTTCGACTGAGTTCGGAGACCCTGTCTGGTCACTTATCAAGGATCGGATCCCTATAGCACTTTACTTCGGTATCCTGACTGCCTTGATTACGTATGGAATTTCCTTACCTCTCGGAATTCTTAAAGCCATTAAACATCGTAGTGCAGTTGATAACCTGACATCAGTCTTAATTTTCATCGGTTATGCAATTCCGGGCTTTGCACTGGGTGCAGTGATGTTGATTTACTTGGGTGCTAGGGGAGGTTGGTTCCCTCTGTTTGGACTTACGAGTACTGATTTTTCACAGATGAATTTCTTTGAGCAAGTGAAGGACCTTGCTCATCACACGGTTCTCCCATTGACCTGTTATGTGATTGGTGGATTTGCTTGGCTGACCATGATGATGAAGAATAATCTCATGGAAAACCTTTCAACCGATTATGTGCGGACGGCCGTTGCCAAAGGGGTCAGTTTCCGTTCAGCGGTTTTCAAGCATGCTTTCCGTAACTCAATTATACCGATCGCATCAACGATGGGTCAGCTCATCACAATGATCGTTGGAGGTAGCATCTTGATCGAATCTGTATTTGATATACAGGGGTTCGGACTCCTTCAGTATCAGGCCCTTCTGGGTCGTGATCAGACAGTTATTATGGGAACTTTGACCATCGCCGCCGCGTTATTGCTTATAGGTAATGTGCTCTCTGATATCATCGTGGCGATCATTGACCCAAGAGTGAAATTTAACTAAGGATGATTGCAAGACTCATTGGCCCATTGCTCATTTTTACTGCGGTTCTTGGTGGTTTCGGTGAGTATTATAAGCTGGAGTTTCCGACGGTCCGTTTTCCTTTCACTCTGTGCCGAGAAATTCCTCTCCTCAGAATTGAGTTTGCTTGGGTCACCATGGCTTTGCTTTTCATGGTTGGATGTTGGCTTACTGTAAAATTGCGCTCTGGGTTCAGATTCACACCCATGACCCATAGAAGGATCGAGCGTTTTAAATCGATTAGGCGAGGATATTTCTCGTTGATCATTATTGGATTACTCATTGCTCTTGCTTCCCTCGATCATCTGGTTGTGGGGAATGAAGCTCTGATAGTGAAGAAGGGTGATGACTGGGTGTTTCCTGCCCTTACCCGAGAAGTGGAAAAGGGAAAGGACTTTGGCTTGGAAGGAGACGCGAGTCAGGCCCCGGCAGATTACCGGAAACTCAAAGAGCAGTTAAAGGATTCAGAAAGTGTCTGGATACTTATGCCGCTCATTCCCTTTGCCCCGACCGGAGACACTGTTCCTGCCGTTTCTACCGGGCTCGATGAGGTTGAAGCTAAAGTCATGAAAGGCTCAAAGCTTTTCTCAGGACTAGGAGCTCAATTATATGACACGAAAGTTCCAGAAAGAAGGCATCTCAGGTTCCGTTACCGGAAAGGTTTGAAGGACGGTCCCGCTGATGGTTGGAATCGACAAGGGAACAGGGTCTATGGTGCCAAGTATGAGTCAGGTCAGTTAGTGAATGGATCCGAGTCCTGGAACGGACAGGGGGAATTAAATAGTTTCCTGCAACAGGTTTCCAGTCCTGTACGGCAAGTGCATTACCCGCCCTCGCCTCCGACTTCAGGTGAGGGGCAGACCCATTTACTGGGAACGAATTCAAGAGGTTATGACGTGGTTGCTTATCTCTTTGGTGGTCTCCAGGTTAATTTCAAAGCGGCTCTCGTCTATATTCCATTAGTATATGCTTTCGGTGTCAGTATTGGTTTATTGATGGGGTTTTTCGGAGGTTGGTTTGATATTATTGTGCAACGGGCCATCGAGATTCTTTCTAATGTACCTTTTCTCTTTGTTGTGATGATTGCGAGTACTGCAATACCCGGTAAGATGAGAGAATCGGCCGGTCTATGGATGATCCTTTTCATTCTCCTGCTCTTTGGATGGATGGGGATGACTTACCTGATGAGAACCTCTGCGCTCAAAGAAAAACAAAGAGATTATATCGCCGCGAGTCGTGTAATTGGGGCTTCGACTCCTAGGATTTTGTTCAGGCACTTACTGCCCAATTCAGTGGCAATTATCATTACGCTGGTTCCTTTTTCAGTTTCGAGTCTGGTCCTTTCTTTGACCTCCCTTGATTATCTGGGATTCGGACTTCCTGCCAAATATGCCACTTGGGGACAATTGCTCAGGGATGGTCTGGATAATCTGGCCGCTCCTTGGCTAGTCACTTCGGCGTTCATCGTCCTTGTCGGATTGTTAATCCTGATCACTTTCATAGGGGAAGCGGTCAGGGAAGCGTTCGACCCAAAGAAATTTAGTTATTACCGTTAATTTAATGCGCCTCTTAGGACCTATACTTCTTATCATTTTGTTCCTTACCTCGTGCGGTAAAGAGGGGCTGGTGAAGAATGAAGGTGCTAATTTTGATGTCTGGTACCCGCGTTACAATAAATATATCAATGACTGGCTCGGTGAGCAGGTCAAAGCTGCAACTGAATCCATCAAAGAAATCGAGACTAGATCCAATGAGAAGTCTGATCCAGAGGCGCAAAAGAAGTTAAAGGACCAGATCGGTGAAAAGACAAAGGAGCTCGAACGGTTCACTGCGAGGCAAGGCCTCGGTGATTACATTGCCTTACTTGATCTGAAAGATTTACCTGAGGACCTTTCCTGGGAAGATGGGCAGGCAGAGCCCGAGATTGGTGATTCTGATTCCAAGAAGGGTGGAGCCTTCCGCTATTTTATTACTTCTTCTCCCCCGACTATTCGCCCCTTTGGCCCTAACTCGAACAATTCGTTTCGTGGTGAACTCTATGATAACATTGAAATTGGCCTCATTGATTTACATCCTCAGACCGGGGCAGTGATTCCGGGAGTTGCCAAGGAATGGGCCATAGGAGCCGACAAGAAGACAGTCTTCTTCAAGCTGGACTCTGATGCCAAGTACAATGATGGGGTCCCGGTCAAGGCAGTGGACTTTTTATGGTTCGTTTATATCAGGGCTTCGGATAATGTAGTAACGCCTTGGTTCAAGCAGTACCTGAGAGAGCAATTCGCAAGGATAGCAGTTTATGGAGATAGCATTGTTGCAGTGACTTTGCCGGAGCCCAAGCCAAAGCTCCCTTACTTCGCTAGCATTCCTCCTTCAGCTTCTCACTTTTACAAGGAATACGGGCCCGATTATAAGGAGCGTTATCAGTGGCGAGTTCCGCCAACCACGGCCGCATATACAGTGAAGGATGAAGATATTGTTAAGGGAGTGTCTATTACTCTGAGTCGGGACAAGGACTGGTGGGCAAAGGACAAGAAGTTTTATCGGTACCGATTCAACACGGACAAGATCCGTTATACCGTGGTCAGGGATATTTCGAAGGCTTGGGAATTATTCAGGGCAGGCGAAATTGACTATTTCCCAATATCATTACCAGAGTACTGGTATCAGAAATCTGAAATGCAGCCGGTCTTTGATGGTTACGTTGAGCGTTATACCTGGTACAATCAATATCCCAGAATTCCATGGTCCTTGTATCTTAATTCCGCGAAGCCTCCTTTAGATAATTTGGATGTACGACTAGGTATCAATCATGCAACGAACTGGCAGAAAGTGATCGATGTTATTTTCCGAGGCGATGCGGCACGGTTGCCGGGCTGGACCAAAGGTTTCGGACGATTGGATAATCCTGAAATTGCAGCTAGGCCCTTTTCAATAACCAAGGCCAAGGAATATTTTACCAAGGCCGGTTATTCGGAGGAAGGGGATGACGGAATCCTCAGAGATTCGGCGGGGAACCGTCTTGAGGTGATCCTTTCCTACTCAAAGATCCCAGTGAGGGAAAAAATGATGGCCATTCTAAAGGAAGAGGCCCGCAAGGCCGGTGTGGATTTTGTTCTCGATGGGCTCGATCATACCGTCGTCTACAAAAAGGAAATGGCCAAGGAGCACCAGATGGTCTTTTCCGCTTGGGGGTTCAGGCCTCCTTACCCTAGGTACTATGAGTATTTTCATTCCAATAATGCTTATGATGACAAGGGAAATTTAAAAACAAATACGAACAATGTCTTTTCTTTCAAGGACGATAGGATGGATCAGCTTGCCGTCGCGTATCGGAACGCAACGAGTGAGGATGAGCTGGAACGTACTTCCCATGAGATGCAGCAGATCATTCATGATTCGGGTGTCTATATCCCCGGGTACATGACTGAGTTCTCGCGCGTCGGTTGTTGGAGGTGGTTGCGATGGCCTGATTCTGAGTTCACTGAGTTCTCTCCTCCTAAGGTTTATGTGCCTATGGAGAGTTATGTTTATTGGGTAGATGAGGATATGAAACGAGAAACGCTCGAAGCGAAGCGTTCAGGCACAGCGTTTCCGGAAGTGCAGGAAGTGAAGAACCGATATCAAATTAAAGCGGAGGTCAGGAAGGGAAAGGATGAGTAATTTGCTTGAGATAGATGGTCTTGAGACCGGATTCGACACGGAAAGGGGACCCATCCGTGCCGTTGATGGGGTGTCTTTTGAACTGCAGAAAGGGAAGACCTTAGGCGTTGTCGGTGAGTCCGGTTGCGGTAAGACAGTCACAGCAATGTCGATCGTTGATCTTCTTCCTAAGCCCTCCGGAAAAGTGCTCGGAGGCAGTATTCGTCTTAATGAGAAGGAACTTAAAGGAGCTGATCAAAAGGTGATGCAACGTGTCCGAGGTAATGAGATTGGTGTTATTTTCCAGGAGCCTATGGCAGCTCTGAATCCCGTGCAACGCATTGGAAAACAAATCACTGAGGCTCTTATTCTGCACAAGAATATGAGCAAGGCCACGGCCTTAAAGGAGGCCGTTCAATTACTGGAGGCGGTCGGCATCCCGTCCCCCGAGAGGAGAGTCATTGAGTATCCTCATCAGCTCTCGGGAGGAATGCGCCAGAGGGTCATGATCGCTATTGCTCTGTGCTGTGAGCCTGACCTTCTGATTGCGGACGAACCGACGACGGCCCTTGATGTCACGGTCCAAGCGCAGATCCTAAATCTAATTTCAAAGATGCAGGACAATATTGGTATGGCTGTCATGCTAATTACGCATGACCTTGGGGTCATTGCGGAGCAGTGCGATGAGGTCATTGTGATGTACGCGGGAAGGATAGTGGAGAGGGCCCCGGTACTTGAGCTTTTCTCTAATCCTCTCCATGCATACACTAAGGGTCTTTTGGCTTCGATACCGTGGATTGAGAGTGAGCGTAAGACTGTGCTGCCAACGATCCCTGGGCAAGTCGCTCCGATTCATGAATTTGTGGAAGGTTGCCGTTTTTGTCAAAGGATGGAAAGGTCCGGGGAATTGGTTCAAGAGAGACCCCCTTATCTGGAAATAAATCCGGGCCATTTTGTCGAACAATGCCCAGAGTGCACTAAGGAAGATTCTAATATATGCAATGAACCCTCTAAAAGCGTGGGCCAGATCATAAAACTTAGACGTTCGGAACCTTTTACGGTTTGGATCAGGAAGATTAAGATAAAAGCACCTCACAAACAAATCTTGACCTTGCTGACCGGTAGGCAGGAAAAATTGAACAGGGTGAGAGTACCCCTACTTCAGGTTAAGGAGGTCAAGATGCATTTTCCTGTTCGGGGCGGGATATTTTCCCGACAGACCGGAGCAGTCAAAGCAGTTGACGGGGTCAGCATTTCTATTAATGCAGGAGAGACCCTGGGGCTTGTAGGTGAGTCGGGCTGTGGTAAGTCAACGCTCGGTAAGTCCATTGTTCGTTTACTGAGGCCGAACGCGGGTAAGATTATTTTCAAAGGCCAAGACATTACCACTATGAGCCAGTGGTCCTTGCGAAAAAGGCGTCAGGACTTCCAGATGGTTTTTCAGGACCCTGCAGAGTCTCTCGATGCCCGAATGTCGGTAGGCCAATTAGTTTCAGAGCCAATGGTTATCCAGAAAATGGGAAACCGTTATGAACGGAACGAGAGAGTCTTTGAGCTCCTGGATCGTGTTGGTTTGCCAAGAACCGCAGCTGATAAGTTTTCTTTTGAGTTTTCTGGCGGGCAAAAGCAAAGGATAGGAATAGCGAGGGCCCTTGCTGTTAATCCTGATTTATTGGTTTTGGATGAACCCGTTTCTGCATTAGATGTTTCCGTGCAGAGCCAAGTATTAAATCTGTTAATGGAGTTACAGCGTGATCTCGGACTCTCATATCTTTTTATAGCGCATGATCTGGCAGTTGTGAAACATGTCAGTGATCGGATCGCTGTCATGTATCTGGGAAAGATTGTGGAAATGACCGACGCTGAAAAGATATATAGAAACCCAAAGCATGCTTACACGAAGGCTCTGATTGAAGCGATTCCGGTGACGGACCCGTCCAGAATGCGAGAGCATGAACCGCTCGAGGGTGAAGTTCCTTCACCAATTAATCCGCCCGATGGTTGTGCTTTTGGGCACCGGATCAATGCGCCTAACTATGAGAAGAGCAAGGGAAGGGATATTAAATTAGAAGAAATCGAGTCTGGTCACTGGGTATCTAATTGCCCTTGCTGCGTCGACCGATAATGCTAATTACTCCTCAATTTTCCTGACCCTGTAAAACTTTTTCGTTTTGCCTTCTGAGGTTTCAGTGTCTGTGAAGGAGGTTAAATCCTTTTCTCCGATAACACCGTCATCGAGTTCGTTCCATTCTATCATATCGAATGATGCGTCCACGGCATAAACCTTTCCTGAGATCGAATTCCACTCAATAGTTGTTGTGTTGGAATTTATGTCATGTGCGATTTTTATTATCTCAAATGGATTGTTTCCTCCAGTGATTGAATTAAGGTGTTGTTGAAAGCTGACTTCATCCTTTTCAGCATCATACAAATTAATTTCATCGATTTGTCCAGGGAACGATTCTCCTGCGTCCCAGCGTCCACCGATTCCGAGCGGTGAACCTCCTGTCGGATAAGGTCCTCCACTGTTAGAGAATGGCCCAACTTTTTTTAGAATGGTATCTCCATTCGTTAGGTCAGCGATGTAATTAGTAAAGGTTGTTATGTTGGTGTCTCGATTGATAGTATAGGATCCTGCTACGAAGTACCAGTGACCTGCTTCGATCTGACTCAAGATAAGATTTTGGTTTCTTACTGCGTATCCATCTCCAATCGTGCTTGAAATTTGTTGTCCTGTGCTCGGTAGTGGTGCGTTCCCTTGGATAAGAAAGTAACCCCTGTCGTTGTTTACTCTCGTATTAAGAATGTAGCCAAGATTAAAATTACCTCCGCTGATCTCTTCAGAGTTAGGCTGAAATATAACCTCAAAAGACATCTGATCACTTAAGTTAACTAATGCATTATGAAGTCCTGCACCTTGTGCAAAATCATTGCCAGGACCTCTTGAAGTTGAAATAGAATTTGATGTTTCATCATAACCCTCTTTTGCATATTCAATGTCACTTATTGTTCCACTTCCAAATGGTTTGAGAGTTAAATTGGCATGACCGACTTTGTCTTCGAGGCGATTCTGGTCATTTTGACCATCAAAAGTGAACTGATGACTCAGATCCAGATCAGTTTGAACGAGGTTTTGAAAATCAATGATGGATGCATTTAAAGTGAAGGGGCAACATGAATAGTAAAACAGTGCCAATAAATGCAATGACATTGAATAATTTAAGTCCCTGAATATCATAGAATTACATTATGCACATTTTGTTTTTTTAATGCAATTCTAATGACTCTATTTTATTTGAGTTAAAACACATATATTTTGGTAAGGAAATATTAAGAACTAGTTATGTTGTTCTGACCGAATTATTTAATACTAAATGTCAAAATCTTACTTAGATCGCAAAGAGTCATGGGCAAAAAAAATGGCTGGATCTTCAGATTTATCTAAAAAAGAACGGTCCGAGGATAGATTGCCGCCAGGTCAGCACACAGTGGAAAAATTACCGGTTCTTGATTTGGGAATTCAGCCAAAGATTGAAGAAAAAGATTGGGTCTTAGAGATTGGAGGAGAAGTTGAGAATGAACTGAAGATTGATTGGGAGTCCTTAACGCAGTGGGATCATGTGGAAGAAATGAGCGACTTTCATTGTGTAACAACCTGGTCCAAATATGATTGCAAATGGGGAGGTGTCAGGATGTTAGATATTTTAGACCAAGTGAGGCCTCATTCCTGTGCCGAGCATGTTCTTTTTGTTTCTTATGATGGGTATACTACTAATGTTCCTGTCGAGGCAGTTTACAGTAGGTGCACGCTCCTAGCGACTAGCCTAAATGGTGAACCTTTATCAAGAAAGTATGGCGGACCTGTGAGGGTTATAATTCCTTACCTATATGCTTGGAAAAGTGCTAAATTTGTCAATCGGATGCAATTCACTAATAAAATGCAGCTCGGTTATTGGGAGAAGAGAGGGTATTCAAATACTGCGGATCCGTGGAGAGAGGAGCGGTTTATAGATGAAGAGGTTCCGGATTGGAGAGATTTGGATTAGTGTCTTTTAATTATAGCTCATAACAAGGACCATTATATAAAAAGAAATTGCGTTCCTTGAATTGCGCGAGTTAAGAATGCTTTTTCTAGAAATAATAATAATTGAATTCGCATCTTAAGGGTGTGTATTTGAGATTTTCTAAATACTTTATTCTCAATATGTCTAAAAAACCTTGTCTACTTGTGATTCGTGATGGTTGGGGAATTAATCCTGATGGATCTGCTGGAGCGGCCGAGAATGGAGATGCTACTCTCTTGGCTGAGACTCCTTTTCATGATTATCTTTTTGATAAGTATCCTGTTTCTAGTGTCAGTGCGAGCGGTGAGGATGTGGGCCTTCCTGCAGGTCAAATGGGTAATTCGGAGGTGGGCCATCTTAATTTAGGCGCTGGAAGAATTGTGTTTCAGAATCTTTCACGCATCAATAATGCTATTAAGAATGGAGATCTGAGAGGAAATGAGGTTCTACAAGAGGCGTTTGCTAAAGCCAAGGATTCGAAATTACATCTGATAGGATTAGTTTCAGACGGAGGGGTTCATAGTCACCAAGATCATCTTATTGCTCTTGCTGGTGAAGCAAAAGAAGCAGGTGTTAACAATATTAAAATTCACGCAATTACAGATGGGCGGGATGCATCACCTACAGGAGCTCAGGGGTATTTATCTTATTGTGAGGATGAACTTGGTAAAATTGGAGTTCGAATTGCTACTGTTATTGGTAGGTATTATGCCATGGATCGTGACCGCCGATGGGATCGAAGTAAGTTAGCTTGGGATGCGATCGTTCATGGTCGAGGTGAAGGTGTTGAAGTTTTGCCTTCTGAGGCAGTAAAAATTAAGTATGCTGCAGATAAAACGGATGAGTTTTTACCTCCTCTGATATTTGATGGACATGAGGAACAGCGAGTTAATGATGGTGATGTTGTTTTATGGTTTAACTTTCGAGCTGATCGAGCTCGTCAAATATCTGAAGCATTTCTATTTAATGATTTTGAGGGATTTGACCGTGAAGTGTTACCTGATGTTCATTATTATACACTGACCGAATATGATGAGAAATATGATTGTGAAATTGTATTTCCCTCTGAAAAACTGGATGACGTTTTAGGGGCTGTTGTAGGATCCTCAGGAAAAAAACAGCTGCGTATAGCAGAAACTGAAAAATACCCTCATGTTACCTATTTTTTTAATGGTGGTGAAGAGACTCCATTTAATGGAGAGGATCGTGTCATTGTGCCTTCTCCCAAAGTAGCCACATACGATTTGCAGCCAGAGATGAGCGCACCAAAACTAACTGAAGAGGTTATATCAAGATTGAAGGATTATGATCTAGTAATTCTTAATTTTGCTAATCCAGATATGGTTGGCCATACTGGAATAGTTGAAGCAGCTAAGAGAGCGGTGAATACTATTGATAGTTGCTTAGAGCAAGTGATTGATGAGATGATAAAACTTGAAGGCAAGGCTCTTGTAACTTCTGACCATGGAAACTGTGAACAAATGATAAAAGGTGACGGTTCACCACATACTGCTCATACTACTAATTTAGTGCACTTGGTTTATGTTGCGCAGGATGCGGCGGATATTGAATTGCGAGATGGGATCCTAGCTGATATTTCACCAACTATCTTGAATATGCTTGGAATTGCAGTTCCTAATTCGATGTCTGGTTCTTCTCTTATTTCGAGAAAAATTTAAGATATATTTCAGTATTGCTTCACTGCCCTTGATCTTCTTAAAGATATGGCTAGTTTACTTCATTAATTAAACAACCCCGTGGTGTAATGGTAACACAACGGTTTTTGGTACCGTTATTCAAGGTTCGAATCCTTGCGGGGTTGCCAAAGGTCTTTTTCTCAAAAGGAAGGCTCATATGATGATTCAATTTGAAAGATTTGCATAAGGACTTGCGCAATTCTTCAAATGACTTAAAGTCGCAACCCCATTCCTCTTAATTTGTTGGTGTCTCGTTGTTTTAGAGGAAATAAATCCGGGACATTTAAGTCATAAATTAATTTTCAACTTAACCTTACAAACCCAATCCTATGAGCACTGAATTACTTGCTCTCATTGATAAATCCTTCCGCGAAATCCGAGAAGGCTCGATCGTAATCGGTCGCATTATCGAAATCCAACCTCAAATCGTCTTGGTTGATATTGGCTACAAATCAGAAGGAGTCATACCTGTTTCAGAATTTGAAGATGAGGAAATAGAGGTGGGTAAAGAAATAGAAGTTCTTTTGGAACGGTTAGAGAACGACGAAGGAAGCAAAATTGGGATAAAATTGTTAAAGTGTTTCATGATGGAGGTTTGGTTAAAGGTAAAGTAAAGTCTGTTGTTAAAGGGGGTTTGATGGTGAATGTTGGGGTAGAGGCGTTCTTGCCTGGTTCACAGATTGATATTATACCGCCTAAGGATCTTACTGAGTACTTAGGAAACATATACGAATTTAAAATCGTTAAAATAAATGATGAACGTAAAAATGTTGTTCTTAGTCGTAGAGAAGTAATTGAAGCAGAGCGGGCTGAGCAACGTCAGGCGTTCCTTCAAGAGGTTAATGCGGGAGATGAGGTCGAAGGGTTCGTTAAAAATATTACTGATTTTGGAGCGTTCATTGATCTTAAAGGAATGGATGGTCTTCTCCATATAACAGACATGAGTTGGGGTAGAGTAAATCACCCGAGTGAGATGCTTACTATTGCTCAGCCTATCAAAGTACAGATATTGGAGGTTGATAAAGAAAAGGAGAGAGTGTCTTTAGGCCTTAAGCAATTGACACCAAATCCATGGAAAGATATTGAGCATCGATTTCCTGTTGGAGATCAAGTTAAGGGTAAAATTACAAAACTTGTTCCTTATGGTGCTTTCGTTGAGGTGGCAGAGGGTGTTGAGGGATTAATACATGTGTCTGAATTATCATGGACTAAACGAATTACTAGGCCTTCTGATGTTTTAGAGTTAGGACAAGAGATTGAATCCGTTATTCTAGGTATTAATATTGAAGAGCAGAAAATCTCCTTGGGAGTTCGCCAATTAGAGCCTAATCCGTGGGACAATGTTGAGAGTCGTTACCCGATAGGAAGTATGATTAAAGGAGAAGTTAGAAATCTCACACCTTATGGTGCATTCATTGAGCTTGAGGATGGTATTGATGGCATGGTTCACGTTTCTGACCTTAGTTGGACAAGAAAGATTAATCACCCAAGTGAAACACTCAAGAAGGGGGATGAAATAGAGGCAGTTGTACTAGAAATAGACAAAAACACTCATCGCATTAGTTTAGGTGTTAAGCAGCTGGAAACGGATCCTTGGGATGAAATTAGCAACCGCTTTACTGTTGGTGATCTGGTTAAAGGAACTGTTGCGAAGATTGCGGCTTTTGGCGCGTTCGTTCAATTAGAAGATGATGTTGACGGGCTGGTGCATATTTCCCAACTCAGTGAAGAGCATATTGGTAAAGTAAAAGAAGTTGTAAACATTGGAGATGAAGTGGAGGCGCGAGTAATTAAAGTTGATAAGGCAGAGCGACGCATTGGACTGTCAATTAAAGCGGCTTCCTATACTGATGAACAGCTCAAGAAAGAAACGGCTGCTTTCGATGCTCTTAGACCGAGTTCGGATCTTGTGGGCTTGGAGCAAGCATTCCAAGTTGCTGAGGAATGGAGTCCTGGAGAACAGGAAAAGCAATAAAGAATTGCATTGTAATTTAAACAAAAAAGGCGCTTTGAAATCAAAGCGCCTTTTTCTATTTGTAATAAAGAGATTCTAATTAAACTTTCCACTGGCCTCGGTAATCTCTAGTCAGCCATTTAGGATTTCCTGATTTGTCTGCAAAGGTATTATGTTTGGGATTCCATTTAATAACTTCTCCGTTGTAATAAGCTTGATTCATTAAGTGGCAGCAAATTGCAGACCTCGCGCCTACGATCTCATTTGTTATGGGCTTTTCACGGCTTTCTACGCAAGAGAGAAAGTCTCTTATATGGTGGTTGCTTTTATATAGTTTAATTTTGGAATCAGTAAGGAAATCTTTTTCAGCTTTTTGTAATGCGCTTCCTAGTGATCCATCACCTCGTTTTTCGAATTTGGAAATTTCTTTCCCTTTGTATGTGAAAGCAAAGCGTCCACGATTAACTTTGACTTCACCATTGGCGCCGTGGAAATGAACCCCGAACCCATTCTTATGAGTAACAGTTGATCCATTTGAGTAAAGTAATTGTGCTCCTCGGTTACTTCTCGATTTTTTCCATTCTTGAGGCGGTCGAGCCTCTACCGGACCTGAATCATCAGTGCCCAATCCCCACTGTGCGATATCAATGTGATGAGCTCCCCAGTCAGTGATCATCCCTCCTCCATATTCCATATAATTGCGCCATGCAGGAAAGTGATTATGTATTCCACGCGGACTAAGTACTGAGCTGTATCCTCGCAATGGACCAGGTCCACACCATAAATCCCAGTCTAGCCCGGGTTCCATTTCTTCTTCTTTTAAATCACAAGGTCTACCCGGATCACCTACTGAAATGTCGACGTTATTGATTTCACCGATGATACCATTTCTTACTAACTCGCAAGCAATTCGGAACTCGCTAGATGATCGTTGCATGGATCCTGTTTGTAAGACTCTATCATTTTTCTTTACGGCTTTAATAACTTCAATGGATTCGTGAATGTTATGAGTTAACGGTTTTTCGCAGTAAACGTCTTTTTTATTATTGATAGCGGAAATAGTGATTACGGAATGCCAATGGTCTGGGGTAGCAATGCATACTGCATCTATCCCTTTATCTTCAGTGATTTCTCTAAAATCAATTACGGCTCTGCAGTCTGAGTTTTTATTGTGAGTATTAACAATATTCTGTGCATTTTTGCGGCGATTTCTATCAACATCACAAACGGCAACAGCTTGAATGCCTTGTCCCATAAAGTTACGTAAAAGACCGCCATTTTGTTTTCCCATTCCAATGAAACCCATAACGAGTTTATCGTTGGGTTTTGTTTTAGCAGCCCAAATATGTGATGGTAGGATAAATGGAGCAGTTGCAATTGCTGATGACTTAAGAAATTTTCGACGAGATGACTGGAACTTTAGATGTGGTTGCGGATTCATGTGATTTTAGCTTATTTATTATTTGCCGTTAATATAGACCTTGTTTGACTGGAAAATAAGGTATCGTAAAGCTTCTAAGAATAAAATCTGCTAATTATTTAATATTAATGTCTCATGACTTGCTGTAAGTGTTCATTTCTCTAACTTACAAGCGGTGACAGTTAAACAATCTCAGCAAGCATCCTCATTCCCCATCGGAAATGATGAAACTAGTTCTGTGTTTTTAGATGGAAATTTACCGATATTTATTTTAGGGCCATGCGTTATAGAAGGAGAAGATTTCATGTGGGAATTGGCAAAAAAACTTAAAAGTATCTCTCTTGAAATTGGAGTCCCTTTTATTTTTAAGGCTTCATACGATAAGGCGAATCGAACATCATCTGATTCTTTCCGAGGACCAGGAATCAAAGAAGGTTGTCGTATGCTTTATGAAATCAGCAAAGAATTAAAAATTCCAGTCACGACAGATGTTCATACAGTTGAAGAAGTTGAAATTGCATCAGAAAAAATTGATCTCATACAGATTCCCGCATTTTTGTGCCGGCAGACTGATTTAATTCATGCGGCAGGTCGTAGTGGTAGAGCTGTAAATGTAAAAAAAGGGCAATTCCTTGCTCCTTGGGATATTATACCTATTGCAAACAAGCTCCGTTCTGTTGGCTGTGATAAATTTTTATTTACTGAAAGAGGTACTACGTTTGGGTATAATAATCTTGTTGCGGATATGCGTTCATTGTTCTGGATGAAAAAGGAGGGGTGTCGAGTAGTGTTCGACGCAACTCATTCGGTACAAAAGCCTGGGGGATTGGGTGATAAATCATCGGGTGATGGTTATTTGGCTCCTGTTCTTGCAAGGGCAGCTGTGGCGACAGGATGTGATGGAGTATTCATTGAGACACATCCAAATCCTGATAAGGCTAAGTCAGACGGACCGAACCAAATACCTCTTAGTGATTTGTCATCCGTTTTAAAAATACTTTTAGCAATTCATAAAATCACTTCAGCTGGTTCTGATGAAAGAAATAGCGTGCAATGATTATTCGTCAGTTCAGATATAATTTATCGAAATTTGGGGTTTTATGTTTTTGTTATATTTTCCCAACTAACGGTATCGCAGATGATTTTAATGAGGATTATAAGCAACCCAATCGTGGATTAAAGGCTGCTCAGTTTATGCCTATCAATAAGCCAAACATTCGGATTAAAATTCCTCAATTTAAGGATGGAAAATTAGATTGTGTAATACGTGCCGAAAAAATGACGCGCATCACAGAGGATGACATAGATCTAAAAGGAATGAACATTGATTTCTATAATGACTCTAATAAAGAGATGCGAGTTTATTTTAAGAGCGCCACCTATAGTCTTATGAGAAATAAGGTTAAAAGTAAGGAGGTGACTAAAGTTAGCAGGCCTAATTTTTTTACTCTAACAGGAGAGTCTATAGAGTTTGATGTTGATAAGCGACAGGGACGGATGATTGGTAAAGTGAGGATGGTTTTGCATGATTCTGACAAATTAGTTAGATCGTCCGATAGAGAAGATTTGTATATTGGTGCAAGTAAGCCTTATCGATTTCCTGTCTTAAGTGCTGTTCGGTTAATGTCTGAAGCAATACAAAAGAGGAAAGAAAACAGTGAAAAATAAATATTCTCTTACTTTGATTCTTATTGTGTTGCTCGCTCCGAATCTTGCGGGGCAGGGCAAAGATAATTCATATGAATCAAAGGTTAAGAAGGATCGATTATCTAAAATAAAAGGCGACTCCTTTGCCGAAGCGATGAAAGAAATTGAGGAGATTAGGAAGAGAGATGTAGCAAAAGAAATTTTACGAATTAATAAAAAAATATCTGTAGATAGGCTACATGAGGATTTACGTAATTCTGTTCGTAATGCGTCGGATCGGCTTAGTGATAAAGCTATAGAAAAAATTAAATCAAAGGTTTCTTCAGCAGAGTCTTTTGCGGAAGATTTTATTAATAAAGACAAGAGTGGTGATTCGGAAGTTGGAGAGACCAAAATTCAAGCTGAGAATGAACCCAAAAAGATTAGTCCAATTGATCAAGAATTAGGAAAATTGCCTATCCCTCCAGATCTTAACAGCGATAATTCAGATAAAAGCAATCCTATAAAAAATCCTTCATCAACATTGTTGCCTGAAAGAGTTAAAGCAGCTAAAGAAAATAATTTAGAGACAGTGATCGAGGCAGATGGGCGCCTTATCTTTGATGGTAGTAGCAGTCTTGGTGAGGAGGTACAGGTTGTTATATTCGAAGATAATGTTGTTATGAAAAACCCTAATTTTATGATGAAAAGTGATCGTCTGGAGGCTCGGTTTCAGCGATTGAATAAGAATAATAAAAACGGGATACAAGCGGATCCTAGGCGTGATAGAGGAGGAGGTCGTTTGGAGTTAGCTGAAGCAACTGGTAGAGAAGTGGTGGTGACAAGAATTTTGTCTGATAACGAACTGCAAGTAGCTAAGGCGGGTAAAGTGACATATAAAGCTAAAAATGTTAATGATGAGAATAGTTTTGATGAGGTTGTATTAGAAATTTATCCTAGTGTTCAACGGGGTCGGAACCGTGTAATAGCAAAATCAATTGGTACTCGGATTATTTTAAAAGGAGATGAGATGATTGTGGAAGGGCCAGTGAGAACACAAATAGTAGGGCGTGGATTTTCTGATTCTAAGGAAGAGACAGGAGGTCAATTAGAATCTAATTCTAAAGGGGCATATAGGCAGACAATCATTGATGCTGAAAAAGGGGCTGTATTTAATCGAATGAAGCCAGGAACAAAAAATAGGGAACTTTTTTTTGAAGGTAATGTTTCAGTTACAGATCCAGGATTTGATCTTTTTTCTGAGAAATTAACTGCGTATGTGAGTCCTTTTACTAATAAAGGAGTGATTGAAAAAGCAGTTGCATTGGGGGCTGAGAACGGAAAAGTTCAAGTGCAGCGGCGATCTGTGAATGGTGAAGTTCAGTTAGGTAAAGCCGGGAAGGTTACATTTTTTGGAGATACTGAGGATATGGTTCTAGATGATTGGCCAGAGATTAGACTTAATAAACATTCTAGTGTAGCAACGCGCCGAGATGCCCAGATTATTCTGAAAAGAGATGGCAGTGTGGTTTCAAGGGGTGTTGACACGAAAATAATTAGAGATAAAGAAGAGCGCTAGAGCTGCTTTTTTGAATATAAGTATTAATGCAATTGAATATCAATTAATTTATTTTGGGTGGTAAAAAAAATAGAATGCCTGCCGATGAAGATAGTATTCCTAAGGGAAAACCAGTTGCTGCCCGAGAGATTAGCCGTCGTTCTAGTTATCCCAGTGCAGACGATTTGCTTGTGGAAGAAATTGGGAACTCAAGTTCTAAATTCGACAGATACAATGGTAAATCTAAATTGAGTGATTGTCTTATGGAGACTGATGGGTTGGTTAAGGTTTATGATGATCGTCGAGTTGTTGATGGCGTTGATATTAATGTGAAAGAAAGCGAGGTCGTAGGCCTGCTTGGTCCTAACGGTGCTGGTAAGACTACTTCCTTTTATATGATAGTTGGTCTTGTGAGGCCTGATCATGGCCGGATTCTATTTAGTGGTATTGATGCAACGAACCTTCCGATGCATCAACGAGCGCGGTTAGGTATGGGATATTTACCACAAGAGGAATCAATTTTTCGTAAGCTTACAGTTTATGAGAATTTGATGGCTGTTCTTGAAACTAGACCGCTGAGTTTTGCTGATAGAAAAGAGCATTGCCATTCTCTAATGAAGCGTTTTGGTATTGATAGATTGGCTAATAATCTAGCGATCACTTTATCAGGCGGTGAAAAAAGGAGATTAACAATAGCCCGTTCTCTTATTACAGATCCAAAGCTTTTAATGCTTGATGAGCCGTTTTCTGGGGTTGATCCAATTGCTGTAGGTGAAATACAGGAGATTGTTTGTCAGTTAAAAGAGGAGGGATTGTCTATTCTTGTTACTGATCATAATGTGCGTGAAACACTAGGAATTGTTGACCGAGCTTATATGATTTATGAAGGTAGAGTTTTAATGGAAGGCTCTCGTGAAGATTTGATAAATGATCCTGCGGCAAGAAAATTATATTTAGGTGAACGTTTCAGAATGTAAGAATTTATTATTCTTTTCATATTAATAAGAACATTTAATCATTGGGTTAATAGTGTATTGACCTACTATGACTGAGAAAAGAAAATCAAATAAGAGACGCCATCAACTTTCGGTTGGGGAGTTTTATAAGCGTTACGGGGACGAGTTAGGGTTATCACTACAGGGTTCTGATGTGGGATTTAATCGTTTCATTAAGGAACCTACTATTAATCGTCCGGGTTTGGTTTTGGCTGGGTTTTATACCTATTTCGCTTTTAAAAGAATTCAAGTCATAGGCAATTCTGAAAATTCATATTTAAAAAGTCTGACGGTTAGCCAAAGAACAAAGCAATTTACTGATCTTTGTAGTCGAAAAATTCCATGCATTGTTATTTCAAGGGGATATGAAATTCCCCAAGAATTGTTAGAGGTAGCTGAGAGCAAGGGCATCTCCATCTTAAAAACAAAGATGATATCGATGAAATTCATTAATGCAGCAACGATTCGCTTGGAATGGGACTTTGCGCCTATTACAAGTGAGCATGGCTGCATGGTCGATGTTCAGGGTATCGGTGTTATGGTTAGAGGGGATAGCGGCACTGGTAAAAGTGAATGCGTCCTTGGGTTAATTGAGAGAGGTGCGAGTTTAGTTGCAGATGATATTGTTCGTTATCGTTCGATTGAAGGAAGAGAACTTATAGGTACATCTCCGAGTATGGGGAGATTTCATATGGAAGTACGAGGTTTGGGTATAATTAATGTCCCAAGAATTTTTGGTGTAGCCTCGATGAGGGTAGAGAAGCGACTGGATTTAGTCGTAACTCTTAGATCTGTCGAAAAAACACAAGATATAGAGAGGGTGGGCATTCGCAAAAAGAATTACGAAATTTTGAATATCAAAGTTCCTCATATCGAATTGCCAGTTGCGCCGGGTCGTGATATGGCGAGTCTCGTGGAAGTGGCGGCTCTTGATCAGAAACTTAAAACATTCGGGCATGATAGTGCTATCGAGTTTGATAAGAAATTGTTGAAAACTATTGCGGAAAAGAGGATAGTTTAACTTAGTACTTAATGGGAATATTGATGGCAATAATATTGAATCCCTATTTATGTGATGACGGATAATAGAAATTCTATAAAACAAAAGTTTGTTATAAGAAACAAACTTGGATTGCATGCACGTCCTGCTGCAATGTTTGTGAAATTGGCGAATACTTTTCAATCTGAGATATGGGTAGAATTTGAAGACGATGAAGTGAATGGGAAGAGCATTATGGGGTTAATGATGTTGGCGGCTCCATCAGGAAGCGAAATTTTTGTAACCGCAAAAGGGGAGGATGCTGAAACTGCATTGTTAGCACTTGGTGATCTTGTTGAGGGGGGGTTTGAAGAGAATTAAATATCTAGCGATATGTGATCCATTAATTTGTGAATTCTGGATCAATTTTTATATAATTGATGATTCTCGGAGATAACCATGACGTAGTGAGTGCTGAAAAAAGATTTTCAGGCATTGGGGTTTCTTCTGGAATTGCCCTAGCACGTGCCTTTGTAAGAAATAATTTCTTTGTAGAACCTGACAAATACATAATTGATGATGTTGCAAAAGATGATGAGATTTCTCGATTAGAAAATTCAATTGAAGTAACAAAGGAGCAAATAGAATCACTCAAAAATCAAGTTCGTGAAGCCGCTAGCAGTAAGGGTGAAGAAAATATTTTTGATGCCCATTTGCTTGTACTGGAAGATAAGGTTGTTCTCGATGAGGTTCGCAGAAATGTACGAGAAGACAACCTGAATATTGAATACGCATTTTATGGAACTATGAGTAACTATATTGAGGCTCTTAGGAAAATTGATGATCGTTATTTGCGTGAAAGAGTTGTTGATATTGAGGATGTAATGAGGCGGGTTCTCCGTAATCTTTCATCAGGAGAGAAGGCCGAGCATAGTGCTAGGCATCCTCATGTTTTAGTTGTTCCTGAATTAACCCCTTCAGATACTGCGCAAATGGATCATTCTTTAGTTCAAGGTTTTGCGACTGAGGTTGGTAGCTATACATCTCATGCAGCTATTATCGCGCGATCTCTTGGGCTGCCTGCTGTTGTCGGGATTAACAGATTTTGTGAGCAAGTGCATACTGGGGACCAATTATTAATTGATGGTTATAATGGTGTTGTTGTTATTAATCCTTCTACAAGCACAATTTCTGAATATGAATTACTCAAGAAGGAAAAGGATAAGCTTAGTAAAGGATTGGAGAAGTTTATCGACAAAGAAGCAGAGACAAAGGATGGTCGGGAAATTACATTATCTGCAAATATTGAATTCGCTTACGAGTCCGATTTGGCTAAGAATAATGGAGCTAAAGGAGTTGGATTGTTTCGGACGGAATTTTTTTATATGAATGCTTCTAGTGCTCCGAATGAGGAAGAACAGTTTCAAACTTATTCAGAAGTAGCTAAAGGAGTTGATCCAGATAGTGTAATAATAAGAACACTTGATATTGGAGGAGACAAGCTTTCCGAAAATCCAGTTAAAGCTGAATTAAACCCCTTTTTAGGATGGAGAGGGATTAGAGTGAGCCTTTGTCGGCCTGAAATATTTAAAGCTCAATTACGCGCAATATTGCGAGCGGCATCTTCTGCAAGGATAGGAATAATGTTTCCAATGATTTCTACATTGGATGAACTAAAGCGGGCGAAGGAACTTCTCAACGAAGCTGAAAATGAGCTAATAAATGAGGGAGTTGTTTATCAAAGGCCAGCTGAAATTGGAGCTATGATTGAGGTTCCTAGTGCAGCTCTTATTGCTGATCAACTTGCCAAGGAAGTTGACTTTTTTAGTGTTGGAACTAATGACCTCGTTCAATACACTATGGCAGTTGATCGCATCAATGAAAAAGTATCTGACTTGTATCAACCATTAAATCCTGCTGTTGTAAGATTGCTGAGAGAAACTATCAGTGCTGGCCATGATGCTGGTATTTGGGTTGGTGTGTGTGGAGAGATGGCTTCGGATCTATATTTTACACCATTACTTATTGGATTAGGATTTGATGAGTTAAGTGTGGGTGCTCCACGAGTCCCTGCAATTAAGTATGCTATTCGAAGTCTTGATTATAATGTGTGTAAATCTATGGCTGAAGATGCTCTATCTGATATAAGCCCAGATCAAATTCTTGAGAGATGTAAAAAGATTGCCCTTGATAGTTACCCTGAACTGATTGGTTGATGATTAAGTGTAAAATTATATTTATTGTGTTATATGCAATTGTAGGCTTGCCGAATGTTAATGCCCAATTGTTTGGCAGAGGTGGTGGAGTCAGTTTAGCTGAGGTTGCTAAATTAACTCACAGTCCAGGTGGAATGACTATTACTCCAAGAGGGAGTATTATATTAAGCTTACATCAGTATCAGAATACTCTTGATCGTGTAGTTGAAATTACTACTAGCGGCGACGTTATGTCATTTCCTAATAGAGACATTAGTCAGGGAAAAAAGGGCGCGCCGTTTTTTCTTGATGCAGTTCTTGGCCTGCAATGTGATAAGCGGGGTATTGTTTGGATGTTGGATAATGGGCGACGAGGTGAGAGCATTCCCAAGATCGTTGGTTGGGATACAGAAGATAACAAGTTAGCCAAAATTATTTATATTCCGTCTCCGGCGACAACTGATGCTTCTTTTCTAAATGATTTAGCAGTTGATCCTGAAGAGCCGTATATTTATATCACTGATCCAGCTTCTGGGAAGGATGCGGCTCTTATCATTGTGAATATAGAGACAGGTTTGTCTCGGCGTGTTCTTGAAGGTCATTATACTGTTATTCCTGAAAAATTAGATATTATGGTTGATGAGACGTCATTAGTCGTTAAGAGACCAGATGGTAGTTTTATAAAGCCGCAATATGGAGTTGGTCCTATAGCGATTGATAGGAAAGGACAATGGGTATATTATGGGCCATCTGCAGGTAAAACTTTGTATAGAATTCGCACTGATTATTTACGTGACCTTACCTTGACTGAGAATGAATTAAACTCTCGGTTTCAAGCATATGCTCCCAGACCTCCATGTGATGGTATTTCAATAGATTCTAAAGATAATATCTACATTTCAGATGTTACTAAAAAAGCTATTGGTATCATTAAATCCTCCACCAAAAAATATGAAGTGTATGAGAGTGATGATAGGTTTCTTTGGCCAGATGGCTTATGTTTTGGCAATGATGGCAAATTATATTTTTATGCCAGTCAACTTCATCTTACAGCTCCTTACAATGAGGGGAAGAATTTAACTGAATCTCCATTTCACATATATAAACTTAAGGCATTGGCATCCGGTACCGTAGGAAAGTAATATGAGATATTTCTAGTCGAGTGACTTGTATTATCCTTCAGATGCCTTTTAATAAGTATCCATTTTTTAAAAGCTCACGTGGCGGAATTGGTAGACGCGCTAGATTCAGGTTCTAGTCCATGCAAGTGGGTGAAGGTTCGAGTCCTTTCGTGAGCATTTCTATATATATACAGTCTTAAATTAAGATCTAAGACTTGAAAATCGAACACTATCTAAACCAATGTACACACTTCCTACTAATGACAGTAGGTGACATGATCGGACATCAACAATCAGATAATCTTAAAAAAAGGGATTAGCTGACAAGCTCGGAAATTTTCAATAGCTTCAGGTTCTAGTGGGGGCAACTTCGTGGATGTTCGAGTCATCTCGTGAGCATAGTCTCTATAGGTATTTTTAGCACTTTGAACAAGGGATTCTTCTGCCTTTACTTTAACTAACGCTTTACTAGATGTAAAAAGGGTCGTTCATCCGACCATGAACAAACGACCCATAATGACTTTCATCATTTAGCAGGGAACCTGCAGCGTGAACTGCAGGTTAGGCCCCTGCCATTTTTAATATTGGTTAGTATGTGTTAAGAAGCAACGGGATATCTCGCAATATTCCCTCTCATTTTGACTGCGAGTCGCATTTTCTAAAGAAAAGTTACAAACAAAAAAGAAATATAACACGTACTTACAAATTCATATTTAAAGGAAAGATTTTATAGCTAGATGTGAAGTGACATATTAGTTATTGAATTCATTTCCTCCTACTGGACCAGCATCTATGTCACTGAGAGCAGCACTATCTAAAATTCCACTTTGCTTGGGAGTAGTAACCGAATATTGAAACCCTTTTCCAGTTCCAGCTGCTCCATATCTACCTTTTTTATCTACAGCAATAAAAAAGATATTAAGATCCATTCCCAGGGGATCAATTTTCGCAGCTCTTTTAATGGCTTTTATGCAAGCATCTTGTGGCGATAATCCTTGTCGCATAAATTCTACGATCATAAAAGAGCAACAATGCCGTAAAACATTTTCGCCTACCCCGGTGGCTCCTGCTGCGCCTACTTCGTTGTCGACGTATAAACCACTCCCAATGATTGGAGAATCTCCTACGCGCCCAGGAAGTTTGAACGCTAATCCACTAGTAGAACATCCGCCAGTTAGGTTGCCACCTTCATCGAGCATGAGCAATGCAATAGTATCGTGGTTGTCAATTGAACCTTCTGGCCTTTTCTTTTGATTGTTCTTTTTCCATTTGAGCCATTTCCTTTTACTTTTTTCTGTCAAAATATTCTCTTTTGTAAAACCTTGTGAAAGAGCAAATTCTTGTGCTCCCTTACCTACTAATTGGACATGGCGAGTGTGTTCCATTATTTTTCTGGCTACAGAAATAGGATTACGGATTCTCTCAATCCCCATAACGCTCCCAGCTTTGTGCCCTGGTCCATGCATTATACATGCATCCAATTGTACTACGCCCTCTGAATTGGGTAAGCCACCAATGCCGACTGATGTATTTTCTTTGTCATTTTCTGTTACGTTGATTCCTTTTTCAACGGCGTCTAGAGAAGAGCCTCCAGAGTTAATGACCTCCATAGCTTTTTTGTTTGCTACTTCTCCGAAAGGCCAAGTCGATATAATTAACGGACGAGACACAGTTTTACGAATATTTGGTTTAGAAAATGCTTCAGGTTTATTGCAAATGGCGCCACTAACAATTGCGGCACCTTGTGCGACAAAGCCGCGTCTAGATAATTCCATGAATTATAGTATGTTATTTTTCTCGATTAACTGCAATGAATTAAGTCCAAGTTACAAAGGAATTAATTTAATTAATTATCATTGGGTCAAACATTTGAATCTTTAATCTTTTCTTGATTGCCTAATTCTAGATCTGAAATCTTTTCACTTCTATTTCCTATTTTATTACTAGATTTTTCAATTAAATCTATGTCTTTGCTGGCCTGATCAAAATGCGATTTGAGTTTTCCTACACGATTCATTAAACGGTTGATATCAACGAGGAGAGTTTCTACCTCTTTTTGAATTAGACTGGCTTACTCTCTCATCTGAACGTCACGCATGATTTAGGCGACCAGTTAATTCAGTATGTTGCCGTCCAATTTCTGTAATTTGTTTTTCAATATTGTCTGAATTCTGATACCCTAATTTGCGTATTAGCAGCCCAATTACTATCCCTAATAATCCTACGAGTAATGGAATTATGATTGTAGTTGGTGTTATATTATTAATTTTAGCATTGGCTTTCTTTAGATGACTAGATTAATAGGGTTTGAACTTTTTTGCACTAAGAACAAACCGAGCAAATATCCCATAAAATGCAAGATCCTAAATATGTGAAAGATGCTTTTGCTGATATAGCGGATAAATACGTATTGACTAATCATGTACTAAGTTTTGGTGTCGATATTCTCTGGCGACGTAAAGTGGCAAAAATGGTTAGCCCTCGAAATCCTATCAATGTACTCGATATAGCTACTGGCAGTGGTGATTTGGCTTTAGAAATACAAAAAAAATGTCCGGGATCTGAAGTGATAGGGAGCGATTTTTGTGAGCCTATGCTTCAACAAGCAAATAAGAGAGGATTAGAGAGAACAGTGTTAGCGGATGCATTGCACCTTCCATTTTCTGAAGATCATTTTGATGTAGTGACTGTTGGTTTTGGTTTACGAAACATGGCTGATTGGTCCGGGGCTTTGACTGAAATGTTTAGGGTGCTGTCTTCTGGAGGATGGTTGATAATTTTGGACTTTTCTTTGCCTGAAGGTTTTATAAGTCGCAAATTATATCGGTTTTATTTACATAAAATCCTCCCTGCAGTTGCTGGTTTGATTACTGGAAAGCGGTCAGCTTATCAGTACCTTGGAGAGACAATCGAATCTTTTCCTTCGGGGAAAGATATGTGTACATTGATTGAATCTAATGGTTTTAATCGTACTAAATTGCATCCTCTTAGCGGAGGGATAGCGACTATATATTCTGCAGAGAAAAAATAGGCTAATTAAAACTCGGATTATTTTTCGAAAGATTCTTCAATGATTGGCATATCCAGAACTTCAAAATTCTCACGATCAATCAGGCAAATTTCTGAGCTATTATTAACGCGAGCATAATAAAGTAGATTAGATGATTGTTCGCTAATTGGTGCTAATTCAATTTTGAAGAGGTAAACATTATTATTTGTATCAACTAAAGTGAATTCTATTTTTCTACATGGATTTAAAAGTGCAATTTCTGCTTCGCTAGTATTTTGACTTAGCCATCTCGTAGCCCGGATAGGAAGGCCTAAATGCTGAGCGAGTTTCAAAGCTTGTGCGGTATCAATCTGCTTCGATATATTTTCATTAGCAAGGACGGCTGACCATTCGTTTGATTGGTACTTATATTGAAGCTCTAAAGGTGTTTGTGGGGGGGCGGAGGTTTTTATGGATTGAAGATTGGCCAAATCAAAGGAGGGCCATAGATAAAGCTCTTTATAATCAAGTGGCCGAATGGGTAATATTGACGGGAAGGCGGGACTGAGCTGTGCGACGGTTCCACTTCCATCCACTGTCGCATAGTATTCAATGACATCTTGATCTTTAGCTAGTTGTCCTTTTACAAGTAGCTTTCTATTAACATCAATGAGATTGGGAGAGCCGTTTTCCTTAGTTGGATTTTGTGGGTCTAATGTAACAGATTTAATTGTAATGCTTAAGGTGGGTTGATTTAAGCCCCAGGGCTTTAAGTCGCCGGCTGCATCTGCGACAAATTTCACGACTTGTTCTGATGAAAGAGCATTAAGAATTTTGTATATCCTTTGATCGTCAGCTTTAATTTTCTGGGTTTTATCTATTATTTGCCATCCATTATTATCCTGTAAAAGATTCACTTTGTTGTTTGGCATGGCGACCAAATCAACGGCAACGACAGATTTAGGATTAAAGGGAAGTAATCGTCGGTCTCTTATCGTATTTGGGTTAAGAGTAATAGAGTCTAATATATTTTTTTCTATCTGAAAAAAAACCCCTGGCCTATCAGAAACTCGTGCGAATATAGAGTCACCATTATCTGATTCTGCAAATTCTATAATGAAAGAAATTTGTTCACCCTTTATTTGAATTGATATAGTCTTTGTTATTGTGGTAAAAGCAGCAGCAATTTCACTATTTGCTTTATCTATAAATGATTGTGATGTGAGGTTGATAATTGTGGACAGCCAATCGCTGAAATTTTCATCATCTGTGATTGTTTTTAGAGGCTTAGTTATAGCCCAAGATTTTTCTCCTGTTGTTTTCTTCACATGAAGGGATGATCCCGATTGATTGGTTATTTCTATTTCACCTATTTCTTTAATCGGAATGTTTACTAACCTTTTGTCTCTGATTTTGTCATAAGGAACATCAATGACTTCTTTGATATCTGACCAGCAGAAGAAGGGAATACCTTCTTTATTTCTGTCGTTCCATTGTGCGTAAATGGTGTCTATGACTCCGGTATTATTGCCAAGAATTATTTTTCCTATTAATTCTTTTTTATTTAATAATCTTACCGAAAGAGCGCTTTCAGTTAATCCCATTTCACTTAAGGAAGGAGCATCTTTGCTTGTGATAGCATCAAACTTTTTGAGTTCTGTGAGAGCCTCTAAAATATTTTCTATCTTTTTTGAGTCGGCTCTGTCAGTAACAGGATGAGTAATATTCCATCCTTTTTCAGAAGTGCGGGACAAGGAAACTTTACCGCTAGCAGATGATATTTCGATTTCATCGATCTCCGTGACTGGAATAGCTTTGAAATTTTGCTGAATTGTTCCTAGATTATTTTTTTTGCTGTAATCCAAAATTGTATAAGTCGCTAACAGGATCGTTAGTAAAATAAGATATAACGTGCTTTTATTAGGCATTTTTCTAGTTATGTGTAAGATGTCTTCAATTCCGGCGGGCGCTCCACACTGCAATGCCAAAGCAAAAAGCGATAGCGGGAAAGATGCAGACAATTAAGTAGAAAAGAGTTTTATATTGTTCTGGTGACATATCGACACGATAACTGATCACGTTCGTAGGAGATATCCCTAAAAGCTCCTCCCGGTCGAGTGTCCAATTGATAGAATTTATTACCAGTTCAACGTTCAAGCGTGTGGGTATTGGATCTAGTAGAGTGGAATTTCCGATAACTACCATTCTAGAACTTTCTATTTTAACTGCAGAATCTTCTGATCCTCCTTTTTCAACCATTGCTGCAATATATATTGGATTTGGATCAGGAATCATATCGGTCTTGCTTCTCTTTGGATAGGGTTCAGTATGATCGAGATCACCCCAAAATTTGGGATCCGCGGCTAAGATGGGAATCGCTATTATTCCTTTAGAAGCTAATCCTTCATTATTTTCAGCGACACTTATGGGGCAAGTTTGTCCTGCAAAAGTCGTTATAGCGCCTTCATCTGATGAGGTGATAGGGTTGCCTCCAAGTAATTTGCTTTGCACGGAATAAACTTTTTGAGTTCCTCCAATGCCAGTTGTTTCAGAAAATAAAACGCGATAATTGTTATCAACTTTTATGCCGAGAGAGCGAAGGAAAGGATAGAAATTAGGCATCTTGGTTGTTGGGTTCAAAAGGAGTACCATAGACCCTCGCTGTTGTTCCCAATATTTTGTGAGAACAGTAACTTCTGAAAGTGAAAAGTCTGTTTCGGGGTTTATAATTATCAAAGAATCAGCATCTTCAGGTATTTGAGTTATGTTTCCTAGGGTCAGTTCTTTTAGATCAAAGAAGTGCCTAGTGCTAAGACTAAGTATTTCTTTGTCAGCAGATCTTCCATTTACTTCTTTGAGTTTACCTTTTCCTGCAATTAAATAAACGGTTTTAGGTTTACTTTCCGTTGCTGCCAACATTGCTGAAGTTATTGAGTTCTCTCCAGTGAATGTACGTCCTTTATCGTCCAATAAATCGTTTTCAATGAGTTTCTTAATGCGTCCTCCTACTTCGATAAATAGACAGCTTTGATCAATCGTTGTTTTATAGCGATCTGATATTTCTAATGCTTTATTTTTATTAATTACCGGATCAAATTCCTCAAAAATAATTTTTCCTCTCGATATATTTTCATATTCTTCTAGGAGAACTTTAAGTTGATTGCGAATTTTTGAGCTTTTTAAAAAAGCCATAGTTAGTGTTACTTTTTCAGCGAGCTGGTTTTTTAGGTAAGCCGCAGTGTCTTCTGATACGCTGTATTTCTTTGTGGAGCTCAGATCCCATCGTTGGTAGTTTACATATGAAATATAATTGATGAGAATGAATAGTAGAATTGCAAAAAATATCTGCATTAAAACATTTAATGCGATTTTTTTCCTTTTGATTCTACACTGACTAGATCCTGGATTAAGTTCAATAGGATTGTCGGAAGAGTCTTTGGTTTTAATTCTATCAGTATTTTCTGACATTGTTAGGTCTTCCACTTTCTGTACTCAAGTACATTGTAGGTAAATGATAGGATGAGAATAGTGAAACTAAGGTAGTAAATAAATTGGCGGCTATCAATTAACCCACTTATAAAAATTTGAACATGTTTTACTGTTGAAAAATAAAACAAGAAACCTTGCCAGGATTCAGGCACGGGAAGATCTTGTAGAATAAAACCAACTAGAAAATGTAACATGCAAAAAGTGAAGCAAGCCATTGCTGCTACTAATTGGTTTTTGGTTAGGGATGAGGCTAGGCATCCAATTGAAATATTAAAAATACCAACGAGCAAGATTATTGCATAAGCACCTAGAAATGAACCAATAGCATTAGCATTATCTACCGAGCTAATACGAAAGAGGAAAAAATTAACTGCGCTAGGAAGCCATATAATAAAGTAAAATACTAGAGCCGCTAGGTATTTTGCTAAAAGTAAGTGTATGGTTTGTACGGGGGCAGTTAGAAGGGTTTCAATAGTGCCTAATTTCTTTTCTTCAGAAAACAGCCTCATGGTAATGACTGGGAAAATAAAAAAGTAGGTTAACCAAAATGATGTGGAGCTAAATGTATAGCCGATTAATGTCTCATCTACATCGGCTTTGCGTAAAATTTCCAAAGCAGCAATAAATGAAAATCCATTAAGCAACATGACCAAAGCCATTACTATCCAGGCTATGGGTGAATAGAATATTGATTTTAACTCTTTTTTTAATATAACAATTCCAGTTCCTCCTGAGAGGAACTTTTGCATTGAGATAATAATAATAACGAAGAGGATGATCGTTACTATAATCGTTGCAGTGTTCATGTTTGTGTATTTATGAGTCGGATGTATTAGCTTGAGTTATTTCAACAAATGCATCTTCCAGAGTCGCATGTTGAGTTCTAATTTCTCGGAGTGGCCATTCTTGAGCATTAGCAAGATTAACTATAGATTCACGGACATCATTACCTGGTTCAGCGCGTATAGTAAAATACCCCCATTCTCCTGATTGATGTTCTTTGCTGACTTTTTTTATTCCAGCAATAGCAGCGATCAGGTCTTTTACTTTTTCTTCAGATGTTTTTAATTCGATTGATATTGTGCTGGCTGAACGTAATTTTCGAGAGAGATCATTAGGTTCGCCGTTAGCAATAATTTTTCCTTCATTAAGAATGATAACACGATTACATGTCATCTCGACTTCACTCAAAATATGAGTAGATATTAAAATTGTATGTCTTATACCAAGTTGCTTGATTAATTCACGAAAGCGTCGGATTTGATTCGGATCAAGGCCATTGGTTGGTTCGTCCAGAATGAGGAGTTCTGGATTGTTGACTAATGCATCTGCAAGGCCTACCCGCTGTCTATAGCCTTTTGAAAGGGAACTTATCATTTGCCGTCTTATTTGTTTTAAACCACAAAGATCGATTGCCTCATTAACCCCTTGCCTTGCCTCTTGACCTCGAAGCCCCTTTAATTCTGCTCTAAATCGAAGATATTCCCTAACGCGCATGTCATCGTATAAGGGGACATTTTCGGGCATATATCCGATTTTTTGTCTAGCTTTTATGGATTCGGAAAAAACATCATGACCTCCGATGCTTGCTGTGCCAGAAGTTGGTGGTATGTAACCAGTTAACATTCTGATAGTTGTGGTTTTCCCTGCTCCGTTTGGTCCAAGGAAACCAACAATTTCACCGGGTTCCACCTCAAACGAAATGTTATTAACTGCAGTCCTTTCGACATATTGTTTGGACAGGTTTGAGACTTTTATCATTAGAAATCAATTTCCTAACTTACTGTCTTTAAAGACGGTTTCGAAAGGCTTATTAGTTTAACCGGAAACGTCATTATTGCCTTAAATTTTTTATTAGAGTTTTGCTTTCTATGATGAAATTTCTTTACCAGCTGAATTCCTGCATTTTTAGTACTAAACAAATATAATGAACAGCAGCATTGCTTCACGATTTAATGCCAATCTATTGGATGAAAAGTTTGCTCTTTGGCGTGATGATCCAAGATCAGTGGATTCAGATTGGGCTGCGTTTTTTGAAGGTTTTTCGCTTGGTATGGCGCAAATCGAGAGAGATATAAAGTTTTCAAATCCTACTAAATCTGCAAAAGAAGTAAGTTATCCACAGAACGATTTGCTACGAGTTACGCTGACTGACCCTGTTTTCCGAGCCAGAGTTGTTAGCTTGCTTTATAGTTATAGAGCTCTTGGACATACTGAGGCATGGGTCAATCCATTGAGTCTTTCTCCACCTACTAATTCTAGACTCAGTTACGAGCAGTTTGGATTTAATGAAGTAGATCTCAAGGAACAAGTGGCAAGCCAATTTTTTGCTGAAGGTAAACCCATGCCTCTTTCGGCAATGATTGGAAGGTTACAGGAAATCTATTGTGGGAAAATAGGATTTGAATATATGGGAATCCATAATTCTGAGATTAGACATTGGATAAGAGATCGCATTGAAAATAGGCCTCCATTAGAAAATTTTAAAAATCCTAATACGAAAACGATTTTGAATTGGCTCATAGAGGCAGAAGAATTTGAAAATTATCTACATCATAAATTTGTTGCGCAGAAAAGATTTGGTCTTGAAGGAGGAGAATCGACCTTAGTGGCTTTAAATACTTTGCTCCATCAAGGGATTGATAATGGGGTAGAAGAAATTGTGATGGGAATGGCTCATCGTGGTCGATTAAATGTGTTAGCAAATTTTATTCAAAAGCCATTATCTGTTTTATTTAATGAATTCTCAGAAAATTATGTTCCTGATTTAGTCTGTGGGGATGGCGATGTAAAATATCATCTTGGCTATGAAACTCGACGTGAAATTGAGGGAGCTGCAGTTAATATTTTTCTGGCTCCAAATCCTAGTCATTTAGAGGCTGTAAATTCTGTGGTAGAAGGCATGGCGCGCGCGCGGCAAAGATTAATTGGTAATACTGACAAGCGTGATCGTGTTTTACCGATACTTTTGCATGGTGATGCGGCTTTTGCAGGACAAGGTGCAGTGGCCGAAGTGCTGAATTTCTCGCAGTTGCCAGGATATAGAACAGGTGGCACAATTCATATAATCATTAATAATCAAATTGGGTTTACTACAATGCCTTCTGATGCTCGTTCATCAGTTTACTGTACTGACATTGCTAAAATGATTGAGGCTCCTATTTTTCATGTTAATGGAGATAGTCCATTAGAAGTTGCGTATGTGACAGGGCTTGCTCTTGAATTTCGTCAAAAGTTTGGCCGAGATGTAGTGGTCGATATTGTTTGTTATCGGCGTCATGGGCATAATGAGGCGGATGAGCCATCTTTTACTCAGCCGAATATTTATCGCACTATTCGCAGTAAAAAATCCACTACTGAAATCTATAAAAATTATTTATTGAGCGAAGAGCAAATTTCAGAACGTGAAATCTCTGAAATTACTAATGCGTATCATGCACGGTTGGACTCTGAGTTTCAATTGGTTGAAGGGAAAGATAATGATACTCATATATCTTTCAGAGGGGCAGCAGTAGAAGTGCAAGAAGATGCATATTCCTATGAAGTAATTCCTACCGGGATTCCTATTGATGAGATACGTGAATTAGGAAGAAAGTTAGTCGACATCCCTGATGATTTTTCAATTAATGCTAAAATAGAGAAGCTATTTTTAGCTAGGCGTTTTAAAGCCACTGAAGAAGGCGGTCCCTACGATTGGGCTCATGCAGAGGCCCTCGCTTTCGCCTCATTACTTGATTCAGGCTGTCCTGTTAGACTTTCAGGTCAGGATGTTCGTCGCGGTACATTTAGTCAGCGGCATTGTGTATTGTATGATTCTGAAAATAGAGAGCGATATGTACCGTTGAAAAACCTTAGTCCGAATCAGGCCAGCTTTTGTGCATACAACAGTTTGTTATCTGAATCTGGTGTTTTGGGTTTTGATTATGGCTATAATTTAATGGTTCCTCAAATGCTGATTTGTTGGGAAGCTCAGTTTGGTGATTTTGTTAATGGCGCTCAGGTCATAATAGATCAATTCATTAGTTCAGCTGAATCAAAGTGGGGAAAACCTTCTAATTTAGTAATGCTTCTTCCTCATGGTTATGAAGGTCAGGGTCCTGAGCATTCAAGCGCTAGGCTTGAGAGATTTTTGCAATTATGTGCTGGAGGTAATTTGCAAGTTTGCAACCTTACTAGTCCTGCACAATACTTTCATGTTTTAAGAAGACAGATTATCAGGGAGTTACGTAAACCTCTAATATTGATGTCGCCCAAGAGCCTATTAAGGCATCCGGAATGCGTTTCAAATGAAAATGATTTTTCTAGTGGATCGCATTTTTTCGAAATGCTTGATGACGATCAATTAATTGATCGTCCAGAGCGAGTTACACGTATTATTTTTTGTTCAGGCAAAGTTTATTATGATTTATTAAAATTTAGAAACGAAAATAAAATCAGAAACACTGCAATTATTCGTATAGAGCAGCTATACCCTTTTCATTGGAAAATGCTTAGTGAAATTATAGAACGTTATCCAAGAGCATATAAAAAATGGATTTGGTGTCAGGAAGAACCCCTCAATATGGGAGCTTGGAGTTACATTAGCCCACGCTTAAATGAAGCTGGTAGGGGCAATGTTCGTTATGCTGGTCGTGAACGAAGTGCAAGTACCGCTACTGGCTCCAAAGCAATTCACAACGCGGAGCAGCAAAGGTTGGTTCAGAAGGCTTTTAGTGTTTAAAATGATTGATGATGGCTAATTATCTAGATTATTTCAAGATTCATTCCGAAATGGGCTTGTTCAAATGCTAAAGTATTTCAAAAAAGTGGTATTTGATTTAAAATGGTCTAATTATCAAAAAGAATTTTACGACAACTTGATATATCTATTTTTATAATTAATGAGTAGTGATATTAGGATTCCATCTGTAGGTGAGTCTGTATCGAGCGGATTGATCACTCAGTGGCATAAGAATAACGGTGATTCTGTTAATATTGGAGAGTTGTTGCTTACTTTAGATACTGATAAAATCTCAACTGAAATCACTGCTGATTCTGCAGGATATTTGCAAATATTAGTAGCTGAAGGGGAAGAAGTTTCTATAGGGTCTGTAGTCGGTCGAATCACGAGTGAAAATTTATCGCATCCCCAATCAGGTGCAGAAGAAAAGGCTGCTTCCGCCCAATTGCAGAGAGATATTGATGATGGAAATCGCACGGAAACGGATTCCATTTCTTCTAACCAGAAACAAGAACTGCAAGAAAATCAAAAGCAGGATGTCCCCGTTGAAGTTGAAGCCATTGTTTCACATCAAGTGCCTACACAAAACACTAAGAGAGATCTAAGATTGGATCGTAAGGCTCCTGTTTCCCCTGTAGTTAATAGGCTTGCAAAGGAAAATGGTGTTGATTTGTCACTGATCATTGGAAGTGGGAAGAGGGGCGCCATATTAAAAAAAGATGTTCAAGCTTTTATTGACAGTGGAGGCGAGTTGCGCTCTTCAAAAGTAGTCGAGAATCCAAAAGCGCAGTCAACCCTTTCTAAAGATTCTGGAACAGCTAATTTGCCTGACTTGAATATTAAGCCAGTATCACATCATGATTCTTCCGGATATAAAATAGAAGAAGGAGGGCGCATAACTAGACAGCCGCTTTCTCCTATCAGACGAAAGATAGCTGATCACCTCGTATCTGCACAGCAGAACGCAGCACTTTTGACCACCTTTAATGAATGTGACATGTCTTCAGTTATGCAATTACGCAAAGAATTACAGGAATATTTCATTGCGAAATACGGAGTAAAAATTGGGTTCATGTCAATTTTTATAAAAGCAGTTGTCGATGCACTAAAGGAGGTTGAGCAAATTAACGCACGTATCGATGGTACAGATCTTATTCGTAATCATTTCTTTGATATAGGAGTAGCTGTTGGGAGTGAAAAGGGGCTCGTAGTACCAGTCATACGTGATTGTGATAATAAGAGTTTTGCGCAAATTGAGAAAGACATTGCAGAATACGCATCTCGAGCAAATCAAGGTAAACTAGAAATTGCTGATTTGCAGGGTGGCGTCTTTACGATTTCTAATGGTGGAATATATGGTTCAATGTTGTCCACTCCGATTATAAATGCTCCTCAATCAGCTATTCTTGGGATGCATAATATTATTGAGCGGCCTGTGGCAGTTGAAGGAAAGGTGGCTATTAGGCCAATGATGTATTTAGCGCTTAGCTATGATCACCGCATAGTTGATGGCAAAGAAGCGGTTACTTTTCTAAGGAGAGTTAAAGATTGTGTGGAAAACCCTGCGAGATTACTCATTGGAGCTTGATTTCAGTTTATAGATTGAGTTGAGGGATGGTGCTCTCAACATTTTTCTCACAAATTTTTGTGAGAAATAAGAGATTTCGGCAATTTATAACATGAATACTTTCATAGGAATGAAGTTTTTAGGTTGTGCTGAGACCTTTGTTTTATTGAAGAAAGTAGGATTCGGAAATTCTATTTATAGAGTATTTCCAAAATATACAGGTCGACAGAAGCGTGGGGTTTTCTGTCGGCCTTTTTCTTTATTTCTTTGCTTTTGTAAGAACGTGTCTTGCGCTATTTAGGAATGGGCGCACACTTGCATTTTTAAAATAATGCCTTTTACCGAACCTAGTCAAATTGGCGATTTATATTTTGCCTTCCTTGCTATTCTTTTCGAAGGAGCGCCATACATTCTTTTGGGAACGATTATCTCAGGTTTTATTGACGCTTATCTCCCGTCCAATGTGATGGATAGGTTCTTACCAAAGAATCGATATGCCGCTATAGCTCTTTCTGGGTTATTAGGGGCAATATTCCCTGTTTGTGAGTGTGCTATAGTTCCTGTCATTAGGCGTTTAGTTCAGAAAGGGCTTCCTGTATCTTGTGCTATTACCTACATGCTTTCTGCGCCAATTGTAAATCCTATAGTGGCAGTAAGTACCTATTCAGCGTTTGCGGGGAATGACCCACTATTCATGACGTTATCACGTATAGGAATTGCCTATCTAGTTACAGTGATTGTAGGAGTTGTTGTTCATCAATTTTCAATAAAGAACATCCTTCGCAATAGCCTATTAAATAAAATACAAACAGATTCGCAAAACATTCAATCTAGTGCAGTTCTTTTTAATAAGGAGAAAGAAACGCCGGACCGGTTGTTGATTGCCTTGCGAAGTGCTGCTCGCGATTTCTTAGATGTAGGTATGTATTTTGTTATAGGAGTAATGATAACAGCTCTTTACAGGACACAAATTAATCAAGGTGTAGTGGATCAGTTTGCTTCTTCAGACTTAATTGGAATACCGGCAATGATGATCCTTTCATTTGTCTTATCATTGTGCAGTACTTCAGATGCATTTATTGCTGCGCAGATGCTAAGTTTTTCATCAGCAGCTAAGCTTGCATTCCTGACCTATGGTCCAATGATGGATGTAAAATTGGTCTTTATGTACAGTTCTGTGTTTAAGCCTAGATTTGTTCTGAGTTTGGCAGTTGGCCTTTTTATCGTCATAGGAATCTTATTTTATCAATGGAGTAATATTCCCGTTCCTGGAACTTAGATAATTATAATAGTCTCATGTCTCAACGTTTAATCATTATCCTGCAGTCTATAGTACTGTTTGTTTTTGGGTCGATTTTCATTTGGTTTTATATCGATGGTCGAATTGAAAAATATTTAACCAGTGTTGGAAGTTTTCAGATGCAGGCTTTGCTGGCAGGATTGTTTTTGTGTATAATAAGTGCTTTTCTTTTGCTGACTTCGTCTAAGAAGGTTTCCTGTTCGCACGACCACGACCACGACCACGACCACGACCACGACCATTCAGAAATAACAGTAGGAGGAATGGTGTTAACTTCTATGATTGTTTTAGTTCCTGTAATTATCTCTGCTTTATATACGCCTGATGCATACAGTAAAAATTGGGTTCAAAATAACAGTTCAGGTTGGGATAAAGGGGTGATAGGGGAAACTCCTGAAGCTTTTAACCTCAAAAAAGAAAACGATAAGCAATCAATTAAAATTGAAGGAGAATCAGATGGGTCTAAAAGTAAGTCAGTCGCTGATGCCGCAGGGTGGGGGCCCTATACGATTGACGATCTTAAGCAACAGGTTGATCAGAACAAAGAAGGTGAATTTTTGATGGATGTAATTAGTATTTTTTATACCGGTGGTGACGAAGAAGTTCAAGGGGTTGTCAAAGGATTGCCTGTAGAAACTATGGGTCAGGTAATGCCTGAAACTATGCACAATAGCGAAGGTAAAAGAATTAGAATTTTTAGATTAATGATGAATTGCTGTATCGCTGATGCAAGGCCGGTTTCAATTCCTGTGGAGTTTTCAGAAGACGTCCCCAGTTATAAGGAGATGGGATGGTATAAGATCCATGGGGTCATGGATTATGAAAAATGGGATGAATTTACCATTCCTGTCTTAAAAGCCCAAAAGATGGTTCCTACTGAAGAACCTCCTGAGTCAGCTTTTGGACAGAGGCAATAACCAATAGTTGTCGCGTCGAAGGGGTGATTAATTTAAATTAATTGCTGCCCTCGATGCGGTTTTATCTCCGATCTTCGTTGCGTCTTCCTCGATTTCCTCCTCTGCTGTTTCTTTTTTCACCGTCACTAGGGCTCCATTCTTTTCCGTTATTTTCTTCACGCCTTGTTGAAGATTTTTCTCGCAGTGCGTCATCAAGGTGTTCTTCGCCTCTTTCTACCATTGCAGCTTGGCGACTCATCTTTACCCGTCCTTTGTCATCTATACCGATGCATTTAGCATAAATAACATCACCGACGGTTACTACATCTTCTACCTTTTCTACTCTAAAGTCTGCAAGCTCTGATATGTGAATCATTCCATCCTGTCCTGGTAGGACTTCCATGAATGCACCGAAATTAGTTGTTGATACAACTTTACCTTGATAAATTTTATCAATTTCTATTTCAGCTGTAATGTTTGCGACCATTTCTAAAGCTCGGTCGAGACTTTCTTTTTTAATCGCATAAATTCGTACAGTGCCATCATCCTCTATATTAATTTCAGCGCCTGTCTCGGCTTGAATCCCTTTTATAATTTTTCCTCCAGGACCAATTACGTTACCAATCTTTTCAGGATTGATTTTTATTGATTCAATCCTTGGTGCATGAGGACTGAGTTCCGATGGATCATTGATCGCGGAAGCCATTACTTCGAGAACTGTTTTTAGTGCTTCAGTTGCTTGATGAATTGCTTCATTAAGAATTGTAATCGGCAATCCAGTTAATTTGAGATCGAGTTGGAACCCGGTCACCCCTTCGCATGTGCCGCACAATTTAAAGTCCATGTCGCCGAAAAAGTCTTCAGAGCCAATTATATCAAGCAGACGTTTATATTCTTTAATTTTTCCACTTTCGTCTATTTCAGTTACTAGGCCGACTGATATGCCTGCGACTGGACGCTTAAGTGGAACGCCAGCATCTAGAAGAGCCATAGTTCCGGCACATACTGAGGCCATGGATGTTGATCCATTGGATTCCATGACTTCTGATGTGACTCTGATGGCATATGGGAATTCATCCTGATCAGGCAGAGAAGGCTTAATGGATTTCTCAGCAAGTGCTCCGTGTCCAATTTCGCGTCGGTTAAGGCCTCCCATTCGCCCAGTTTCTCCTACTGAGAAAGGTGGAAAATGGTAATGTAAGAGAAAGCTTTTTTCCTCTTCCCCTCCAGTGTAGGCATCAATAAATTGGGCTTCATCTGCCGGAGCTAGAGTGCAAAGTCCAAGGGCTTGAGTTTCTCCGCGTGCGAACAGTGCTGACCCATGGGATCTTGGCATAAGATTTACTTCGGCGCTAAGTGGTCGCAACTCATCTATTTTACGACCATCGGCTCTAATGCCTTTTTCAAGAATTGTCTTTCGGAAGGCTTTCTTTTGTAGGAAATCAAATGCCTGATCAATAGCAAAATCACTAGCATCTTCATATTTTTCATTAATAGCATTGGCAACTTCTTCTCTTAGAGCGTCAACGGCTTTTCCTCTTTCAACTTTAGAAGGTTGATAGATAGCATCTTCAATACGATCGCCTGCTACAGAATATGCTATTTCAAGCATTTCATCTTTTACTTCAAGAAGAGGAGCCTCCCGTTTTGTTTTACCAAAACGCTCCGCTAAATCTTTTTGCGCCTGGACGAGTTGAGTGACATAGCCTTGAGCAAATTCTAATGCCTGACAAAAAAGATCTTCAGGCAATTCTTCAGCCGATCCTTCAATCATAACTACTTCGCTCTCGTTGCCTGCATAAACAAGATCCAAAAGTGAGTTTTCCATTTCACTGTGGGTAGGGTTAACGACAAACTTTTCGTCTACATAGCCTACTCTTACTGCGCCTATTGGTCCTGCAAAAGGAATGTCTGAAAGGGAAAGCGCACAAGATGCTCCATTCATGCTAAGTACATCTGAATCATTTTCACCATCTGCGCTGAGTAGAAGTGCTACAATTTGCGTGTCATAAAGATATCCTTTTGGAAAAAGTGGCCTCAGTGGTCTATCTGTCATTCTGCAGGTCAGGATTTCTTTTTCTGTTGGCCTGCCCTCTCTTTTAAAGTATCCACCTGGAAATCGACCCGCTGCTGCAGCTTTTTCTTTATATTCAACAGATAAAGGGAACCAACTTTGCCCTTCCCTCATTTTTGTTTGAGAAACCGCCGTTACCATAACGGTTGTTTCTCCACAAGTTATTGTGCATGCACCGTCTGCGAGGCGGCCCATTTTTCCGGTTTCAATGATAATTTCTTTATCGTCGAGATTGACGGTTATATTTTCAGTGCTCATCTATTTTTTCTAGAGAGTAGTAGCTCATATAGGCTGTTACTCATTGTGTTTTTGCTTATCGGTTTTTTTCAAATTTACTCCCGATCATTTGTTATTAATAAATTCGGATCTAGTCTAATGAAACAGATCTCAATTTTGATTTTTGAACATTAATCACTTAGTAAGTGATTTTTAAAGAGATCTAAAAAACAATCTATAGAACTTTAACGGCGAAGTTTTAGGCCTTTTAATACGTTCTGATAACGCCCAATGTTTTTCCTTTTCAGGTAGTCTAAAAGCTTGCGACGTCTTGCCACAAGTTTAAGTAATCCTCTACGAGTTGAGAAGTCCTTTTTGTGTGCGCTTAGATGCTCAGTAAGATGATTAATTCTTGAAGTGAGTTGCGCTACTTGAATATCAGCGCTTCCAGTATCCTTTTCATGGAGCTGGAAATTATTTGTTTCTGTTACTACTTCCGTCATTCTTTATCCGTCTAAAGATTCTCCGCCTTGGAGGCTCTAGTTTTGTTATTGTTATGCCTTATGCATAACGGTTTATTATCTCAATTATTCTTATTAGGCCGCTACAGAATCATAAGATCAGCTAATTTCAACTCATTTTACTGATCATATTTAAAGGCATGCTGTGATTTCATTTATTCAGTTAATTGAATATTATAGAAAACTTAAGTAAATTACATTTTTCTGAGTCTATTATATTCTTCTAGTACGTACCGATCAGTCATACCGGAAATATAATCGCAGATGGTACGTTTCAGACCTTCAGAATCGATTCTTTTTGCGCTTTCCTCCCCAATCATCTTTGAATTTTGTTCGTAAAATGAAAACACATCAGCAATTACGTTCCCGCCTCTTGCATTGGGCATCGCAACTGCTTCGTGGTGATAAAGATTCTCATATAAGAATTGTTTTAGTTGCTGATTACCTTTTTGGGCCTCTTTGCTGTGCCTTATTAGTCTTTCAGGGTGTCTTCTAATTTCATCACTGGATTCAAATTTAAAATTTTGGATATATTCTGAAGTGGCTGATATTAGATCAGCGACTTGGCGATCAATTAGTGTACGGATGATATATGATCGTCGCCTTTTCCCTTTTAATCCTGGATATTTTTTTCCAACAAGCTCGGAACATTTTTGCCATAGAGTTACTACATTAAGTTTCTGTTCATTAATAAGTTTATGATCCAACCCATCGTCAAGATCATGTGAATAATAAGTTATTTCGTCAGCCATATTAGCGATTTGCGCTTCGATTGATGGATTGGGAAAGTTTTCTTCTTTTTTATTTTTATATGAGGGGCGGTAATAGCCTTTATCATGTTTGCGTATTCCTTCGAGAACTTCATATGACAGATTAAGACCATCAAATTCCGGATATAATGTTTCTAATAATTCTACTACCCTGAGGCTTTGAATATTATGCTCGAAGCCGCCATCTTTTAACATAATCTGGTTCATTTTTTTTTCTCCGGCATGACCGAAGGGGGGGTGGCCGAGGTCATGAGCCAAGGCAATTGCTTCTGCAAGGTCTTGATTGACTCCAAGTGCACATGCAATGGTTCGACTGACCGAAGCGACTTCGATTGTATGAGTCAATCGAGTTCTAAGATGGTCGCCAGTGCCATTGAGAAATACCTGAGTTTTATACTCTAGGCGCCGGAAAGCTCGCGAATGTATAATCCTTGCCCGATCTCTTTGAAAGGCAGTTCTATAAGAATGAGGTGGTTCAGGATGTTTTCTGCCAGCGCTTTCAGAATTGTATTGGCCGAATTGAGAAAAATTTTTGCGTTCTTCGGTTTCAATTTGCGAACGAGTTTTTAGCATCTGATTACTCGTCATTTCTTTTTTTTAGAGACTTCTTTTTTTATTTCCCCTAGCATTTTTTGTAATTCGATCTCTTTTAGATTCCTTATGTCTTTTTTTGTAATTAAAAGATCATAAGTCGCCATCATTAACATTAATGTTGTGAGAGCCAAGGAGAAGAGCCAGTAAAGCGAAAAAATAAACGGGTATTGTTCGAGGAAATTGCCAAAAAAATTAAAACCCAAGACTATAAACAGTAATGTAACTATTGAGAAAATGAAGAGCATTTTCCGGCGCGCTTGCTTATTGTGAAGGATTGTTAAGAATAGGCTAACTATGATTTTCCAAAGCATTGATTTAGATAAAATAGTCTAATGAACTTTCGAAGTTTTCATGAGATCTAATAGTCATTCCAAAATAACCACTTAATTCATTAGATTGTTTTTTTTCTTAATTTTTCTTCTGCGGTTTCAAGGAATTCTCGTAGGGAATTGGGGGAGATTGCAAGTGCTCCAAAGGATGAACAGGTGTCTAATACGGCTTTGTCGCGTGATGCGATTGTGATTTCTTTCTTTCTTCCATACTTCCCAACTAACCGTTCTATTATTTGGTCGGCTGATACTCCTTTTTTGGAGAAAAAAACTTGGATGCCATCTTGTTCGCAATAGCTTTCTGTTTTGGTTCCCTTCCCGTCAAATACGATGATTACTCTTTCGCCAGTGCAGTCTTGGTAGCCAGTCATCCTATGGATGAGTTCCTCGCGAGCCGCTAACTGGCTGTGGCCATGGAGAATTCGCAAATCCTTCCAAGCAAAAATTATGCTGTGGCCATCAATGATGAGATAAGGAATATGTTCCTTATTCATCTCATTCATTTTGTAATGAATTCTAATTTAAGATTCGCTATTCTCAGCCCCGGTTGCTTTTTTAGCTGGTGCTTTTTTAGCTGGTGCTTTTTTAGCTGGTGCTTTTTTAGCTGGTGCTTTTTTAGCTGGTGCTTTTTGGTGCTTTTTTAGCTGGTGCTTTTTTAGCTGTTGCTTTTTTAGCTGGTGCTTTTTGTGTTGAGTCTGTAGTTGACTTGGATTTTACATTCTTTGCACTGGAAGACTTGCTTAATTTTTTCTTAGCCAATAGTTGCTCTCGCTTACGCTTGAGATAATTTTTGCGTCGAACTCTTTTAATCAGTTTATTATATTGTTTGCCCATTTTTTTTGATCCTTGATTTGCTTCCTAGTAACTAGAGGTGATATTTTTCCAATGTTTCATTAGCAAAGGCGTGCTTGGGATCAAGTAGAAAACACCTTGTTGCTTAGTATATTGCATAGAAAATATTATTTTGGTCTTTGATTTAGCATAGATCAACTTAATTTGAAGCATCCATTGACATTGCATTTTTTTTTACTTAGAATGTCGCTGTTCTCCAATCGGAGAAATGTGATCTTTCCTTTAGGTTTAAGAAGATGCAGTGTCCAATTGAATAAGGGTGTTGCAAATTAAATAATAAAAGGACTTCAAAGTGAATGGTCATAATTTCCATTACTTAAGTAGGTTTATCCTGCTGAGATTAGGAAAAAACAACCAAAATACTCTTTTTTTATTTAATTATATGTTCTGGCTTGGCTGGAATTAATTATATGGCCGGACATAACAAGTGGTCCAAGGTGAAGCATATTAAAGGTGCTGCCGATGCGAAACGTAGCAAGCTTTTCAGTAAGTTTGCGAAAGAGATAACTGTGGCCGCGCGTGATGGGGGGGGGGATTTGGATTTGAATGCTCGGTTGCGGCAAGCGGTAACCAATGCCAAAAAGCAAAGTTTGCCTGGAGATACTATTGAAAGAGCGATTAAGAAAGGTACTGGAGAGATTGAAGGTGTTTCATATGAGGAGGCTTGTTATGAAGGATTCGGAGCTGGTGGTATAGCATTTATTGTTGAAATAATCACAGATAATAAGAATCGTTCTTTTGCAGATTTGCGGACTTTATTTAATAAAAATAATGGAAATTTAGGAGGGTCTGGCAGCGTGTCTCATATGTTTGATCGCAAAGGTGAAATTAAATTATCAGAAGAATCCCGTAGCGAAGAAGAAGTTATGAGCTTAGCCATTGAGGCGGGCGCTGAGGATGTTGTTAATGATGATAAATTATTTTATGTCATCACTGCTAATGATGAACTTTCAAATGTTGCTAATACGATTTCAGAATCAGGTGCACATATTGAATCACAGAAGCTAATTTTTGTTCCTAAAACGACTGCGAGTATCAGTGATCCTTCAATAGCGCGGCAAGTGTTACGACTCTTCGCAGCTGTTGATGATTATGATGACACTCAAGGTGTTTATGGGAATTTTGATATACCGGAACAGTTAATGGAGACGATCGAGATTTAAATTATTTATTTTATTTAGTACACATCAAATAAAGTATGAGCGAGACAGAAATTCAAGACTCTGACAAAAAAGTGAATGTTGGGAAGAAGGCCGAAGATAATCCTGTGGCGGACAGTTCAAGTTTCTCGAAGGAGAAAAAAAGATCACCGAAGAGGAGGGGACCTAAATTCAATAGGAATGATAAGAAAAAGAAATCTTCAAAAGATAATCACTTCAAAGAAGAACTTTTAGGCCCGCCCACCGAACAAGAAGGAATTCTTGAGATTTCAGGTAAAGGATTTGGATTTTTGAGAGAGCCTAGTAAGGATTTTAGGCAGACTCCAGATGACGTTTTTGTTACACCAGAAATAGTTCGTAATTTTGGTCTTAGAGATGGTCTTTGGGTTAAGGCCGAGACTCGGATGGGTAGGCGGGGGCCGCAACTGACAAAGCTATTAGATATTAATGGGCGTGACCCTGATGAATTTAAAACGATGCCATGGTTTGAAGAGCTGAAAGCAGTGAACCCTGAGCGCAGACTTCAGATGGAGACTGATGAAGATCGAATGACAACGAGAATCATTGACTTAATTGCTCCTATAGGACGTGGTCAGCGCGGACTTATAGTGGCACCCCCTAGGACAGGTAAAACGACTATCCTTCAACACATGGCTGAGTCTGTTATCAAAAATCATAGCGGCGTTAAGGTGATGGTATTATTGATTGATGAGAGGCCGGAGGAAGTCACTGAATTGCGGAGGGCTTTGCCGGAAGCCGAGATATATGCAAGTTCTAATGATATGGAGGTTAAGATGCATTGCCGAATTGCTCAAATTGCGATTGAGAGAGCGAAGAGGTTAGTTGAGTCAGGTGAACATGTTTTCATGCTAATGGATTCAATCACTCGGCTAGCAAGAGCATTTAACAATGCGACTAGTAAAGGAGGACCTACGGGTACTGGAGGGCTGACGGTTCGAGCTTTAGAAATGCCTAGGAAACTTTTTGCCGCGGCAAGAAATACACGAGATGCAGGCTCATTGACAATTATTGCCACTGCATTAGTTGAGACGAATAGTGCAATGGATGACCGAATTTTTGAGGAGCTTAAAGGTACTGGTAATATGGAGTTAGTCTTAGATCGTGCAATTGCTGAGCAATATATATATCCGGCAGTTGACATATTCCGGTCAGGTACTCGTCGAGAGGAGTTGTTAATACCTCCTCACCAGTGGGAGAAAATTTCCATAATACGTCGAGGATTAGCTGGGCACCGTCCGATTGAAGCAATCGAACGTATGCTATCGATTATGGAAAGATTTCCGAGTAATGCGCAGATGTTATTGGATATTAAGCCAATGCACTAACATAAATCGATTATCGATAGATAAATTACCTATCAGCAATTAAGGCTCTGGAAAACTTTTCAGTTTGCTTAATTTGATGTCGGTTGGTCTTCAACTAAGGAAGATTTCCTTAGGTTTCATCGCAGAGCAGCTTTGAGTCTCAGGAAAGTTGGCTTTATTTTTTCAGCATTAACGACGATGTAATAGATGCGATCAATAAGAATGCCATCAACATTAATAGGCTCATCCAACATTTTACACACAACTCCATCGTTGGCCCATTTGATTAAATCATCTGACCACTCTGGCACCAGAGTCACACCCACAGCATTTGGATTCTTCTCCAAGCTAATCTGAAGTCGCTCCTCTTGCTTTCCATCAATCTCCACTGTGATCAGATCAACTTTAATAAGTTCACTTTCGTTCTCGAAGATTTTAGGATCGGTTCCCATTGCAAACTCAACTAAGGCACTGCGGCCGTCATTGTCGGTGTCCGAGTTGGCCTCAACGCCCCCATTCTCTGCTGACCAACTTGTGAAAGTCTGACCTTCAATAATAGCACCCTCTTCACCAGGAGATCCGCCAATTACCGAACTTAGCCTCCAGTTCTTTGCCTCATTGTGGTCCGGATTCGAGTCTGGAGAAATCAATTCAAGGCTGAACCCTGCGCCGTCAGCGCCTTCTGGCCAGGGAGAATCGTCATCATAATTAAAATCAATGATTGGAGTTCCTGCTCCGAAACTTAGTTTTATTCGTTCTCCTGAGTCGGATAGGTTCTTTGAGTAAGTTCCTACTACGAATTGTGGTGTCGAAGGATGGCTGTAACGAAGATTGAACGCCGCATTATTAGCTACTAGAAGTAATCTTTCTCCTGGCTCTATTTTTTTTGTTGAGCTGACCGAGAAATCAAATTCGATTCCCTTTGTAAATCGCAATTCTTCAAGATCTATTGAAACTGAACCAATGTTTTGGAATTCTATCCATTCGAAGTCGTTATTGTTGAGCTCAGGTATGGCATTCAATTCAGAGATGCTGGGTTGGGAGGGATTGTACATTATTTCACTTATCACTAAGTTGGACCATGGAGACAGATCGGGTTCAGTGACTGTGAATTGAACTGGTTCGGACCAATGGCTCCAACGGTTTGTATTATCCATATGGCGGACCCTTGCCCTATATGTTTTCCCAACTCTCACTGCATTAGCCGATGGAGTAATTTCAGAGGAAAACGTTTTTATTTCACCAGATTCCCAATTGGCATTCCACTCCAATTTTGGGTCCAGTATTGAAGCGTCAGCGGTAATAGACATATCAAAAACTAGATCACTACTTCCTGGTGACTGGTTATGTAATTCGACGGCAACCAAGTTTGTGCCTTCTGAGAACGCATTTGCAGGAATTTCAAAAGTATCGAAGACGCCTTCTTTCCCTCCTGATGGAGCGTAAGTATTATAATTAACAATGTCACTGTCAGAGAATCCGTCTCTTAGAATTTCTTGTCCATTAACATATACGATTGCCGCGTCATCAACGTGCATGTCAAAAACGAAATGACTGAACTGATCAGGATCATCAATGTTGATTGTTTTTCTGAAATAGTAAGTGGGATGTTTATTTGAAGCTTGGGCGCCAAAGTCTAGAGTGGTTACTATTTGAGTTTTCAGGATACTACCAAATCCAGCCGGAGTTTTTCCTAGGGACCAACCTGCATCATCATAGTCTATTTCTTCCCATGAATTTCCTTGATCGATCCCATTATCAAGATATTTCCATTCGGATCCGGTATTCATGAAATTAGTCTTGCCTTGACTTATCTCGGCGATTCTCCATTCCATTGATTTAAAACTTCCAGTGCCATTAGGGTCTGAGAAATTGGAGCTTTCGAATTTCAGTCCGCCTTGTGGATAGTTATTTATGCCTCCATATGCGATTGTAGGTTTTCTTGGTATTAACGAATCGGAGCCAAGTGCATCAAGATAAGCATCCCTACCAGATCTTCCTGATGTCCCACTGTCTCTGGAAATGGAAGCCATGTTCCCATCGTTTCCACCTACCCAAGATCCTCCAATGAATGCGAACTTTTTCATATCATTAATTACGTTTTCTATGGGAGGAGGGCTTTCGCTGCCTCCGCTAGCTCCTATCCATCGATCACGGTCAGCGTTAACTAGACCAGAGATTCGGGCGGCGAGGGGATCGAGAAGTAAATTGATTTGTTCTTCTGTCCAAATCAGGTCTCGTATCTCTCTCACAACGTTACGGTATTCGAGATCGAATTCGGGTCTTGGAGGATTGGTTCCATAAATAGCTTGTTTGACAAAACCCATGCCGCCGTTCCAGTTTGGTCCCCAGCTAGTGTCTGAATCCCAAGGCAAGACCCAGAGTCTTCCATAATTTGTTTCTTCTGAGGGTTCAAAATAAAATGCACGATTTTTTAGATGCTCACTTGTGTTTGGTTGTACATCATAATGGCGCACTGCATCTACGATAGCATGATAATGGTTCCAGGAATTATAGTTAACATGCTGATTCAGCCAATCATCTGATTTGTTTGGTTTTAATTGAAATATTATATTTTTAAAATCAGATCCGTCATCAACACCCTCTCTCGCCAGATAACGCCTCACTGACACTCCGTCAGTTCGTCCACTTATGAGTTTGTATAAATTTCCTTTTTTAAGATTATGAGCATCAAGGAATCGAACATCGAATTCCTCCATGGCCAATAACATTCCGTAATAGTCTCCCTGATATTGCCCGTTATTTCCTTTTGGAGCTTCTTCAGCTCCCCGGATCACTCGCATATGGAACCAATGAGTGAAGGGTGCGGGGGTTCCCGTCATATTCCAAAGGATATGATTAGCCGCTTGTTCTATCCCCCATGTATGATTTCCACGCGAACCCTTCATTTTGTGCGTTGCCAGATATTTCCATTCTGTGGGGTAGCTTTCCCCGTCAGTATCGTGAAATTTTGGATAGCTTCCTAGATTGAATCTAAATTTAAAGCTCCGTCTTCCGTTACCTGAGTATCGAGCATTTCTTTGTCGCAAACGATATCCCACATTGTCATATACTTTGCCTTCATAGACAAAGCTGCAGTTCCAGTTATAAGCACTTCTGGCATCATAATTGTCACGACTTATTTGGTCTCCGCCATTATATGCTACGACTTGATCAAAATCTTTTGAGTTTGTGAGTACTTGGTATACCGGTATTGAATTGATGAGTTCTGATGGATATGTGTGAGGAGTAGGAAATGTTCTGCTTTTCTCAACCACGTAATCGGGTATGCCATCATAAACGAAAGAGGCGAAATTCAATGCTGGGTCATCTTCGTAAGGTAACTGAACGCTATTACCATCGTTGTCTTCTGTAATGATTCTGTATCTTAAGAGGCTTCTATTTGGTTGATTTGGTACAGTTGCAGTAAAGGTGCTGTCATTGGCGGTTTCATCATTACCAATTCCGTCATCCAACATTGTCAAAGTTTTCCAGTTTTCCGGATCATGATAAACAGGGTTAGGTTCACGTAGAAAGTTAGGACTAGAAACGAGTTTACTTGTCGATTTTGCAAGAAATGCAGGTATATAAGAGCCAGGAGCAACGACTTGATATTCTAGCCTGACATTCTTCACTCCCTCGTTATCAGTTATTTTTGCCGTAATGACTGTTTCTTGATTGGACTTTGGTTCTTTAGGCCAGTGATTGACTTGTCTAGTGATTGGGGGAGCATTTTTTGTGTAGGTTGAGTTCTTGGTTCCTGGAGAGGGAATAGGCGGTTCTCCTTCTTCACGACTTGGTCGAATGATTTCTAGTTCTAGTCCAAGATCACTACTATTGCTGCTGACATTGAAGAGTTGTACAGCAACTGTATTTTTTCCTTCTTGCAAATATCCAGCTACACCTTCAATGATTTCTTCTTTCCATGTTCCTTCTTGTCCGTTCCTGCTGGCAGCGCCGTTTGCGGCGGGTTCACCTATGTTCATGTTATATCTGAGTGCTTCGGTGCCGTTGATCCATATGATCATTCCGTCATCAAGCAAGAATCGCATTTGCAGCTGTTGAGGAATTTCTTCTGGATCAATATGGAATTCATTGCGGAGAAAGACTGAGGTAAATGAATTGCGCATCCCATTTATTTCTGTTGCGATATCAATGCCACGCACACTGCCATAGCCAATTGGAAGAGTTGCATTGGCCCATGAATTATCTTCAATAAAATCTGTTTTTCGCCAATCACTAATTGGATCTGACGCTTCAGTATTCCCAGGCCTCCATCGCCAATCACTATTCCCTGTGCCAATTAATGTTAGTTCTGGTAATATTCCTGGAACTGATGAACTGCGCCAGGAACCTCCCAAATCATTATCGAGTAATGGATTGATTAGTTCCATTGAGGATCCAGTTCCATTTGCACCGACAGGCCAAGGGAAACTGGACCCGTAACGTATTGTATCAGCAACTGTCCCATCAGAACGGCGCAACTCAATGCGTTCGCTATCACTTGCTAGATTGCCTGAATATGGCCCTAAAGCTTCTTTGCCATATGACTTAACGAGTTCTTCGGGGTTCTCTGCTACTACGAGGTAACCCTTCGCTTCAATTTCTGTATTTTGAGGAAATTTATAGTCAATTCCATCGGAAAAAAACCATCCAGAAATATTGATGGGATCATCTGAAATATTGTGAAGTTCAATGAATTCATTCAATGCATTGTTAGGTTCACTGTTATAATGAACTTCATTGATAACTATTTCACTAAAGCTGAGATTGAGTCCGTAGGAAAAATATAAGCAAAAAGTAAATATTTTGGTAATGGTTTTTTGGTAATGGTGCACGATAAATTCTGTTATTGCTATATTAGTTCTAATTTCAAAGAAAGGGAAGTTTCACACGAGATCCAAAATGGAGCCAAAATTTGGATCGACTAATCTGCGGTAGGTGCGAACGGCTAATTTGTCTGTCATTTCTGAAATAATATCAGTAATAATTCTGGCCTTTGCTGAATCTTCTTCTGCATTGGCTATAAGTTTTTCCGACTCTGCGCTAACTAGCCTGAGTGGTTTTCTAGTTTTTGTAATATAATTTTCAGAAAGAATATTAAATAGTTCTCCTAGGACTCGACTGGCTTTATGATCTAATTGCTGTAGCTGAGGCGATTTAAATACAAGGTCTAGAGAAATATTTTTATATAATTTGGATTCTTGTGCGATGTCTGGATTTACATGTATTTGATATTTGTAACGTGCTGTTTTGCTCGACATAAAGTTATCTTCAGAATTGATGATGCTTGCTGCAGCAATAAAATCACCGACCTTTCTTCCCATTAGCGGTTCGAGGCGTTTTTTTCTAATGAATTTGCATAACTGATTTAAGTTCTCTGCATCATTACCCTTCAGGTTATTTGTTTCGGCCCAACTCTCTAGATTTTGAAGGTTGATGAATCCTACGTTGGCTCCATCAACAATATCATTTAAGGAATATGCAGTATCATCAGCCCAGTCCATGATTTGGCATTCCACGGATTTGAAGGCATTCCTTACCTTGCCGGCATCAAATTGTAATATTTGATTTTTATCTTCGAAAGCAAATACAAGATGTTTGATTTGATAGTCATATATAAAGTGATTAGGGGCTTCAGGAATTTCAGATAATAGAGTTTTATATTTGAGCGTAGAATCCAGGAAAGCTCGTGTTGGATTCATGCCGCGTTGACCGTAGATGGTCTCTGTGAGTTGCCGTAGTGTCTGTGCATTCCCTTCGAATCCTCCCTGACCTTGCATTATTGAATGAAGAACTCGTTCTCCAGCATGACCAAAAGGAGGGTGTCCTAAATCATGAGATAGGCAAGCTGCCTCGACTAGATCAGGGTCTACAAAGTATTCTTCATTTAAGAGAGTGCTTCTTCTTTTTAGTCGGTTGCAGATAGATCTTCCAATTTGGGCAACTTCTAGGGAATGAGTTAAGCGAGTCCGATAAAAATCGTATTCTCCAGAAAGAAAGACCTGCGTTTTACTTTGAAGCCTTCTAAAGGAAGGGGTGTAGATAATCCTGTCGCGATCTATCTGAAAAGGGCTTCTATAATCATTTGGGCGATCATTTTCTTCTTCATTTCTGGAGGTGATGTCGAAGTCATTATAGAATTGATTTGTCATCTATTCGCCAAATATTAAAGCTGAAGAAAATTGAACAAAAGCTTTTTCCCCTCTTCCGTAAGTATGGATTCAGGATGAAATTGCAAACCATGTATTGGATATTCTTTGTGTCTGATGCCCATGATTTCTTTTTCATCTGTTTTTGCTTCTGCTGTAATTTCTAAACAATCGGGGAGCGAATCCTTTCTTATTAGTAGAGAGTGATAACGTGTTGCTTCGAAAGGGTTTGGGATGTCATCAAAAAGTCCCTTTCCGTTATGTTCTACCATGGATGTTTTACCATGCATTAGTTTTTCTGCGCGGACAATTTCGCCACCAAATACTTGGCCGATTGATTGATGGCCTAGGCATACCCCAAGTAAAGGTATTGAGGGTCCAAATTCCTTTACTACGTCACAACTTATACCTGCCTCGTTGGGAGTGCATGGGCCAGGAGATATACAGATTTTCTCTGGGCTGAGAGTTTTAATTTCTTCGATTGAAACCTCATCATTTCTTCGAATTTCCATAACGGCACCAAGTTCACCGAAATATTGAACTAGATTATATGTGAAAGAATCGTAGTTATCGATAACGAGCAGCATATTTGCAATTGGATTTAAGCTTTTGATTTATAGCTTGAAAAGACATTTTGTCACTCATTGGGATAAACGCAATGCTTCATAGTGGGTAGGAAAAATGATGAATTTATTAAGTAGCTTTATTTTAGAGTGAAATCTGTGTTACTTTTTGCATTAATCATAACTGAGATTCTCTTTAAAAATGGCACGACCAGTAGGCGAAAATATAGAAAAGAACCCGACAGCAATTAGCCGTCCCGAGGGAGGGTGGTTTGCTAGGATATGGAACGAACGCTCCAAAAGTGTAAAGCTCCTCATTAGCCTGGATCGTTCAGAACCATTCACTGTATGGGTTAGATCGATTGAAGAATGCAAGAACTTGCAATTATCAGATGAAGTTTTTTCAAATTCAGTAGAGTCCCGGGGCGAAGATGATTGGATCTCTGAGAGTGAATTTATTTCATTGCCACCATCTAAGGCTTTTAGTGTTTGGGCTGAAATCTCACAAGAACAGGATGAAGAAATCTCAACTTTGCCGATCGAAGCATTTGATGAAAGTCAATCTGATGAGGATAAAGCATCCATTCGACTCGATAGTGATAATTTGATCAGCTTAACATCAAAATGTTTTACAATATGGATTACGCCGGCAGCGTTAGCCGAATCAAAGTTTGTTAAAATAGAGCTATCAAATAATGAGGCTCTTCTGATTGAAGACGAGGTAATAATTGATTCAGTGAGTGAAGATTATCCAGAAGAGTCCAGTTTCAGAGAAAAAAAATCAGGGTTCGTCCCTATTGTTTTTTCTATTTTATTAGTCACGGCAATAATCTGGATGTTTGTCAGAGCAAATGAACTTACATCAATTAAAGATAACCTTGATTCAGCTAACAAGAAAATCTCTTTAGTTGAGAAAGATCTGGTTGATAAGGAAGAAAATATTTCTGATCTAGAGAAAGCACTCATTAGTGAGCGGGGTGCAAACAAGAAGGCGTCTTTGAATGCTAAAGAAGTTGCGAGGCTTGAAATTCAAAAGGCCAATGAGGCATTTCTCGGGAAAGTTAAAGAAGTGGGACTCTTGATCAAAGCGCGGGATAAGATTAAAAGTGATTATGAAAAATCAAAGGCTTTGAGTATGCAGGAAGTTCAGAAATTGAAATCTGAAATTGCTAATGTCGAAGAGAAAAATAAACAGGCCCAGGCTCAAATCTTACGAGCCGATAAAAACAATGAATCTCTGACTCAAAAGGTCACGTCTTTAGACAAAGAGAAAAGTGAATTAAATAAAGCAGTGTCAGCTGCTGAAGGGGCTAATAAAAAAGCGCTCGATAGTTATATGGCTGCAATTCAAATCGCCGAAAATGATTTGAAAGAAGCCAATGCGATGCTGGAGAAGGAGAAATCTAATTCTTTAATGATGCGTGAAAATCTGGATTCATCGGATTTGCAGTTAAAGAAATTGATGTTGGAGATTGAAAAGCTTAATGACAAGATAAAGGATCTAGAGCAGCCTGATTAAGCATTTGCAGAAAAGTAGTTTTTTGAATTGGTTCATTTTTCTCTTAATCGGATGCTATATAACATACGGTGACTCCGCTATTGTGTTGACCTGGGTTAGTAGTTCTTAGGCAAAATATCGATTGGGCTTTTCCTGACTAAGATTAAATTTGCTTATATCTAGTATAATGACTCTGTGACTCATTGCTAAGAGGATAAAAATAATAGTGATAATTAGATCGATGACGTCATTTTAAATAATGGTAAAAGCCTATCAAACGCACCTTTACGTCTGACATTGTTCGTTATAAAATAATCCCTCAAATAAATAAATTTATGGCCAAAAAAATCTTAATTATCACAACGCTGATCTTCGCAATAAAAATTAATGCTCTATCAGCTGAGAAATTGTTTAACGGTAAGGATCTTTCAGGATGGGACGGCAATCCAGATTTTTGGAGTGTAGAGAACGGTGTCATTGTTGGAGAAACGACTGCAGATAAAAAGACCTCAGGTAACACTTTCTTGATTTGGAAAGGTGGGGAGATCGGAGACTTTGATCTGACCCTGAAGGCGAGAGTTAAGGGTAACAATAATTCGGGTATACAATATCGATCCAAAGTGATTAATGCTAAGAACTGGTCCGTTGGTGGATATCAAATGGACATGCACCCTGCCCCAAATTATCTTGGCATGCTTTATGAAGAGCGGGGACGTGGAATCATTGCTCAGTGCGGTCAGCGCGTAGTCATTGATGACAAAGGAAAGAGATCATTGAAGGGTAACCCTGATGCCAAAAAGAAATGCGATCTTAGCGAATGGAATGAATATTCTATATCTGCATCAGGCAATCGTCTTGTTCATAAAATTAATGGTCGTGTGACTGTGGAGATTGAGGATAATGAAACTTCAAAGAAATCATCTAAAGGCATCCTAGCGTTACAGTTGCATGCGGGAGGAGCAATGAGATTAGAGGTTAAGGATATTGTTTTAATTAATAATAAGAAAGAATCTGCTAAAGCTAAAGAATCTGCTAAAGCTAAAGAATCGTTAAAAGATCATAACATTGTACTTATTAATGCGGCTCAAAAAATTTCAGTACCTCCAGTCAAATGGATATGGAATAGTAAGTCTGCTAGAACAGAAACAATTTACGCTAGGCGTCAGTGGACTTTAAGTACTCCTCTCAAATCTTCTAAATTGAGCATTACATGTGATAATGGATTCACAGCATTTGTTAATGGTCAGAAAGTCGGTTCTGGTTCTCAGTGGGAAACTCATTATGAATTTGATATAAAGAAATATCTTCATAATGGAGACAACGTTCTTGCTGTGCAGGCTCACAACGAAGGCCAATCAGCAGGATTAGCTGCCAAAGTTAAATTAGTCGCGGCTAACGGTGTTACTAGGCACATTGTCAGTGATAATGAGTGGATTGTAGCCAACAAAAAGGCTCCTGGATGGATGGCGCCAAGTGTGGACACTACTGGATGGAAAAATGCAGTTGTAGCAGGTAAAATGGGCGATTCACCATGGGGAGATGTATTTTCAAAAAAGCCTGGTGTTCCAGTTGCTGTTGCCGCTAAAGGGGCTGCGGAAGTGCACCCGAAAGGTTTTGAGGTGGAGAAAATTTATAATGTTCCTAAAAGAGAGCAAGGCACATGGGTTTCAATGGCAGTTGATTCAAAAGGTAGACTTTACTGTGGAGATCAAGGAGGTAAGGGTATTTTTAGAATCACCCTCAGCTCTGAAGAACCTAAGATTGAAAAGGTGCCTGTCCCAGTTTCAGGAGCTCATGGGCTATTGTGGGCATTTGATTCTTTATATGCATGCACTAATGGGCAGAGGCCGGGATCTGGGCTTTATAGGATCACTGATACTGATAATGATGACATGCTAGACAAGGTACAAGATATGCGAAAATTCGCTGGTGGAGGTGAGCACGGCCCTCATGCAGTTTCCCTTTCACCAGATGGAAAGCATCTATACATTCTTGGCGGAAATCATACCGCTGTTCCTAAGCCTGAAAGTTCCGCCTTAAAAATGAACTACGCAGAGGATCAGTTGCTTCCACGGATGCCTGACGCACGAGGGCATGCAAGTAACATAAGAGCTCCTGGAGGATGGATAGCAAGAACTGACCCTGAAGGTAAAACCTTCCATCTTTATTCAGCAGGATTTAGGAACCAGTACGATATTGCTTTTAATAGAGATGGAGAAATGTTCACTTTTGATTCTGACATGGAGTGGGATAGTGGGACTCCTTGGTATCGCCCGACAAGAATCTATCATGTTACTAGTGGATCTGAGTTTGGCTGGAGAACAGGCACTGGAAAATTTCCCGAGTGGTATCCAGATGTCTTGCCTCCGACTTTGGACATTGGACCTGGTTGTCCGACTGGTGTTATGTCTGGTTTGGGATCAAAGTTTCCGGCGAAATATCAGGACGCTATTTATGCATTTGATTGGACCTATGGAACAATTTACGCAATTCATTTGGACCCTGATGGATCTTCCTATCAAGCAAAGAAAGAAGAGTTTGTTACAGGCGTTCCTCTGAATGTTACGGATGGAGTCATTGGAAAAGATGGGAACATGTATTTTGCAGTCGGAGGTCGAGGAACTCAGTCTGCGCTTTATCGTGTGAAATATTCAGGCTCTGAGTCCACTGTGGCCATCAAAACTAGAGCCAATTCTGAGACAAAAGTGATTGAAACTCGAAGGAGTCTGGAGGTTTTTCATGGTAAAGAGGTTCAGGGATCTATAGAAAAGATCTGGCCTAAATTAAGTCATGCCGACCGTTTTGTTCGATACGCGGCTCGTGTTGCTCTAGAGCATCAACCTGTTGTTGAGTGGCAAGAAAAAGCACTTAAAGAAGAGGACCCTCAAACATTGCTCTCTGCCCTACTCGCTCTTTCACGCCAGGGTGACGCAGCCTTGAAGGGGGATATTCTTAATGCTCTTTCCATGTTAAAGGTTTTAGAAATGACGGAAAGTCAGAGGCTTGAGGCTTTGAGAGTTATGGGGCTTACTTTTATTCGTATGGGCGAACCTGATGAGGAGACAGCCCAAGAAATTGCCGAGGCAATTTCACCACTCTATCCTGCATCATCTGATGCCATGAATAGGGAGTTGGTTACTATGTTGGTTTATTTGAAGGCTGATGATGTTCTTGCTAAAACTCTTCCTTTAATGAATCAGGAGGCGGCTGGGTTGGAAGAGATTGAATTTGATGACAAGCTTTTGGCTCGATCAGGTCAGTATGGCAAATCATTTCAAAACCAAAAGGCGAACAATCCACAGAGGCAGCAAATATGGTATGCTTATGCGCTCAAGAACGTTGAAGAAGGCTGGAATGAAAATCTTAGGAAGCAATTTTTCACTTGGTTTTCGAAGTCTCGGAATTTTAAAGGCGGTGCAAGTTTCGGAGGATTTATTAATAACTTCCGAAACGAGTCTTTGTCTAGAATTCAGGATGCGAAGGTGAAGGCTGAAATGGACGCGCTCAGTAAGAAGCTAGTTGCACTTGTCCCTGAAGGTTATGAGAATGCGCGGATTCTTAAGGTCGGAGCAAAGCCAGACATGAAATTTGATGTTGAGTCACTTGAGGCGAAAGCTGGAGAAAGGATCGGTATAGAATTCATCAACAATGATCCTACCGGGCTTATGCATAATTTAGCTGTTTGTGCACCTGGTAGTAGGCAAAAGGTAATTGCTGCGGCATTGACTATTGGGCCTAAAGCTATTGAACAGAACTTTGTTCCTGACATACCAGAGGTGTTGGCCTCTTCACCTCAGGTTGCACCTGGGCGCAAATATGTTCTATACATGAGTGTGCCGTCCGCACCTGGAAATTACCCATATGTATGTACATATCCTGGACACGGTCAGTTGATGTTTGGAACGCTCAAGGTCACAAATTAATGACTTAATTTCATATGAGATCTCTTTGCTTTATCCTTTTTGCTGTTTTTGCAGCAGAGGCCAAGGATTTGCATTGGGCCTATGAGCTTCCAACTAAGCCGAATTTACCACTAGTAAAACATGCTGATTGGGCTCGGAATGGAATCGATTTTTTCTGTTTATCGAGAATGGAATCGCGAGGTCATACCCCTAAGGAAAGAGAATCTTCTGCGCGTTTGATTAGGAGGGTATTTTTAGACCTTATAGGAATTCCTCCCCCAATAGAAAAAGTTGATTCATTTTTGTTAGATCCTTCTGATCAGCATTTAGAGAAAATAGTTGATGAGCTTTTAAGTTCAAACCGCTTTGGTGAGAAATGGGCACTAGGGTGGTTGGATCTTGCAAGATATGCTGATTCTGATGGTTATCAGCGTGATGGATTTCGTAATGTTTGGCCATACAGGGACTGGGTCATACGGGCCTTTAATTCAGATATGCCTTTTGATCAGTTTACTATCGAACAGTTGGCCGGGGATCTACTTCCTGAAGCTACTAAAGATCAAATCATCGCTACAGGATTTCATCGCGGACCGATATTGAACCTAGAAGCTGGAACTGATCCTGAGGAGGATCGAGTCAAGCAAGTCGTGGACCGCGTCAATACCACTTCCACAGTCTGGCTAGGAACATCGATGGAATGTACCCAGTGCCATGATCATAAGCATGATCCTTTTTCGATTCGTGATTATTATTCGATGTTTGCTTTTTTTAACAACACTCCAATTGAGGGGAAACGTAGGCCTGGTGGCAATGATGCATCTATGGATTATGCGGGTTCGGACATTAATGTTCCAGTACCTACTGATGAGCTAAATAAGAGAGATGAGGCTGAGAACAAGGCTCGCGAAGTGGAAGAGAATTATGTAACTAAGGTCGAAGAACTTTGTGAGTCATTTTCTGATGATCAGTTAAATGAGCTAGTTGAAAAGCATCCCAAAGAAGTAGATCTAATTAGAAAATCAAAAATAGATTTTAAGGAAGCGTTGAAAATAAGTAAGGCTCTTTTTCAGAAAGGAAAATCTTCAAAAGCTCTAAATGAATTACAGAAGCAGATTGCTAATAACAATAACAGGTCCAAGGGTGGAACTTTTCAGATCGGTTATACTTCTCGAGTTATGAGAGAGATGGGGAAAAAGAGGGGCACGCATATCATGTTGCGTGGGGACTTCAGAAATATTGGAAAGAAAGTAAGTGCCGATACCCCAGAATCATTACATCTGTTCCGGAAGGAGTATCCGAGGAATCGCTTAGGATTGGCTCAATGGCTTGTATCTCAAGAGAATCCTCTCACGGCGAGAGTTACTGTGAATAGGATATGGGCAGAACTTTTTGGGCGAGGAATAGTTACGACGATAGAAGATTTTGGAACAAATGGAGCATTTCCTACTCATCCTGAATTGCTTGATTGGTTAGCGGTGACTTTTCAGTCGGAGGATTCATGGTCATTGAAAAAGACAATCAAGCGGATCGTGCTTTCATCTGTATACTTGCAAAGCTTCACAGTTTCTAAGTTAGAACGAAACAAGGATCCTGATAATAGTTATTATGCTAGGGGTCCGAGCCTACGTTTGCCGGCAGAATTAATTCGAGACAATGCCTTGTTTATTTCTGGCTTACTTTCAACCAAAATGTATGGAATGCCGGTGAGGCCTTTCCAGCCAGCCAATTTCTGGCGAGTCATTGGTGAAGTGGATAACAAATATTATGCGTCGGAAAATGAAGACCTTTACCGTAGAGGGATATATACTATTTGGCGCCGTTCCGCTCATTATCCAAGTTTTGCAAATTTTGATGCCCCAAGTAGAGGGGCTTGCAAGGTTATAAGGCAATCTAGCAATACCCCTTTACAGGCTCTGACACTTTTAAATGATCCAGTCTATGTGGAAATTGCTAAGGCCTTTGCTGATCGAATAAAAAAGGAGACGGCCGAATTGAACGCTCCTAAACAATTGGAATATGCCTTTAGGCTTGCCCTTTCTAGGTATCCCAATGGTGCTGAGATTACGGCGTTAAAAAATATATATTTCACGGCTCTTGACACGGAAGGTTCTGCTGAAAGTGCCTGGTTCGAAATTGCAAATACGTTATTGAACCTTCATGGGACTATAACAAAGTAGTCTAAACCGTTGACTGATAATGGAAAATAATCTGACTCAGCGTTTGCTATCTAGAAGAGCTTTTTTGCGTAATTCAACTAGTCTCGGTGTAGGGACTTTGGCCTTTAATGACCTTTTATCTAGAGAATCCTCATCAAATCCTATTGCAGCTTATGGTAAAGGAATTGCGCATTTTGCACCAAAGGCAAAGTCAGTCATTTTTTTACATATGGTGGGGGCGCCTTCCCAATTGGATCTTTTTGATCCCAAACCTAAACTAAAGGAATTCCACGGCAAGCCAGCTCCTGCAGAGTTCATTGAAGGAAAGCGATTTGCTTTTCTTAGAGGACATCCAAAGATGATGGCTTCGCCTTTTGAATTTGCAAAAATCAATGACGGTCAAGAGATTTCAGAGGTTCTTCCACACCTAAAGTCGGTTGCTGGTGAAGTTGCTATCATTCAATCCATGCAGACTGAGGATTTTAATCATGCTCCTGCGCAAATGTTTTTCCATTCAGGGCTTAACCGCATTGGTCGCCCCAGTTTGGGATCTTGGGTCACTTATGGATTAGGCGCAGAATCAAATGATCTACCAGCTTATGTGGTAATGGTTTCTGGTCCTGTTCCAGGAGCAGGCTCCACTCTGTGGAGCCATGGATTTTTGCCCAGCATCTATCAGGGGATTGAGTTTCGTAGTACTGGTGATCCGGTTCTATTCTTATCAGATCCGAAAGGCGTTGATAGATCTCGCAGAAAGCGAATCATTGATGGAATCAATGCATTGAATGAAGTGGAATTGGAAAATAGGGGGGACCCTGAAATAAGAACCCGCATCAATCAATATGAGTTAGCATTTAAAATGCAGATGTCAGTACCTGAACTAACTGATCTAAGAACTGAACCTGAGCATGTTAGGGATATGTATGGGAAAGGATCATTTGCAAATCATTGCTTGCAGGCTCGCAGGCTTGTAGAGCGAGGAGTAAGATTTGTTGAACTGTATAATGATGGATGGGATCATCATGGTGGCATTGAAGCGGGTATAAAGAAAAAGGCTAAAGAAATAGATCGGCCAATTGCCGCTTTAATTAAAGATCTGAAAATGAGAGGACTTTTAGATGAGACTTTAATTGTCTGGGGTGCAGAGTTTGGTAGAACTCCTATGTTTCAGGGATCTAAATTAAATGGAGCGGGTCGAGATCATCATAAAGAAGCGTATACTATTTGGATGGCTGGGGGAGGAGTCAGGGGAGGCATCTCTTATGGGAAGACTGATGAATTTGGTTATTATGTAGAAAAGAATCCTGTTCTGGTTAGAGACATGCATGCAACAATTTTGCATGCTCTCGGAATGGATCATGAAAGAGTGACATTCAGGTTTCAGGGATTGGATCAACGCCTTACAGGAACTGAAGAATCAAGAATACACCATCAATTATTTGGATGATCGTCTTTATCTATTTAATTAACACCTTTATGAGGCCAAGGTAGATTCTCTTGTTCTTTTTAAATTGATGATCATCACTTCGCTTGAGACATTTATTTTGCATGTTCCAGTTACACGGAACCACATCTCTGACAGTACGCATTCGATTACTCATTGGGGCATGCCGGGAGTAAGAATTTTTACTGATGAAGGATTTACTGGATATGGTTTTACGGGAACGCATGCTCACTTAGCCAGTGATAGATTAATTACAGACTGTATATCCAACTGCTATGCTGAGTTATTGATAGGTCAGGAAGCGTCAGATATTTCTTCATTATGGGAGAGGTTGGCATTTTATCCGCCACTCCAATGGGTGGGGCGGGCAGGTATTACAAGAATGGCCTTGGCGGCTGTGGACATTGCGTTATGGGATATTAAATCAAAGGCTTTAGATGAACCATTGTGGAAGACTCTTGGTGGGAGCGAGGCTGATAGAGTTGAAGCATATAATACCGACGGTGGTTGGTTGAACCTTTCAACTCAAATGTTGATAGATGATGTACTAAGACTCACTGAGGTGGATGGTTACAAAAGTATAAAAATGAAATTAGGTAAGCCGGATCATAATGAGGATTTGCAACGAGTCGAAGCGGTCAGAAATGCAGTTGGTTCAGAGGTTCGTATAATGACTGATGCGAATGGTCGCTGGCGTATGCCTGAGGCATTGGGTGTAGCGAGTAAGTTGAAAGATTATGACGTTACTTGGATCGAGGAGCCTCTATGGCATGATGATGTGCGTGGGCACAAAGATCTTTCAGATGCTATAGAGACGCCAGTTGCCTTGGGTGAAATGTTATATTCGTTAGCTCATTTTGAGGAGTTTATTTTTTCTGAGGCAGTTCATTATGTTCAACCTGATGCGACTCGGCTTGGAGGAATTACTGAGGCATTGGAAGTATCTAATGTTGCTTACGAAGCAAACCTCCCCGTAACTCCTCATGCAGGTGATATGGCCCAAACTCAAATTCATCTGAGTATTTCCCATCCGGGAATTGAGTTGTTGGAATTTATACCTTGGATCAAGGACTGCTTTATTGAACCTATTGAGATTAGGTCAGGTTATTTTGATCCCCCTAAAAACCCAGGAGCAGGTACTACTCTGACCGAAGAAGCTATGAGTAAGTATGGAAAAAAGGTTTCCTAAATATCTAATATTATATAAATATAATAACTTATGAGTATGGAAAATCCTTACAGCATGTCCGGAGAAACAATTTTGATAACAGGTGGAGGAACAGGCATTGGTCTAGGTATTGGAAGATGCATGCTTGCTGCAGGGGCTGAAAAAGTGATTCTTGTTGGAAGGCGTGAAACTGTGCTGGCCGAAGCTGTCGCGGAACTTGGTGAACGGGTCAGTTATCTTTCTCAAGATATCGCTCGAGTTGATGAGATTCCAGACTTTGCTCAAAAGGTCCTTTCTGATCATGGGAAGCCGACTTGCCTGGTGCATAATGCTGGGATTAACTGCAAGAAGCCATTCGTTGACTTAGAGGATTCAGAATTTATGGAGGTTTTTGATGTCCATATACGAGGGGCCCTTGCCATTACGAAAGAATTTGTTCCTGCAATGCTCGACAATCAATCTGGTTCGATTTTGTGGATTTCCTCTATGGCAACTGTGATAGGTTTGCCACTGGTCACTTCATATTCAATGGCGAAGTCCGCTATGCATGGAGCAGTATATAATTTATCAGCTGAATTTGCTCCGAATGGAGTCAGAGTGAATGCGATTTTGCCTGGTTGGATTGAATCCGCGATGGCATTAAATTCATTTAAAGGGGATGAGCCTAGGCGGCAGAAAGTTCTTGGTAGAACGCCGATGGGTAGAATGGGTCAACCTGACGAGGTTGGTCATGCGGCGGTTTTTCTTTGTTCGCCAGCAGCGAGCTTTGTAACAGGTTCTCTTCTAACGGTTGACGGTGGAGCTTCGATTGGATTTTAATGTTTTGGGGGCTGGATGTAAATTATTTGTGCTTCTCTATAAAATATAAAATATAAAATCCATTCTAGGTATTAACAAACTAGTGGGATTGCTTTATTTTTTGATCGATTCCTTTATGATGGATTCGTTTAAATTAATAGTGCATAAGATAATTAATTTTTGCAAACTGAATGCCAGAATCAAAGCAAGAGCCTCTCGCGATAGTTGGAATAGGATGCCGGTTCCCGGGGAGGGCCAATAGCCCGGATTCGTTCTGGGATCTTCTAATAGAAGGAAAATCGGGAATTCGAGAAGTTCCCGATGATCGATGGAATGTAGACCGGTACTATCATCCTGACAGTTCAATTCCTATCAAGATGATAACCAAGTGGGGAGGTTTCGTTGAAGACGTGGACAAATTTGATGCATCTTTTTTCGGCATTTCCCCTAGAGAGGCCCAGCGTATGGATCCGCAACAGCGCTGGTTACTTGAGCTAACTTGGGAAGCATTTGAAGATGCCGGGGAGAAGCCTATCAATTGGCGAGGCTCAGCCACCGGTGTCTATGTAGGCATATCATCAAATGAGTATGGTTCGATCCAAATGATGGGGGAGTCAGATATTGATGTTCATACAAATTCTGGCAGCACATTATCAATCGCTTCGAATCGTATTAGTTATCTTTATGATTTAAAAGGGCCTTCCATCTCTGTTGATACGGCATGCTCTTCTGCTCTTGTAGCGGTGAATCTTGCTTGTAAGAGCATTTGGAGTGGGGAATGTGATGCTGCATTCGCTGGTGGAGTTAATGCATTGTTAATGCCTGATAGTTCAATTGGTTTTTCCAAAGCGTCGATGCTCTCACCTACCGGTCAATGTTTTGCTTTTGATGCCCGTGCTAACGGATATGTGAGAGGAGAAGGTGCGGGCATGATTCTCATTAAACCTCTTGCTCGCGCTCATCGGGACGGTGATCGTATATATGCTACGATCAGGGCCACTGTAGTAAATCAGGACGGTAATACATCTTCGATGACTGTCCCAGGTAAGGAATCACAAGCTGCTATGTTGCGTCAGGCTTACCAACAAGCCGGTATTGATCCTAGCAGAGTTGGTTACATGGAAGCTCATGGCACGGGCACACCTGTTGGTGACCCAATTGAGACCCGAGCTCTTGGAGAAGTTCTCTGTGAGGGGAGATCAGAATCTGAACAGTGTATCATAGGATCTGTGAAATCCAATATAGGCCATTTGGAATCTGGATCTGGGATTGCTGGCCTCATTAAGGCCGCATTAGTTTTGCATAATCGGCAAATTCCTAAAAACCTTAATTATGAAACGCCAAACCCTAACATTCCTTTCAAAGAGTTAAAACTGGAGGTGCCTCGAGAAAATATGTCCATACCATCTAAGGGCGATTTTCCTCCTGTGAGCGCTGTGAATTCTTTTGGGTTTGGCGGAACCAATGCCCATGTAGTTCTTGAGGCAGTAAAAAATGAAGATCGCTTAAGGAGTGACGAATCTTACGAGAATTTGCTTAACCGTCCATTTTTATTGCCGATCAGTGGAAATAGTGAATCAGGTCTTGAGTGTGTAGCTAAATCGTATTGCGAATTTCTCAAACAGGACACTCAGCACATTAGTGAAATTTGCTCTTCGGTAGGTTTAAATCGTCAGAATCTTGATGAGAGAATGGTTGTCATTGGTGATGATTATAAAGCAATGCGATCGACTTTAAAATCATGGATATTTAATCATATAGAGTCTTCAGAATGTATTATTGGGAAACGTTCCGTTACCAATAGTGATCCAGTGTTTGTATTCACTGGACAGGGTTCACAGTGGTGGGGCATGGGCCAAGAACTGTTTCAAAATGAGCCTATCTTTCGAGCAACGATAGAAAAAATTGATTCCATCTTAGAGCCGTTGACTGGGTGGTCCTTGGTAGAAGAAATGAATTCTAATGAGGAAACATCTAGAATCGATCGGACAGATATTGCGCAGCCTGCTATTTTTGCTTTGCAGGTCGCTCTCGCTGAATTGTGGAAAACATGGGGAGTCTTGCCTAAGAAAGTTGTTGGACATAGCGTTGGTGAGGTTGCTGCAGCATACGTGGCAGGGATGTATAGTCTTGAAGATGCGATTAAAATTATTTATCACCGAAGTTATTTGCAAAACAAGACCGACGGGAAGGGTAGGATGGCTGTTGTTGGATTGTCCAAATTTGAGGCAGAACAGATAATTAAAGGCCAAGAAGATAAGGTTCAGGTAGCTGTTGTAAATGGGCCAGCAATGGTCACTCTTGCAGGAGATACTCAGGCATTGGAAGGGACCATTCAAAAAATTGAAAAAGAAGGGATCTTTGTGCGATGGCTTCGTATTGATTATGCTTTCCATACTCATCAAATGGATCCTATTAAGAATGATCTACTCGATGCGTTGGAGCCAATTTCTGCAAAGAATTCCAAGATTCCATTTTACTCAACTGTTACTGGCGAACTTCTTGAAAGTGACGATTTGAATCATTATTATTGGTGGCGAAATGTAAGGGAGCCTGTTCTTTTTTCCTCTGCCATTCAGTCATTATCTAATGATGGTTCTGAGTTGTTCCTTGAATTAGGTCCTCATCCTGCGCTTGCTGGTCCGATCGCTGACTCCGTTGGAGTCCTTGAAAGAGATTGCTCGGTACTTTGTTCGCTTAACCGCAAAGAAAGCGAAATACAAACTATTCTTGGAAATTTAGCAAGGCTTCATATTGAGGGCGTGCAAGTGGATTGGGTTTCAATTAATCAGAGCGGGGGTAAAGTAGTGAGTGTTCCAAAGCATGCATGGAACCATGAAAGATTTTGGATTGAATGCGACCAATCTTTCCGGCATCGGTTGCAGGCTATCGACCACCCTTTACTTGGTTTGAGGCAGAGGTTTCCTGAGCCTTGTTGGGAGTTTCGCCTTGACCCAAGAGAGCACGATTATCTCCAGGATCATTGTTTTTGGGACAGTATTATTTTTCCAGCAGCAGGTTATGCAGAGGTGGGTCTCGCAGTTGCTAGGAATTTATTCCCTGATGAGCCCTATGCGGTTGAAGCAATTAAAACAGAGAAGGCACTCTTTATTTCAGATAAGAATGTTCCCACAATTCGTGTAGTATATAATGAATCGCAAAAGTCGTTTTCTGTATATTCCTCCACTGATGAGAGTAAGACTTGGGAGCTTAATGCACAGGGATTGATTCAACGGGCAAATTCAGAACCAGATCCTATTAATGAATCTATTGATTGTATCCAATCCCGTATGGAAAAACATTCAACGCATGAGGATTATTATAAAGAATATGATAAGGCTGGTTATCAGTTCGGTCCTAGATTTCGCCAACTCCTTAATGTTTGGAGTAAGCCAAATGAATCCGTAGCGGAGATTCAAGTTCCTCAATCAATAGTCAATACACTTGCAAATTATCATTTTCATCCTGCTGTTCTCGATGCTTGTTTTCATGCATTAAAAGGGGCACAAGTTATCCCGGAAGGGTCGAGAACGAGCCAAAACTTTTACCTGCCTTCCTCTATTCGTAGGGTGCACTTGTATAGAGATGCTCTTCCAAATAAGTTGTGGGCACATGCAGTGGTAACATTTGATAATGGTGAAAGTGTAATAGCTGATATTATTGTTATGAGTGGGGATGGGAAAAGGGTTGCCGATATTTTGGGTTTTTGCGTGGAAAGAATTGACCAAAAAGATGAGGAAATAGAAGCTATTAATAATTCTTTTTATGAATTTCATTGGGAGCCAAAGCGATTAAAAGGCAGTCGGGTTGGAGGTAAAATAGCATTTACAAATTTTGATCAGATTATTGAGGAGGTTAATGCGGGGAAGGACGAGAGGTATGAAAGATATGATCTTGCGAATTATTATAAGGACTTCGTTCAAGAAGTTGACAGTTTGGCATGCCTCTGTTTTGAAAATTCATTAAAGCAGCTAGGGTGGAATCCGGATTCTGGTTCTATTTATACAACGAGTAAGATTATCGAGAAGTTAGGCATTTCTCTGGAGCATGAACGCTTAGTTACGGCTCAATTGAAGGCGCTATCAGTTGCAGGACCCTTAGAAGAATTGGCTCAAGGGGAATGGAAGGTAATACGTGAAATCGGCGGCATCGATATGGTTCAGGAATTGGACCATCTTAGGATTAAGTATCCGAACCGAGAAGCTGACCTTGATCTTTATAAACTAGTTTGGCCTAGGCTCACTGAGGTGCTCTCAGGAGAAACTGATGCTCTTGAAGTTCTTTTCCCGAAAGGGTCCTCTGAGGTGCTTGAATCTTTTTATATTAATGGAGCTGATTTCCCCGCTAATAACGAGATGATTTCGGAGGCTGTTCAGAAAGCTATCGAGGGTGTTCCGGATAAGCGTGCTGTCAGGATTCTTGAAGTTGGTGCCGGGACAGGATCATTGACTCGGAGTGTTCTTGAAAAATTATCTCCAAATAAAATTGATTATACCTTTTCTGACACTGGTCAGGCTTTTATTGCTGATGCTAAGAAGGAATTTGCTAAAAACTCGTCAGTTGATTTTTGTATTTTTGATATAGAGAAATCTCCATCAGATCAAGGGGTCGTTCCTGAATCTTATGATTTAGTTTTAGCAACAAATGTAATTCATGCCACTTCTGACCTTAGAAATACTCTTGAACAGCTAAAATGTTGTCTGGCAGATGATGGCCTGCTCATTTTTCTAGAAGTAACCCGTTCTCGTAGCGCATTGGATCTTGTCTTTGGATTGCTGAAGGGTTGGTGGCAGTATACTGATATTGATCTGAGGCCCAATTCGGCATTACTGAACCGCCAAGAGTGGGAAGATTTGATATCAAGTTGTGGTTATGAGGACGTGGTGTCATTTGTGAATACACCTGATCCGGAGGAGTCTGGTCAGACTGCTTTCATGACCCGAAGAGGTCCTTCAGCATTTATTGAAGAAATTCATTCTAACAAGGCAGATGACAATTTGGAAGGTCCTGATGATATAAAAAAGAAAAGCGCAGCAATCATTTTCTCTGAAGATGATGATTTTTTTGAGGAGTTATCCGAATGTTGTAATGGTGAATTTGATCAAGTCGTTAGGCTTTCACTTAATCAGGACATAGGCGCAGTAATTACAAATACGCCCCAAGTGGATGTAATTATTCATGCGTTTGGCACTGAGTTAGGATTATTAGATGAGAACCTTTCGGAATATGATTTAATTGATGCTCAGAGATCTGGATCTGTGCATTTGCTTAAATTGATCAAAACCTTATCGTCAACAGACTTTAAATTAAGTCCAAAAGTATTAATCTTAACCCGCGGTTCCGTACACGTTAAAGAAGGTGATCTAATTGCTGGGATCGCAATGTCTTCCGTGGTTGGGCTCATTCGTGTGGCTAGAGGGGAGCATCCTGATTTCCATTGGAAACATATTGACTTAGATGAACGAAATTGCGGATTCGAAGGATATGATATTTCTGAAGAATTTCTCTTATCTGATCAAGAAAATGAAATTGCTTATAGGGATGGTGTTAGATATGTGAATCGATTACGTTCTATTAAAGCTGAAAACCAATCAGACCGTTTAACTGAAGCAGTTTTGTCAGACGAGTCGATAATTCCTTTCAGATTAGAGGTTAGCTCACCTGGAGTTCTCACTAATTTGTCTCTCAATGAGACGATTCGGTACTCACCTGATCCAGATCAAGTTGAGGTTTTAATTAAGGCCGGAGGGATTAATTTTCGAGATGTTATGAAGGCGTTGGGTATGTATCCTGGCAACCCGATTGATCTGAGATGGTTCGGCGATGATTTTTCAGGAATTGTTGTCAGTGTAGGAGCAAAGGTGAAGGATTTTGCTGTAGATGATGAGGTTGTTGGTATGGCTCCTTATTCTTTTCGTTCGTTTGTTACAGTTAGTGAAAAGATGATTTTTAAGAAAGCTAGTTCGATGACTTTCGAGGAGGCGGCTACATTGCCAACCGTCTTTTTGACTGCGCATTACGGCTTGAATGAATTGGCTCGTATGAAAAAAGGAGAAAGTGTCCTTATTCATGCTGGAACTGGCGGAGTAGGAATGGCTGCAATTCAAATTGCTCGTAGATTAGGATTAGAAATTTTCGCGACTGCTGGAACTCCTGAAAAGCGTGATCTGCTTCTTAAGCTTGGAGCTCACTATGCGATGGATTCTAGGTCACTATCTTTTGCTGATGAAATAATCAAGGTTACGGGTGGTTTAGGCGTTGATTGTGTACTTAATTCTCTCGCCGGGGATTTTATACCAAAATCATTTTCAGTCTTGAAACCTTTTGGGCGTTTTATTGAGATCGGGAAGGTGGATGTTTATAACGACTCAAAGATTGGGCTTCAGCAACTTCGTAACAATATTTCTTATTTTGTTGTCGATCTTGCACAACATTTGCAGGATAAGCCGGATTATGTAGCAGAAATGTTTACCTCACTAGCCAAGAGCTTTGATTCAGGTGAATATTCTCCCTTAGAGCATACTGTTTTTCCTATAACGGAAGCTGCTCAAGCCTTTCGTTACATGGCTCAAGGAAAGCACATTGGCAAGAATGTACTTAGCTTTGATTGTGATTCTATTCCTATTTCTCCATGCACTCAGGAAGGGCACTTATTTAAATCGGATGTAACCTATCTGATAACGGGAGGCATGAGTGGTTTTGGTTTTGAATTAGCCAAATGGATGACCCAGAATGGAGCATCTCATCTGGTCCTCGTTAGCCGCAGTGGCGCTAGGGATGAATCTATTTTGGAAGATATTGAGTATTTAAGATTAAAAGGTAAAGAGATTGTAGATTTAAGAGCAGACGTTACTTCGCTCCAAGATGTGGAACGGATTATGGTTCAAATTGATTCAGACCTTCCTCCGCTAAAAGGTATAATTCATGGAGCAATGGTCATCGATGACCAGTTCATCAGCGACATGGATGAGGAAAGTTTTAATAAAGTTCTTTACCCTAAAATGTTAGGGGCTTGGAATTTGCATCAGGCGACGCAAAATATTAATTTAGACCATTTTATTAAATTCTCTTCTTTCTCTACAGTTATTGGTGCAGTGAAACAGGCTAATTACAATGCAGGGAATGCATTTTTAGATGCCTTATCGCATTATCGCCAGGCTAGAGGACTTCCGTCGTTAACTATTAATTGGGGAGCATTGATTGAAGCTGGGTTTGTTGAGCGCAATCAGAAGACTGCTGCTTACCTAAACAAACTCGGAATGAAGCCATATAAGATGTTAGATGCTCAGTATGTGATGTCGCTTTTTCTTCCAAAAGCGAATGCTCAGGTCGCTGCTTCTGTAGTTGATTGGGCTCAACTAGTTAAGCTGAGTCCAGCGCTTTCAACGGCTCCATTATATAGTAAAGTAGTCCATAAATTTTTGGAGCGAGGATCAGGAGGATCTGTCCGCCCTCAAGTCATCGCGGCTCAAGGTAATGAAAGGTTGCAAATACTTGAAGACTTTATTGCTGACCAAGTGGCAAGTGTATTTGGGACTAATGTTGCAAAAATTGATCGTGACACGGCGCTTACCAATATTGGATTAGATTCTCTTATGGCAATTGAGCTTATGAATAGGATGGAATCTGAGCTTGGAATTAATTTACCGATGGGGACTGTCCTGAACGGTCCGAACATAAAGGAGCTAGCGGCTAGCATTCTTGAGCAAATTCTTGCCGGAGAAGAAAATCTTTCAGAGAAATCTTCAACTGGGAATTTGTCATCAAGTGATATAGCTGTATTCGAAAGAACTGGTGAAGAACTGGTGGAATTTCCCCTCTCCGAGGGGCAAAAATCTTTGTGGTTTTTGTATCAGCTTTCACCTGAAAGTGCCGCATATAATTTAGTCTTCAGTTCCAAACTCACTCCTCTTGTTGATATTGGATCAATGGAAGCTGCTTTCAGAACCCTCTTTGAACGCCACCCGATGCTGAGTGCAACGTTCCACCAGGTTAATGGAGAGCCTATTCAACGGATGGAGCATGGAAAGACAATTGATTTTCGGGAACATGATGCATCAAGGATGAATGAGGAACAAATCAAAGAACTCATTGGAAGGCATGCTGAATTACCTTTTGACTTAGAAAAAGGTCCTGTTATTCGGTTAGAACTTTTTCGGAACAATCAAGGTTCGCATATTGTTTTACTGGCGATGCATCACATCATTTCTGATGCATGGTCCGTTTCTTTGTTGATGAATGACTTAATTGAAAGTTATTTTTCGATTAAGTCTGGAAAAGTTCCTGATCTCGACCCGATTGAATACAGTTATCAAGATTATGTTAAGTGGCAGCAGCATAATCTTTCAGGGCCTTACAAAAAACGAGCTTCTGAGTATTGGCTTTCATTCCTTGAGGGTGCGTCTGGTTCTCTTGATCTTCCGATTGATCATCCACGCCCAGCCGTTCAAACATTTAATGGAGGAAGACTTAGTTTCATCCTTGATGACAATCTCGCTTCAAGAGTTCTGGAACTAGCTCAAAGCCAAAGCGTGACGATTTATACTACGATGCTTTCTGCATATAATGCATTATTTCATCGTTACTGTGATCAGGATGATATTGTGGTTGGTAGTCCGGTGGCTGGGCGAAATCAAAAGGAACTCGGCGATATGCTTGGATATTTTGTCAATATGGTTCCTTTGCGAAGTCGTACGCATGATGACCCGAGCTTCATTGAATTTTTAGATCGAACATCAGGATCCGTGAATGGAGCTATTGAGCATCAGGATTACCCATTTTCGCACATCATCAATGATTTGAAAATGTCGCGTGATCCGGCGAGATCACCGCTTTTTCAAATCTCGTTTGCCATGGAGCGCGTGCCTGGCATTGATGAACAAGGTATCGCCGTTTTCCTGATTGGGAAGGGGGGGCATCAATTTTCGGTTGGAGACATGACCGTGGAAACCATTGACCTTAATTTACGCCAGGCGCAATTTGAAATTACTCTTGTCGTTGAGGAAAGTGGAGGTCAAATATTCGGCTGTTGGCAATATAATCGTGATCTATTTGACTCAGAAACCATTCAAAAATTAAGTAAAACTTTTTCTCTTGTACTGGAAAATGTAACCAGAAATCCAGACATTAAGATTTCTGAGATAGAATTGTTGAGTGAAGATGAATCAGAACTAATCATTTCTTCATGGAATTCAACTGAGGCTGATTATCCGAAAGATAAAGGCATTCATCACCTCGTTGAAGAACAGGCATCAAAAACTCCGGATGCAGTTGCCGTTCGTTTTGGTGAACAAAAAATCACTTATGAAGAACTTGAAAGATCAGCTAATAATGTGGCAGAAACCCTGATCGCTCAGGGGATTGGGCCTGGTGACTCCGTTGCCCTGATGGTTGAAAGAAATGCTCTGATGATTGTCACTATGTTGGGGGTTCTGAAATCTGGTGCGCATTATCTTCCGATTGATCCTGACTATCCTAGTCATAGGATTCAGCAAATGTTGAAAGATTCGGGGTCTCAACTGCTCTTTGTTTCAGAAGACACGCATCATTTGTCACCTCCGGATTTTGCTAGCGTTCTTCGAGTCGAGGAATGTCCTGAAATTATAGAGTTACCCGATCTTCCCCTATTTAATGCTGATAATTTAGCATACGTTATTTATACTTCAGGATCGACTGGTGAACCAAAAGGGGTAGAGATTTCCCATTCTGCAGCAGTTAATTTTCTAACGTCAATGAGACAAACTCCGGGAATTACTAGGCTGGATCGGCTCTTGGCTTTAACGACTCTTTCATTTGATATTTCAATACTTGAGATTTTTTTGCCGCTAATTACAGGTGCTCAAGTTGTCATTGCCACTAAAGAGGATGCCAGAGATGGGAGGAGGATCTCAAGATTGCTCAATGAACATTCAGTGACAATTATGCAAGCGACTCCAACTACTTGGAGGATTCTCATGGAAAGTGGATGGGAGGGCCGTAACGGACTCAAGATTTTATGTGGAGGTGAAGCGATGCCAAGAGACCTCGCTGATTTTCTCGTTAATAGTGCTGATGAGGTATGGAACCTATATGGGCCGACCGAGACAACGGTCTGGTCCACGTGTACTAAAATCCTTTCGGGTGAAGAGAAATTGAGTATTGGGAAACCTATATCCAATACAAAGATTTATATACTTGATGATAAAAATAATATTCAACCGATTTCCTTTGTTGGTGAAATTTGTATAGGTGGGGCAGGTCTTGCTAGGGGATACCGTCGGAAAGAAGAATTAACGAATGAGCGTTTCATTGAAGTTGATATTTCTGATCAGGGCCCTCAAAGACTTTATAGAACTGGTGACTTGGGTAGGTGGCGCCCTGATGGGACACTGGAATGTCTAGGCCGAATTGATTTTCAGACAAAACTGAGAGGGTTTCGCATAGAGCTTGGTGAGATAGAATTTACGATAATGAAACACGAGGCAGTGAGTTCTGCTGTGGTTATTAAACGTGATGATTTACCAGGTGGAGAAGCTCTTGTGGCTTATTTTGTTATAGAATCAGAACTTTCAGATGAATTATTAGCTAGTATTAAGGAACATTTACGTGATCGATTACCAAACGTGATGGTGCCTGCATATTTTGTTAATCTGAAAGCATTACCTTTAACGCCTAATCAAAAAATTGATCGCAAGGCACTTCCTGCCCCTGAATCTGGGATCATTGGATTGGATCATAAGTACATTCCCCCAAAAACAATTACCGAGACGAAGCTTGCTGAGATATTTTCCGATGCTTTTGAAAATCCTATGATAAGTATCAAGGATAACTTTTTTGACATGGGTGGTGATTCTTTGATGGCAGTAAAAATTGTTTCTAGAGTTTCTAATGTTCTGGAAAAGGATATTTCTTTAGATGCTTTTTTCAGATTTCCAAGCATTGAGAAGTTTGCGCATTTTGTCGATTCCTCTGCATCCATGGAAAATGTTTCTGAATCATTATCTAGTGGAGAAGAAGTGGATGCTGAATACCTTTCTTTCCAATTTATTGACCATGATAAACTAGAATCTTTGCCCAACATTGATGCCGTCGCTATTTCTTACATACCTGAATCCTTCAGTGAGGTAACTGGTTTGAGTAAAGCGGAATTAATCAATAATTGGTTTGGAAATAAGGCAAGATTGACTAACTCCTATAGAACTCAGTGGGGGACTATAGGGCTTATTATGTTGCCGGTTTTTGAGATTGATCTGTACAATGATTCTAATCCAATCAGTTCAATTATTATGGATGGATTGCGTTTATCTGCAAAATTAGGTGCGAGAAAAGCATCACTGACTGGAGTTCTTCCATTAGTAACTAAGGATGGGTTGGATGTAATTAATTGGATGAGGGAGAATGACGAAGAAGTTAACTTGCCAATCATTACTACGGGTAATGCAACGCGTTGCGCAACAATCATAAAATCTATCGAGGGAATCCTAGCTCGATCGGGCCGTGATATATCTGAACTTAGAGTATCTTTTATTGGTCTCGGTTCGATCGGGAAGGGTACACTTGACCTAATGTTGGATGTTTTACCTCATCCTCGTGGAATTATTATGTCAGATATTTATCGGCAAAAGGGTCGGCTCGAAGAATTGCAGGATAGACTCTTGGCCAGTGGTTTTGTTGGAGAAATTGATATTTTTTCTTCTCGCGGTGAACTTCCTGACGAAATATATGAGAGCGAGCTGATTATAGCGGCTTCAAATGTTCCCAATATAATTGACATTGGAAAGGTTCGTTCAGGGACCATGATCGTTGATTATTCGTTCCCTGGTTCATTTAGTCTCATTGATGCGGCAAGGAGAACAGAACAGAAAGGAGATTTGATCTTTACTTCGGGAGGGCAGCTACGATTGGGACAAGAAATTGAAGAAATTATTTATCTTCCAAGGGCCGCGGAAGAGATGCTTGAAATTATTAACCCTGAAAAAATGCAATCTATTATTATGAGAGATTCTAGGGAGATGACCGGTTGTATTTTAGCAAGTATTTTCACTGAAATGGATTCCGGAGTGGGTGTTACTCTGGGTGAATTCACTGGCACTGAAGCATTATCTCATTATGCATTCATTAATAATTTGGGCCTTGGTTCAGCTCGTTTGCAAATGCAGAGTTATTTTATTACTGATGAAGCCATTCAGAGATTTCGTGGGCAGTCCAGCTCTGAGTCAACCAACATAAAAGGTTAGCCTATGGCAAAGAGAAAATTTCCAGATCTTTTACATCCTATCGGAGGATGTGGGTTCATCCAATTTTGGAAACTCTATTTCAATAATTGGCCCTATACTCTCTATTCTCTTCCATCGAGATTATTGTCACTTATGGCTGTAACATTTCGAATTCCGTCTGTATTTTTTGAAAAAATAAGACATAAGAATGCGATAAACTCACAAGAGATTAAAGATGGGCCAATATTTATAATTGGCCACTGGCGTAGCGGGACGACGCACTTGCATAATTTGTTAAGTCAGGATGATCAGTTCGCCTTCATTACTTTTTCAAGGTCTCTGATGCCTTTAGATTGTCTAGGCAAGTTGCGTCCTGCTCGCGCATTAATGAAAATTATGATGCCAAAGAATCGCGGTATGGATAAAGTCGCTATTGGTCCCGATACTCCCCAAGAAGAAGAATTTGCATTGGCAGCATTGGGGTCTGTTTCTTTCTTAAAATGCCTTTATTTTCCTAGGAGGATTGAAGAGTACTTTAGTTCCTCTGTTTTTTTAAAATGCATGAGTGAGCAGGAAAAGGAATCACTCAAATCGGCATATCTTTATTTAACCAAAAAAATGACTTATGCTAATAATGGAAAGACTATGTTATATAAGAATCCTGCCTGCACGAGCAGGATGTCTTTGCTTAAAGAAATATTTCCGAATGCTAAGTTTATCCATATCGTTCGTAATCCTTTTGAAGTGTTTCCTTCAATGATGAAATTATGGAATCGTATGACGCCATCATTTTCATGGCATCGAAATGCATCTATCAATTATGAGGAGCTTACATTTTCTTTTTATGAGAGAATAATGAAAGCTCACTTGAAGGAGCGGCAGAACATTCCTTCTCAAGATTACCATGAAGTTCGATACGAGGATCTAGATTCTGATCCGATGACAGTTGTTAAGGATATTTACCAAGGCTTAGGGATTAAAGTAAATAAAGAATCAGTCATTAAGATTGAGCGATATATTGAAGATCAAAAAATATATCAGAAGAATACACATCAATTATCGGATAACATTAAGAAGAGATTAATGGAACAATGGCGCTTCGCTTTGGACCATTGGAATTATAATTATCCTGACAACTAGAGCCAAATTATCACATAAAAATTCTATTTTAAATATAAGAATCCCTTATGATTTGGAGTTATATTATGTGGGTAGTGTTTTGATCTAAAAAATTGATCAAACATAATCCAAGAATAATCATTAGCCCTTACTATTATCAATATGAACCTCTCGCAAGAACTGCCACATCCATTAGATCGCCGATCTTTCATGGCTAGTGCGGCTAAAACTTTTCTAGGTGTTAATGTTTTGTCCAATGTTTTGGTTGGAGCAGGGGGCGAGGATCGGAAAATTCCATTCCGCAAAAAACCGGCCAAAAAAGTTATTTATCTATATATGGCTGGAGGAATGTCGCATCTCGATACTTTTGACCCGAAGCCAGAGGCGCCATCTGAAATTAAAGGTAACCTTTCTTCAATTAGAACGAGTGCAGATGGAGTAAGAGTCAGTGAATACTTGCCGAACATTGCAAAGCACATGGATAAGGTTGCAGTTGTGAATTCATTACATTCAAAAACAGGTGCTCATGAGCAGGCAAGGTATTTAATGAAAACCAATTATTCCAAGCGGGGGACAATTAAACATCCTCATATGGGAGCATGGTTATTAAAATACGAGGATCGAATAAATCAACAGTTGCCCGGATTTGTATCGATTGCGAGTGGCAGTAAAGAGGCTGGCGCTGGTTTTTTTGGAGTCAATTGTCAGCCGTTAATCATTGGAAAACCAGAGGCGGGACTTCAGAACAGTAAGCATTTTACAGGAATCTCTGACACTGAATTCATGCGGAGACGGAAACTTTCTGAGCGCATCGATCAAAAATTCCATGCCAAGTATAAGGATAAGAATGCCAATGCATATACTGCCATATATGAGGAGGCTGTTACGCTTATGAAAAGCTCTGATCTCAAGGTTTTTGATATATCTCAGGAAAACCAATCGCTCAGAGAACGTTATGGTGAACATGCTTTTGGACAAGGATGTCTTTTGGCTCGCCGCTTGAGCGAATCTGGGGTGCGATCCGTTGAAGTCCAGCTTGGAGGTTGGGATACTCATCAGGATAATTTTCAGAGAGTCCAATCAAATGCTGCTATACTTGATCAGGCACTGAGCGCTTTGTTGGATGATCTCCATGCCAGTGGTATGCTTGAGGAAACACTCGTTGTTCTCACTACTGAGTTTGGAAGAACTCCAAAAATAAATCAGAACGCTGGTCGGGATCATTATCCTAAAGCATTCTCAGCGCTTCTCGCTGGTGGGGGCGTTAAGGGTGGATACGTACATGGTAAAACTGATAACAAAGGTACCGAGCCTGTGGACGACCCTGTCACAATAGCTGATTTTAATGCGACGATTGCTTATGGATGTGGATTACCCCTAGACCAGCGACTATTTACGAAAAATGCTCGTCCATTCACCGTGGCAAACCATGGTGATCCTGTCATGCAGCTGTTCTCATAATATTCAATTAGAAGTCCGCTACTTTGAAAATAATTTGCTACACACTCTTAATTAATCTCTGGTTCTTTTCTCTTCTTAATGCAAATGAAGATTTATCGATTTATACGAAGAGGATAGATTCACTCATTTCCACTTATCACAATAAGAATAAGGTTTCTCTGAATCCAAGAGTTGATGATTCAGTCTTTGTTAGGAGAGCCTATTTAAATATAGTCGGCCGAATTCCGACCGAGTCCGAGACCATTAGGTTTATTAATTCAAAGGAAAAGGATAAGAAACTGAAACTTATTAATAACCTCATTAGTTCAGAAGGGTACGTGAGTCACCAGTACAATTGGTGGGCGGACATACTGAGAGTCAATACAAGGATGCAAGGTCAGAGCCCGGCGAACGGAATTGCTTACGCTAATTGGATTAAACAGTCGATCCGTGAGAATAAGAGTTACAGAAATTTTGTGAGAGATTTAATTACGGCAGAGGGGATGATTGATGAGAATGGAGCCGTTGGTTTTTATCTTCGTGACCGCGGTATGGAGCTTGATCATCTGGCTACCACTGCTCAAGTTTTTCTTGGAACACAACTCGTATGTGCTCAATGCCATGACCATCCATTCGATGATTGGAGTCAGATGGACTATTACCAACTTGCTGCTTTTAGCACACCTGTAAGATCAGTTAGGCGAACCGAGTCAATGGACAAGGCTATTCAAATTGCACAGAATGAACTTAAGGTGCCTCGTGGCAATAAGGGTAAGATTAATGCTATAAGAAAAAATAAGACGCGGCAACTCCAGCGAGCTTTTCAGGGTCTAACTGACAATTTTCGCAACTCGATCGTCAGGGAAACTAAGGCCGCACTCAAACTTCCTGATGACTATCAATATGATGATGCAAAACCTAATGAAGTGATATTTCCGGCAACGCCCTTTGGCAAAAGTATTGAAGTGGAGAACGGTCATAGCAGAGTAGAAGTATACGCTGATTGGATGACCTCTCCGGAGAATCCCAGATTCACTAAAACTATTGTTAACAGGATGTGGAAAAAAGTGTTTGGGGTGGGATTGTATGAACCTGTTGATAAAATAGATAATTCTACGAAACCTGTTGATGCTCAATTAATGGCTTATCTCGAGGAATTAATGATCGATTTGGAATATGACATGATAAAATTCAACGCCGTTCTCTACAATGCTGATGCATTTAGCAGGGAATCTGAATCATTTGAATTGAACTCAGGTGAGAACTTTTACTTTCAAGGTCCTAGGCTTCAAAGAATGAGTGCAGAACAAATATGGGATTCTGTCGTGTCCATGATTAGATCAGATATTGATACAGTCTCTAATGAGAGCTCTTATAACCCTCGGCTCGAGGCATGGGAAAAGTTAAATGAACAGACCCCAGAGGCTCTCATCAAAAGGACTAAAGAGGTCGCTTCTTTCAACAAGGATACACAGAAAAAGATGGATCAATTCCGTCAACAAGTTAAGGGAGTTATTTCCGAGAAAAAAGAAAGCGAGGCGCTGCCACTAGCTAGAAGAATTTTAAACTTTAATGAAAAAGCTACTGTCGAATATGCTAGGCTTACTTACTGGAACCCTTCTGAGTTTAAGGGGTACTTTAGAACTCCTTTCAGAAATACTCCGAGAGCACTCGTTGCGGAATTAAAGAATGCATTCCCCAGTAAAAAATATCCAAATATTTATAAGAAAGCGGCAAGCTCAAAGATGAAATCTAAAATTGGTAAGGCGCAGAAAAATGGAAAGAAGTCACGCGTTGACAAGAAGGATAGAATGTTTCGAGGATATGTTAGAGCTTCTGAAATTTCAAGTCCGGCACCTGATGGTCATTTCTTGCGCGACTTTGGACAGTCCGATAGATCATTAATTGAAAATGCTAATTATAAGGCATCTACAACTCAAGCATTGTCATTGATGAATGGAGATTTCTTAAAGCTTTTAATGAATTCCAACTCAGTGATTTCTCAAAGAATGAATTCTGCACAAGATTCTGACGAGCTAATTGATATCATTTATCTGACAGTCCTCTCCAGATATCCTAGATTATATGAAAAGAGCCTACTTAGAGATGAAGCTTCAATCTCCGGTACTATGGCAGCGCGCAGTATATTGTGGTCCACATTGAACACGCAGCAGTTTCTTTTTATACAATAAAAAAATCAACTGATTAAAGAGTGGCCTTTAATCGTTCGCAAACGGTATCAACGTTGGATTTTGAATTGAAGGCCGAAATTCTAAAGAATCCTTCACCAGCTTCACCAAAACCTGCTCCAGGCGTTATAACGACGTTGGCTTCGTTGAGCATTTTGTCGAACATCCCCCAGCTGTCTATGGAGTCAGGGCAAGCGACCCACACATAAGGGGCATTTTGCCCACCATAAACAGATAGACCAATTTCAGAGCAAGCGGACCTAAGTTTTTGGGCATTCTCCATGTAATGAGTTATTAAACTCTTTACTTGGTTCTTTCCATCATCTGAGTACAAAGCTTCTGCTGCTTTTTGAACGGGATAGCTGACACTATTAAACTTAGTGGACTGTCTTCTGGACCATAAAGGATGAAGTGAGTGTTTTTCACCATTTTCATCTTCAGCCATTAGCTCTTTTGGAACGACAGTAAAAGCACATCGAACACCAGTAAATCCTCCGTTCTTGGAAAATGATCTAAATTCAATCGCACATTCGCGTGCACCATCAATTTCGTAGATTGATCGTGGCACTGATTGATCCTGAATGAATGCTTGATAGGCGGCATCATAAAGTATGACTGCACCATGTTCTCTTGCATAGCTAACCCATTTTCCAAGCTGCTCTCTTGTTGCAGTGGCTCCTGTAGGATTATTAGGATAGCAAAGATAAATTAGATCAACTCGGTCTTGAGGAATTTCTGGAACGAAGCCGTTTTCTGCATTGCATGGCATGTAATGAATTCCTTCATAAGCCCCACTTTCATTAGCTTCGCCGGTATTTCCAGCCATGACGTTGGTGTCTACGTAAACCGGATACACGGGATCAGTGATTGCGATCTTATTACCATTTCCGAATATATCTAAGATGTTTCCAGTGTCGCATTTTGATCCATCAGAAACGAAAATTTCACCATCCTCTACCGAAATTCCGTTATTTCTATAATCTCCATTAGCGATGGCAGTGCGTAAAAAATCATAACCTTGTTCAGGTCCGTAACCTCTGAACGTGTCATGATTTCCCAGTTCGTCGACTGCGCTTTTCATGGCATTGCGTGCAGCTAATGGTAAAGGTTCAGTAACGTCTCCTATCCCACATTTTATGAGATTTTCAGCATTTTCCGGATTACTATCAGAGAACGATTTGACTCTTCTACCGATTTCAGGGAAAAGATAACCTGCCTTTAGTTTAAGATAGTTGTTGTTAAGTTTAGCCATGGATCGCAGATATTGATCTCATCAGCAAGGTAGGTCAAGTAGAGTGCTGTAAAATCACAATGATTTTTATTGTTTTACACAATTAATATCGGTTGTAAATTGTGACCTGATATATTAAAGTTAATTAGAATGGTTAGGTCTCTTGGATTTTGTGTTTTCGGTTTATTGGCATTTGATTTTTCTTCGCATGCTAGTAATTCTGAAGATGATTCTGGATTTGAAGTTAAATTTCCAAAAGGTGCGGCCCATGCAGAAACACGGAAAATAAAGATAATAGAGAAAACCGATTCAGTTGTTTTTGAGGTCCGTGATCAGTTTGGTATTGGGAAAGGATCACTAATTTCTAAAAATAGAAAATGGCCTGATAAAGTTATTCTTCGATTCTATTTATCAGGGTTAGAAGGATTAATTGCGAAAATTAAAGGAAAAACCTTCGCGAAAGAAGATTTGAAAATTAGGATGCTTGATTCTAAAGGAAATTCTTTGAAGGGGCGTTACTTGCTAAAAGGATCAAAAAAGATACCTGGCTATTTTGAAATTGAACTTCCGCAGAGCAAACTAATGGACACGCGACAAATTGAGTTGAGATGGATAGATTTTTATCGTGGGTAAGCTTGAGCGGTGCATCGATATTTGTATTCTTTAAAGACAATTTAGATTCAAGAAGAGCTATTCTTTTTTGGATAAATTTTAATGTATGAGGATCTGATTAGCTTGCCAATGTCTTCAGCGCAGATCAAGGAGCATGGTATTAAGTAAAGGGTTATGGCGGTGGCAAAAAGAATTCCATAACCAAGCGAGACTGCCATTGGAATTAGGAACTGAGCCTGAAGTGATTGATCCATTAGTAATGGCACGAGCCCAGCAAAGGTTGTCAGTGAAGTAAGCAATATGGGTCTAAATCTTCGGGGTCCGGCTTGCATGCAAGCTTCACGAAGACTAAGTCCTTCGGTTTGCTTTCTATTTATGTAATCGACCATGACGAGTGAATCGTTTACGACCACTCCTGCCAGGGCAAGCATGCCAAAAATAGACAGGAAAGATATATTAATACCCATAATCATATGCCCCAGTAATGCGCCTATGACACCGAAAGGAATTGCTAGCAACACATATATTGGTTGCATTACTGATTTGAAGGGAATTGCTAGTAATGTGAATAAGGTAAAGCATAAAGCGATGGCTCCTATTCTAGTTCTTGTTTTAGATTCTTCGTGTTCGGCAACGTGTCCAGTGAATTGAAAAGAAAGACCTTCTTCTTGATTTACTTTTTCTTGTATTTGGGAAGTCAATTCTCGTGCTATGCCAATTATATCAACTTCTTCATCTGCGGGAGTCGCTCCTATTCGGATTACTTCGGCTCCATCATTTCGTTCAACGAATGTGGGTGATTTTGTGGGTTTAAATTTAGCGACAGTTGACAGGGGGACTTCGGTTCCATTAGGAGTGCGAATTTTTATTTTTGAAAGAGTGTGTAACGATTCGCGATCTTTTTGAGGGAGTCGGACCATGACTTTGATTTCATCAGTGCCACGCATGATTCTTTGGGCTTCTTCACCATAAAAAGATTGTCGTACCTGTCGGGCCAATGATTGTTGAGTCAGGCCCAATTCTATTGCGCGAGATTTTAAAGTGAATTCGAGTTCGTCTTGGCCTCGATTAATTTTCGCCCAACTACCATTTATACCTTCAAATTTACCTAGTAATTCTTTTATTTCTTGGGCGATATAATTCTTTTTTTCGGAGTTAGGACCTCTCAGTTCCAATTCAAGGGGATCAGCCTCTTTGTCGTCATCACTGTTTCTTTTACCTGTCAGTTCCGCACGAATAGAAAAATCATCTGCTTCTTCGATTTCCCCAACAATTTCTTTCCACCTGCTTGCAATTTTACTGTTGCGGGGTCCAGGCTCGGAGCGTTGGCTTGGAGGAATTACCTCAGCAATGACCTGTCCGCGGGAGTGATCATATCGTCCTCCTAACCGATACGATCCAGTGACTTTAGCCACATTTCTAATGAGGCTTTTGCCAGTTCCTGGATCAATGAATTCTTCTTTTAGTTTTTCAGTTGCTGCACTGATTTGATTAATTAGCTCTTTTGTTTTATCAATTTTTAAGTTGTTTGGTAAGTTAATAGAGGCAGTGACTTTGAGACTTTCGACTGATGGGAATGATGAAAATCCGAGGCGTCCACTTGTGCAGAGGCCTAGCATTATTAGAGCCATTGCTACGAAGGTTGTTATTACGCTGAATCTCCATCTTATTGCGAATTTAAGAGAAGGCTCATATATCTTTTCAACAAAAATCTCCAAACTGGAGGCAATTCTTTTTTGGAAACGGCTCACCGCATTTAAATTATTTCCGCGAAGACGGATATGTTTCAGATGTGAAGGAAGAATGAGCTTTGATTCGACTAGAGAGAATAACAGCACGGGAGCAACTATTGGAGGTATCTGTGCTGCAAAACTTCCCCAGTGTCCTTCATAGAAGAATAGCGTTCCAAAGGCTGCGATTGTGGTAAGAATACCAAAAGTGACAGGCATAGCGACTTCCTTTGTTCCAAGAACCGAAGCCTCTAAGGGATTCATGCCGGCCTGAAGTTTAGAGTATACGTTTTCGCCTGTGACGATTGCGTCATCGACAACTACGCCCAATACTATAATGAATCCGAATAAACTCATTACATTTACAGTAATGCCCATTACAGGCATTAGCATTATGCCTCCAGCAAAGCTTATTGGGATACCGAGGACGACCCAAAATGCGACCTTAGGGCGAAGAAATAAACTGAGAACTAAAAACACCAAAAGACATCCTTGCAATAAGGAGGAGGTCAGAGTTCCCAGTCGCCCTCGCATTGATAATGACTTATCGTCCCAAGTGTAGAGAAAAACACCCTCCGGGAATCTGTTCGGAGAGCCTTGAATGTATTCTTGTACTTTATTCGATATATCTATGGCGCTTTCATCTCCTGTCCGCATCACTTGGACAAACATCGCGGGTCTGCCATTAAATTCAGTGATCACATTATTTTCCTCAAAGCCATCTTTTATTTTTGCCACTTCACCCAGCAAAACATTGGCGCCATTAGATGCGCGGATTGGAATTTTTTCAAAGTCCTCTTTAACATATGCTTGGCCTCGAGTTCTAACTACAAGATTGCCACTCTCACTATTGATTGAGCCGGCGGGGAGGTCGATTGAAGACCTTCGAATAGCGTCTGCCAATTCCCTGAACCCGACATTGTATGATTCGAGTTTTGACATATTTGCTTCAATCGCAATTTCGTAATCGCGGTCTCCTTGAGTCCTAGCCTGACTAATCCCTTCAATTTCAAGTAGATCATCGCGTACCCGATGAGTAATTTCCCGAAGATCTTGTTCTTGAAGATTTCCGGTAACCGCTATGCTTATTACAGGGAAATAATGAGAAATGTTGGGTATGTATATCCTGGGGGGTTCGGTCTCTTGGGGGAAAGAAGAAATCCGTTCGATTCGGCCTCGAATATTTTCACGGAGTTCAATCAGGTCAGTTCCTTTTTCCGCCTTAAAATAAAACTTTGCTCGATTGCGGTCTCCATCTGCATTTATTTGTTTGATACCGCTCAAACCTTCCAAAGCCTTTTCTACAGGAATAAGAACACCTTTTTCCACATCCTTTGCAGTAGCTCCCGGGTACACAACTTCCATGGAAACAGTTTGCCAATCCGTCGATGGAATGACCTCAAGAGGGAGCCTAAAAGCAGTATAAATACCGCCAAGAAGAATTCCTATCATTAACAGATTGGCGGCGATGCCATTGTTAGCAAACCAACGGATCATATTGCTAAGGGGAAATTAACGTGGGTTTTCCATCCTCAGTATCATCTGGTTCTTTGGGAGTAGCCGCTTCAAAAATGATTTCAACTTTAGATCCGTCTGGGATCCAAGGCATGGGAGTAATGGAAAGCAGGGTGCCTTCTTTAATTGAATCATCCTGAATGATGATATGTGTTTGAGTTTCTCTTATGGGTTCAACTGATATCCCATGCATTGTTGATTTTTCTCTATCAATCATATAGATTCTTCTAAGTTGCCTCACAGCACTTCGAGGAATTTTAATGACTCCTTCAAGGATTTTTCCGGGTATTTTGACATTGACGGGTTGACCGATTCTCAACACTGGCAGAGTAGAATTGCGTCCAAAAGGATCTGAGATTTTAGCAATTGCAAAAAGTTCCAATGAGTTTTGGTCTAAAGTACCTTCAGTTCTTATTATTTTAGCGGGCCATATGGTTTGATTTTTTTCGTCTAATGCGTCATACAATGTAATATCAACTGATGGATCGTCAGGATTTTCAGGCAAATTTAAATGACGCATTTCTTTGGCGTTGATTGGAATTCTTACTTCGGCGTAATCTACCGCAAAAATACTCCCTAAAGGTATACTGCCAGAAACTGCCTGACTTACGCCGACTAGTCTTTTCCTTACTCTTCCATCGAAAGGCGCTTTTATTTTAGATCTGTTAAGGTTACGTTCTGCTTGTGCTAATTGAGTTGATGCGGACTTGACCCGCGCTTCAGCCTCACGTAATTGTGGAAGCCTGAGAACTAATTCATTGGGTTCTTCGTCATAGCCGAGATCTTCCCAGTTGAGTCTGGCCTGTTCTGATCTTGCTTTTTCTTGTGCATGTGATGCTGATGCCTGAGCGAGCATTGCTTCGGCACCTGCGACCGAAGTAAGAAAGTCAGCTTCTTCTAGTTCGACTAAAATTGTTCCTTCTTTGAAAAAGGCACCATCTTCGAATTGGGGGTGTATTTTTACGATTCTTCCGGATACCAGAGAAGTTAAATTGACTTCATTGTGAGCATTAATGATTCCATTGGATTCGATGGATGACGTGTAATTTTCGACATGAAGCTCAATGACTTTGGTTTTAGGTGCCTTACGAATTCCGGGTGGTTTTTTTGGTTTAGCGGTTGGTTGTTTTATTTGTTCATATATGAGATATCCCATGCCAAGTATGATCAAAGGAACAATAACAAATCGCACTAATTTGATTCCTATGCCGTCACTACCTGAATTGGGCCTGTTGTTTCTAGTTGAGCTCAAATTGATTGTTATTAGTTAAGCAGTTTGTTCTTTTATAAAGTCCTCTTCATTCGAAAGTTTTAAGAATTATTAATTCTTAAATTAAATTCTTCAGATTAGCCTATTTGTTCTTACTATATTCAATAGATGAGCGGCAATTCTTTTTGGGGCAAAGTTTCCTTCTTGATTTTCGTGAATAAGTACTCGGTATTGAATTCTTAGTTATTCGCCTTTTTTTAATTAATGTTTTTACGTATGGGTCACGTCGCTTTTGAGGTTGTTTTGGGAAAGGGTTAGCGACAAGAGCACCATAATCTCGGCTATGGGACCAACTTTTGGTAGAATTATTGGGGGCCGGCACGACCATTATTCCTAATCTCTTACCTTTGGAGATTCCTGCATCTTAACGATCCAGATAGAGGGTGGAATTTATTTCTTCTGGCTGAGCCTCCTTATCTTTATATTTCTATACCAGCATGAATCATTATGGTCAGTTAGAAGTATATGCCCTTTTATTTTTTCCCCGAATCCCAGATACTTTTTAAATTTTGTTTTTGGAATCCTTTCCATTATTGCAGAGCTTCCGCATTCGTATTCAAGCACTTTAATGCCGTTTAGCCAGTGTTCGACATGGTTACCTCTTACTAGGATACGCGACTGGTTCCAAGTCCCCATTGGCCGGTTCAGCTTCTTATCTGAAGGTTTAACAATGAGATAAAATGAGGCATTTGATGAGTATGCATCCTTAACTTTAGAATCGTCTATCATTTGATATTCATGCCCCACCGCGGCGGCTCTTTCCTCAGTGATGAAATACTTTACTCCGTTATTGCCTTTTGATTCTAATTTCCATTCCCAGAAAAATTCAAAGTCCTCATAAGTGTCGATGGTCATTATATTGCCTGCACGAACTTTTGAAGGTTTGTGCAAAGTGCCTTCATCGATTACCCACCCCTTAATTTCTTTGGTGGCCGAATCGTAATGTCTCCATTCTTTGATTTTTTTTCCGTCAAAAAGTAATTTCCACCCTGCTTGTATTTCTTGTTCTGTGAGTTGATTGTGTTGGCTGGGGTTAGAGTAAGATACATTCAAATTAATTAAATATATGGCTAGAGCTAAATAGAATTTTCTATGAATATTCATAAGGATTTTTATGAAAGATGCCTCGCTTTAGAGGCGAGGCATCTTCGTGGGATTAATCTATTAATTAGTTCTTATTTTAATTTATAATGCTATTTATTAATTAGCATCGGTGAAACGTGCTGAGACGGCATCCCAGTCGACAACATTCCACCAAGCTTTAATATAATCCGGGCGTAAGTTCTGATAATTTAAGTAATAAGCGTGTTCCCAAACATCACAACCGAGCAAGGGTGTATTGCCTTCCATTATTGGGCTATCTTGATTTGCGGTTGAACTTACCTCTATGGATCCGTTCGCAAGACTGAGCCACGCCCATCCGCTTCCGAATCTTGTCATTCCAGCCTTAGTGAATTCTCCTTGGAAATTTTCAAAGCTACCGAAAGTTGAATTGATGGCTTCACTGAGCGTACCACTAGGGGCGCCTCCTTTGTCTGGCCCCATGATACTCCAGAAAAGAGAGTGGTTGGCGTGACCTCCTCCATTGTTTCTTACAGCTCCACGAATTTCTTCGGGGACCGACCCGAGGTCTGCTATGAGTTCATTTATGGTTTTAGCTTCAAGGATTTCATTTCCTGCAATAGCGTTGTTTAGATTGGTAACATAAGCGTTATGATGCTTTCCGTGATGTATTTCCATTGTCTTGGAGTCAATGAAGGGTTCCAATGCATCATGACTGTAAGTTAGTTCAGGTAATTCGTGTGCCATTATTTTTGATTTAGGGTTTTCTGTACTTAAAGAATATATTTAACAGGAAAAATGTCGAGCAGTCAGTTTGGCTGAACTTTTTCTAAGAATTTCAATGCTTTATTATAGCTTCGATTATCCAAAAAATGTTCAAGTTGTGGGGAAATTTCCTCTCGTAGTTCATGATGATGGTTCTCGATTGATTCAGAGATTTCCTTTAACGCTATTAAATGGGCGTCGGGGTCATTGTCTCGGAATTCGTGATCCGCTATGATTTCGATTCTCTTTCTCAAGAGATATTTAAGTTTATCAAATTGATCTGGCATCTATTGATAGATAAGGATACTGAAATGAATAATTAAAGGAAAGTAAAACGAATGAGTATTGATATTTCTGTAACTGCGGAACAGCATCATTGCTAATGGAAGTTCACGAGCATTTCACTCGCATTGATTGGATAGTAGTATTTGGCTATTTGGCTTTGACTACTTGGGTGGGTCATATGATGAGAGGGAAGCAGGGGACCATTCAGGATTTTTTTCTCGGAGGGCGCTCCATACCGTGGCAAGCAGTTAGCGGATCTATCATTGCAACAGAAATCAGTGGAGTGACTTTCATAGGGGTTCCTGGTATGGTGTTTGCGCTCGCTGGTAATTTTACTTACTTACAGTGGGCTTTGGGCTCTGTTATAGCTCGTGTTTTGGTAGGATACTTTTTTGTGCGGGTTTATTATGAGCAGGAAATTTATAGTCCATATGATTATATGGGAAATCGGTTAGGGGTTTCAGTTAAGCGGTTGGCTACAATAATTTTTTCAATTGGTAGCATTCTTGGGCAGAGTGTCAGAGTTCTCGTTGCTGCATTGGCTTTGAAGGTTGTCACTGGCTGGGAATTTTATCAATGCATATGGGTAATCGGTGTATTTGCGATTGTATGGACATTGATGGGAGGCATGCGCACCGTGATATGGACTGATGTTATGCAGTTTGCTTTATTTACTATTGGAGGGGTCATGGCCCTCTTTTGGATTGTTTCTCAGATTGATGGTGGGTGGGCTACGTTTAAGGAAGTTGGAGGAAATGTTCAAGAAGCGGGGGATTATGGTAAATTTACCTTATTAAATCTTACCACTGATCCTAATGTTGGTTTTACTCTGTGGGTTGCAATAATAGCTGTACCATTTTTGAATTTAAATTCTTTTGGTGTCGATCAGTTGAATGCTCAAAGAATGTTCTGCTGTAAATCTGCAGAAGAAGCCCGCAAAGCGATTATTTGGAGTTCAATTGGCCAATTCTTGACGCTATTGATGCTTCTTGTTGGGGTCGCTCTATTTGTTCATTATAGCGTCAATGAGCCTTCTTTGGCAGAGCAGGCTTTGTTTAAGCAGAGTAAAGATTACGTTTTTCCGACTTGGATCACAACTACCCTACCTGTGGGGTTGAGGGGCCTTATTATAGCGGCCATTTTTGCTGCTGCTATTTCGAGCCTTGATTCTATTCTTGCTGCTCTTTCGCAGACGACATTGGCTCTTTTTATTGATCCTTCATTGGCCGTGAAAAATGGCGAGAATCCAGCTTTTTTATTGCGTATTTCTCGTTATTTAGTTGTTATTTGGGGTATTATTTTATCTTTATGTGCCATTGGACTAGATGAATTAAGAGGTAACATAAATATGGTGGACCTTGCCTTTGGGATGATCGCTTATACGACTGGCCCACTATTAGGATTGTTCCTGGCGGCTTTATTAGCGGATAGGCGAAAATCCTCAGCCCGTGGATTATTCATAGGCTGTATTATTTCAGTATTTATGGTTTTGCTTGTCCGGGTAGATATTTACAACATTCTGATTAATTTGAGCTGGACTTCTGCGGACAAGTTATTCGATTACAATTGGTTACCAATTGAGGTGACACTTTTACCAATTGAGGTGACGTGGTTGCCGTTACCAATTGAAGTGACGTCTTCAAAGATATCCCCCATTATCCATTATGCATGGATGTGGCCAGTTACTTGCCTCATTACACTTGGGGCCGGGCTTTTATTTCCAGTTAAAAAGTGAAATGGCATAGATCCGGTCTCAGAAATAAAAATAGAGGAATGGAGAATCATAAAATCCTTCATTTAGAGGTGAAATTATCAAAGGTACCCATAAGAACAATTATTATGGATTTTTGAGAGGTTGTTAAATTATGAAAATTAATCCAAATCTCCAATATATTTATAAAATATTCCAATGGTATGGGGACAGGCATTTTTTTTCTTAAAGTGTCACTAAGATTTTGACATTTGGGTCGAAGGAACCAAATAATCTCACCCCCACTTATTGTTCGAAATATCATCTTTAATTTAAAGCGGGTATTTTACCAACATGTTGACATTAAGTAGACCAATTCAACCGATTAAAATTTAACAACTCAGCACAACTGATGAAGATTCAAGCCCGACAAAAATATTTTTCACCTAGAACGCATTTAGTAAAAATATCTTCGAGTTCTCACGTCTGCTGATTTGTTAGAAAATGGCAACCGAACTTAACGTCATCTGGAAGGAGATTTGTTCCAAAGTAAGAGAGCAGGTCAGCGCAGATACTTTTCGCCGTTGGTTTTCTTCGACCAAATTGATAGAGGCCGATGAAAGTAACTTAAGAATCTTTGTTCCTAATCATATTTATGGGTTATGGATTGATTCCAATTACATGGCGATTCTTAACCATGCGGTGACTGAGGTTCTTGGTCAGCCTCGCAAAATTCAATGGGAAATAGGATCAGGAGAGGTGGAGGCTATTTCGGATGATTCTAATCCAGTCTCAGAGGAACAGGTAAAGCTTTTGCCTGCCGCACGTAAGCAAATTAAATCTCGACAAGAGCCGGTAGCAATTAATGCTTCTAATGATCAAATAGAAAAGCTTACTAGAAAGATTGGCCTTAATAGGAATCACCGATTTGATACTTTTGTAGTAGGTTCAAATAATGAATATGCGTGCGCCGCAGCTCATGCAGTCTCAAAGGGGAACTCGGAAGGATATAATCCTTTATTTATTTGGGGTGGTCCAGGTTTAGGGAAAACACACTTGCTCCATGCTATTGGCTATGAACATGTGAAGAGAAATCCAAAATCTAAGATTGTTTATATGACTTGTGAGCAATTTACTAATGAATTCATTGAGGCAATTCAAAATAATTTATTATCAAAATTCCGTAATCGTTACAGGAAAGCTGATCTTCTTCTAGTTGATGATATCCATTTTCTTGCAGGCAAGGAAAAGACCCAAGAAGAATTCTTTCATACATTTAATATGATTTGTGATGGCCGTCGTCATATTGTTCTGACTAGCGATCGACCTGCTGCAGAAATATCTGATCTTGAAGAGCGCATAGTTTCTCGGTGTGAATGGGGGCTCACGGCAGGTTTAGAATTACCAGATGTCGAGACGCGTTTAGCTATTTTGCGTAAGAAAATGGATATGTGGCAAGTATCATTAGAGGATCGCATCGTGGAATTTCTCGCTGATCGTATCAGGAAAAGCGTTCGCCGCCTTGAGGGAGCAATGATGCGGTTAGCAAGTTATTCTTCTTTAAGTGGAAAGTCGTTAACGGATGAGGTTATTGAAGGTTTGTTAAAAGATATTTTGCGTGAAGAGGGTAGACGTCGAGTAACAATACCTTCTATTCAGAAGGAAGTGGCTTTGCATTTTGATGTGCGGATAGCAGATATGACAGCAAGAGGCCGTCGATCAGACTTGGCTTTTGCTCGACAAGTGGCTATGTATTTGTCTAGGACGATGACAGATCATTCCCTCGTTGAAATTGGCAGAGCGTTTGGACGGGACCACGGTACGGTCATCCATGCTGTCAAAAGAGTGGAAACGAGGATGGAAAGGTCTCAGGACATTCGTCAGAAAATAAGTATTTTAGGAAGTCGATTATCTAGCGTTTAAAGGCAAATTTGGTTTTTAAAGGCTTAGTTTGAGGGCGTCTTTCTCAGTCAGAGGGTAGTTTGTATTAGACACTCTTTATTTATTCGCTAAATAAGGTGTTAAAGTCTTTAATCTAATTGAGTTGAAAACCTTGATCAAATTTTTAACGTTTTACTGATTTAAGAAATAAATAAAATGAAGTTTACAATTTCTAAGGAGGATTTTCTTGAAGGCCTCCAACAGGTTCAGCATGTTGTTAGTAATCGAACAACCCTTCCTATTTTGTCCAACGTTTTACTGGAAGCCGATGGTGATTCATTGCGTTTAACTACAACAGATCTTGATGTTGGTGTTACCGGTTCAGTTAAAGCTAAAGTTGCCAAGCCTGGTTCAACAACGTTACCGGCCAGAAGATTGGCCGGTATTGTTCGTGAGTTGCCTGCTGATGAGATTAGTATTGAAGTCACTTCTAAAGATGTAGCTTCGATTAAGAGTGGTCCGAGTTTCTTCAAAATTCTTGGCCTCGCGAAAGATGAGTTCCCGCCGCTTGCTACATTTGAAGATGCTAATGAATATAAAATTGAACAAAAGGTATTTAAGGAGGCATTGAAGATGACTTCTTATGCAATTTCAAACGATGAGACTCGCTACGTTTTAAATGGCATATTATGTTCATTTAAAGAAGGGCTGCTTACTTTAGTCGCTACCGATGGCCGTCGTTTAGCTATGGTTCAAAATGATGTTGAATTTCCAAAGAGTTTAGAGACAGAAGTTATAGTGCCAACTAAAGCCGTGAATGAATTGCAGCGTTTACTTGCAGATGATGGAGAAGTTAAGATTTCGATTAGTGATTCTCAAATTGCTTTTGAGTTAAATGATAATTTATTGGTTAGTAAACTAATTGAGGGTAATTACCCAAATTATAATCAGGTAATTCCAGAGGAAACGAAGGAGAGGATTTCACTCGACAGAGAGAGTTTCTTAAGCACTGTGAATAGGGTTTCTTTACTTGCCAATGAGAAGTCTAATTCGGTTAAGTGTGTATTTGGAAAAGATCAAATAGATGTAACCGCGAATTCTCAAGATGTGGGAGAAGCTAATGAATCAATAGCGGTATCTTACAAGGGACCTGAATTTTCTATAGCATTTAATCCAGAATTTTTAATGGCTCCATTGAGAAATATAGACGCTGATGAAATTTTCTTGGAGCTGATCGATGAGATGAGTCCTGGAGTGATTAAAACTACAGGATCATTTTTATACGTATTGATGCCAATGCGTGTTAGTCAGTGAATTAAATTGAGTGGTAATTTAATACCGTGGCTATATTTCAGAGTTCAAAGATAAAAAATTCCGAATCAATCTAAGCCCGGCTCCTTGGCTCTTTTCTGGATGGAATTGAGTGGCGAAGAGATTACCTATTTTTACGCTGGAAGTGAATTCGTATCCGTAAGGAGTTGTTGATGCGATGATTTTATTTTCATCTGGTTTTGGATAAAAAGAGTGAACGAAGTAAAAGTGTGGATCCTCGTCAAGTCCTTCCCAGATCGGATCAGATTTTTGTTTTATAATGATCTTATTCCATCCCATATGAGGAATTTTAAGGGATTTATTTTGATCGAATCTCACAACTTTACCAGGAAATATGCCCAGGCCCATAGCTTCGGGACTTTCATCGCTTGTTTCGAATAACATTTGAAATCCTATACAGATTCCAAGAAAAGGCCGATCTTCTATGATCCAGTTTTTTAGGGGGGTAGATAGTTTTTGTTCTTCAAGATGCTGAGCTGAATCTCCAAAGGATCCTACGCCTGGAAAAATAATCGAAGTGACGTCGCATAAATCTTCGGGAGATTTTATTAATTTAGCTTTAGCGTTCATTGCGCTTAAGCTATTGAATACGCTTTTGAGGTTGCCGGCTCCGTAATCTATAACTCCAATCATTGTTATAATGGCTTAAATTAACCTTGATCGATTAATTTTTTAGGAATCAAAGAGTTTCCTTAGTGCTTGGTATTCCTTTTACTCTTGAATCGTGACGGCTCGCTAAGTCACATGCTTTTGCTAGCCCTTTGAATATTGATTCTGCCATATGATGAGCATCGCGACCTGTTAATACTTCTGCGTGTATATTAGCTCTAGCGTTATTTGAAAATGCTCGAAGAAATTCTTCTACTAGTCCGAAGGAAAATTCACGGATGCTTTCTATTTTCTCTGGAGCTTTAAATGATAAAAAGGGTCTTCCCCCGAAATCAATAGCTACTCTACTTAAGGTTTCGTCCATTGGTAGTATTGACCATCCATATCTTGAGATGCCCCGTTTATCCCCCAAGGCTTTTCTTACACAGTTGCCTAGAACAATTCCGACATCTTCAACTGTGTGGTGGTAATCAACTTCGATGTCACCTTTTGCCACAATAGTTAAGTCATAAAGACTGTGGCGGGCGAATAATGTCAGCATATGATCGAAGAAGGGAATCCCAGTGTCTATACTGGAATCGCCTGAGCCATCTATATTAATATCAATAGATATTTTTGTTTCCGCAGTATCGCGTTTTTCTGAGGCTGTCCTTGTTTCAGGCATAAGTTGCTTAGTTTTCTTCTTCTTGCAGTAGTTCTTCTTCGAATTCTTCTCCTGGCTTTAAAAATATTTTAGCACAAAGGATAATGCCAATTAATATAATGACCAAAATAATTAGTATAGTTCGAAAGCTGATCCCGCCCTTTTTGGCGGCGGCTTCACGGCTTGCTTTTTCAGCAGCAGCAGCATCAGCAGCAGCGGCTTCACGGATTGCTTTTTCATCAGCAGCATTTTTCTTTTTCTGCTCTTTTGCCTCTTCTTCTTTTTTAGAAGTCTCTTCTGCTTCCGCAGCAGCAGCAGCTATTGCTGCAGCTTTTTTAGCTTCCGCATCAGCCTTGAGCGAATCTTCAAGGTTATCACTTAGTTTGTCGATAGCCTTGCCCCTTGCTCCGTTCTTTTTCGCAATCTCAAGGTGACTCTTTGCTGTTTCCAATTCTTTCTCAGCAAAGGCTGTGAAGGCTGCAGATAATGCCTTAGCCGTAGATCCATTCAGTGCTATATTTAATAATTCTAGCTTATCGCTTTCTTTAACTATTGTTCGCCGTGCATTTAGTAGGCTTTCAAGATCCCATTTATTTACAGGCAACCATATCTTCTTTAGTTCCTTAGCTTCTTGTTTTCTTAATTGGAACTTTTTCATGCCTGCTTGAAACGCCGCTTCTGTGCGTTTCTTATCTTCTTCTTCCATGCTCTTGTATTGATCTTCTCTTTCTTTGTTCCTTACTTCATATGCTTTTTCTTCACGATTGAGAACTGCGTCATATTTTGGAAGGATTTCTTTGATGAGAGGGATCGTTTCGCTGTATGCTATAGAATAAGGATAGTTCATTTGAAGTTCATCGAAATGATCTAGTATAAGAGAGTAATTATTTTTCTTATTAGCTTTGATTATTTTCACCGCAAGAATTTGTGCTTGATGATTGTATTCATCTTTTGCTGCCTCATCGCCTGTAATCCATTTTCCATTCAATTTAATCCCTCCCGATTCGGTGACGGCTTTTCCCTTTTCTATTTCATCAATTATTTTCTGCACGGAATTCTTGCGCTTACTTGATGGGTACAGTGCAAGAAATTTGGCTGGTTTATCACCTAATATTTCATCATAGTCATCAGTCGATAATAGATCATCAGTTGGTAGTAAGGATTTGATTGCATTGAAAGCTACTTCGTCTTCAGAGACCTTATCGATTTCCTTTATTTCAGAACGGTTAATACTTTTTATATCCTTAATGCTCTTAGTGACGTTATATTCTATTTTTATAGTTGAAGGACTTTCTTCAAGAATCTTACCTTCTAATGTGGTTCCATCTTTTAGCTTAATGGTGTCTGCATAGACATGTGGTGCTATAAAGAAAATTGAAAGAATGAAGAACTTTAATGTTTTGCTGTGCATGTTATTGGGATTATAAGGAAGCCTTTAAATAAAGAAGCTATTATTAGGGGAGCATTAAAATTGCAAGGAATGGGGAGTTGTCCAACAGTGTTTGATAATTAGACATTAACAGTGCATTAATGAATGGATTGGAACCTTTAATATTAAATGCATTTTTCTAGGTTAAATTAAGTTGCCCATTCCATGAATATTTCTGTTATTAATGTTGAATCTATTGGGGTCGTTGCGATCAAATGTTCAGTAACTATCCCCTAACTAAATAATTTTCCTGTGATTATACTTGTTATTGCTAGCCAGAAAGGAGGCGTTGGGAAGACTACAGTTGCTATCAATTTATCGTTTTCTTTAGCTACTCGTGGTCATAGAATCCTTTTGGTTGATACTGATCCACAAGGTTCTGTGGGGTTATCCCTTTCTCGTGGAGCTCGTGAGCGATATGGTTTTTATGATGCGATTGCAGGAATAAAGACTGTTGAGGAGTTAATTATTCCGACGAGGCTTGCTGAATTTAAATTAATGACATCTGGAAAATCCGAGATGTTTTTAGATGAGTCCGCTCAGAGTGACGCGCAATGGTCAGACAGAATTAAAATATTTTTTGATAATTTAAGAGGCCAAGATAATGACCTGGTGATTGTTGATACCGCCGCGGGTATCGGAGCAATCACTTCAAATATTCTTAAGGAAGGTGATTCAGTTATTATTCCTCAACAATCTGAACCTTTAGGGGTTCGGTCTATTCCTCAATTTCTCAAAAAAATTGTGGGTATAAGGAGGAGGGGATCGGAGGTTAGCGTGTCTGGCATTTTAATGACTATGGTAAATCCGCATCAACGTGAAAGTGTTGAATCTGAATCTCAATTAAGATCAGCCTTGCCATCAGGCATAATGTTCCAAACGTCAATACCTAGGGACAGCGTCTTTTTAAGAGCGAGTAGTTTGGGAGTTCCTGTAGGTTTGCTGTCATCGAATCCTGTTTCGGCTGCTGTAGCTTTTGATCAACTTGCAGCAGAGCTTGAAATTAAGCTTGGATTGTCTAAAAATATGGAGAAAGATCATGGTGTTAAAGGACTACTGGATTGATCCGGAAGAATTAGCTCAGCTAGGCGCTGAATTAAATGATGAATCTGATAAGGGAATTCTTAATCAGAGCAAAGAACCTTTAGTTAATTTGTTTGGTGATACTCTTTATAGTTCAGTTGATGGGAATGAATCTCCTCAATTAGATCTTGAGAAAATAGGAGAACAGTTAGCTGCGATAAAACAACGTGCCAAAAACAGTGGATTGCTGCGGTCCAGTGAATTAAAAGGCGTAGCAGAACCTGATTTTATTGATAGTGTAGCAGGCACTACACTAGTGGACAGGCTCGAATCTTTTGTGAAGTGGGCTTATAGCCAAGATTTGTTGACTGGTATATTTATTACGGACATGGCGGGCAAAGAACTCGTTGATTCTGGCGCTGATCCCGTGATTGTGAATTCAGGAATTGCATTAGCTGTAGAGAATCTGCAAGAACGGCAGGGAATGAAAAATGCAGTAACAGAAGGGGTTTCAACAACGACAGATTTTAGAGATTGGGAGGGGTCGGTTCTCACTGTTTACTGCAGTCGATCATCTTATGGAGAACATGTTTTAGGAACTTTATCAAGAACGCCTCTAAGCACTAGTCTTTCTTTAGGTTTAAGAAAGGGTTTTGGTCGTGTAATGGGTTCAAATTAATTGGATTTAACCTTTAAGGATTGTTTCCGTAAGATGAGGCTTAAATAAAATAGGATGGCAAGAGTGAAGGAGAGCAGGACTAATGCATTCATTCGCAAAGTAGAGATTTGCTTGTCTAATATTTTTTTTGATTTACCTAAGAAAACATTAATGTCTTTATTTTTGTTATCGTTTTCATGGATTCTATAATCAAGCATATCAATTTCTGCTTTTATAATTAAGTCACGTATCTTTCCATTTTGATATGCGTCCGTGGAGCTGAGTGCGCCCTGATTATTATTAGAGTAATATTTGTCCGCATCGAATTTGTTGGAAATTAACTCATCTCTAATCTTATCAATTTTAATCTTAATGTCTTTTGGGTTTTTTCCAGTGATGCCGAAAACTACAGTGTATGCATCTTTGTATTGATTTAATTTTTCTTTTTCTTTTTCTGTTAGTTTCCCTTTAGTTAGTAGAGATTTTTTATGGTGTTCAATTTCGGCTATTGCTTTAGCTAATGGATTTAGAGTGTCTTGAGCAACAATTAAGGATTCATAAGACCACCTTAATGGGATGAAGTTGCAGATAAAGGGCACTTGCATCTCACTGCGTTGATTTTCCTCTACTTTTGTATTGAATAGTGAATAATTAAAATTCATTTCTTCATAATTAATTAAGGCGCCTCCTAGTATTATTTGAGGAATCAGAGCGAGAGGAATTGTGTTGAGTGCTGTTTTGGTCGATTTAACTAAGCTCGAGATTAGAAGTCCCAAAGATGACCCAACTAAGCAAGTAGGTACGGTCCATGCAAGATAGATCCACAACATGTCATTTATCGATAGAATTGCGTTTCCTATGGATAGGTATATAAAGCATTGAGAAAATGCAAACGCCGCACTAACTAAGAATTTGGCCAGAACATATTGCCAAATGCTAGCTGAGTGATTGCGTTCACGCTTCAATAGGTTCTTATCTCTGATTATTTCATCTGAGGTATTAGTTAGGCCAAGAAACATGGCCACCACTAGTGTGATGAATATGTAAGCAGGAATATGAGAGGAGCTGCCGAATTGATATACTTCTGTTTCAGAGTGGCGAAGGACACATGATATTAGCAGCGCTAAAATTGGAGCAACTAATAATGTGGTTGCTAGACTTCCCTTATTGCGAATCTTGCTCAAAAAAGCTCTACTGATGTGAGTTTTAAAGTGAGCGAAGCGTTTTTTAGAGCTTGGTTGCGTTGTGCTAATAATTGGAAGATCATCCTTGGCTTCATTTGATAACGATTGTCGCTGCTTTATAAAGCGATCTTCCCAAAAATTTTCTGGAAGATCATCGTTGGCCTTTTTGGAGAAATCCAAGATATCAAAAATAGATTCAGGTGAAATTATATCGTTGTTTATACTGTTTGTTTTATTGGCGTCATTTCTTTTTTGATTAAGATGTAGCAAGTATTGTTGTGCACCTTTAAAGTACTCAATCATTTCCATCGGCTTTCCGTAAAAAGCAATTCTCCCCCCTTTATCTAACAGTAAGGCCTTGTCGAACAGATGGAATAAACGAGCGCTTGGTTGATGGATGCTGATAAACGATATTTTCTCCTCACATTTTTTTCTTATAAGGTTTAAAACATTTTCTGAATCCTTTGAAGACAGCCCTGAAGTTGGCTCGTCAAAAAAATAAGCATTAGCATTACTTATTAAATCCATAGCAGTATGAAGCCTTTTCCGTTCGCCTCCTGAAAGGTTTTTAGTGTCTTCGCTGCCGACTATCTTTTGGGAATAGGGATCTAAATCTATTTCGATTAGAAGTGATTCCAATGCTTTTTTCCTTTCGGAATTACTTAAATCGGGGCATCGTATTGTTGAAGAGTACGACAAATTTTCGTAAACAGTAAGTAAGGGATCATGAGATTCCTCTTCTGGTACGTATGAGATATGAGGTCTGAGGCTAAGAAGATTATCATAAAGTGAACGGTTATTAAAAAGTATGGTCCCGTTGCTAGGTTTTAAGTGTCCTGCAAGAATTCTAATAAGGGTGCTTTTTCCAGAACCGCTTGGCCCCATTATGCAAATCATTTCCCCCGACCGAGCGCTTATATTTAACGAATGTATCGCAGTATTGGTGCGATCATACCTATGTTTTACGTTAAGTAATTTTATGCTGAAAGGGTTGGGCATTACATTTCCCGCTTCTTACTAGTAAGAACAAAACTTGTAATGCTATTGGGAAGTCTAGGGAAGTGATTATTGAGTCTAACTGAACAGATTTTAATGTAATGGAGTAATATTTTAATATTAGCTCTATTTAGAGAGTAAAAATCCACCAATTATTGTGCGAATTACACAATTTATGATTGCTTAAGAGCCGAATTGCTCAAGATTGCCGCTTGTGTTATTAGTTATGTAAGCGCCCAAATGCTTACGATTTCAGGTATCCCATGTCAGACAAGAAATTAAGCCAACAACCAGAGAAAAATCCCAATGACCCAAAGGGGAATGAATCTTCATTTAATATAAGAGGGCTCCTTTTTATCGGAATCGCTTTTGCAATTATTTTCAGTGCTTTTTCACTTAAAAGTAGCACTAAGGGTGAGCGAATAACGTGGCCAGCATTTGAACAGTTGCTAAAAGATGGAAACATCATTAATGACGAAGTTCCTTTGGAGTTAGTCAGAACACAAGACAGCTCTGAAGAAATGCTCATTGCTTATAGAAAAGGGTCAATGGAAAAGGGTCAGAAGCCTGAAGATTCATCACTGAAGGTAAAAATTGAAGTTCCAGTCAACATTGATTTCCAAAAAGAAGAACTGATTAAACTTCTCAAAGATAATGAGCTTCAGTACACCCCCAAATATGTAAGTAATGCTTTCGGATCATTAATCATAGCCATACTTCCAATTATTTTAATTCTGCTTATTTTATATTTCTTTTTCCGCCAACAGATGAAGATGGCTGGGCGCGGGGCAATGAGTTTTGGTAAGAGCAAAGCAAAGATGCTTAGCATGGATAACAAAAAAGTAACATTCAAAGATGTCGCAGGAGTTACTGAAGCAAAAGAAGAGGTTTCAGAGCTGGTTGATTTTTTAAAGGATCCCAAAAAGTTCCAAAGATTAGGCGGACAGATACCAAAAGGAGTTTTGATGATTGGTGCTCCAGGCACTGGAAAAACTTTATTGGCCAGAGCAATTGCAGGTGAAGCTGATGTTCCTTTTTTCAGTATTAGTGGTTCTGATTTTGTTGAAATGTTTGTTGGAGTAGGAGCTTCACGGGTACGTGATATGTTTGAACAGGGCAAAAAGCATGCCCCATGCTTAATATTTATTGATGAAATTGATGCTGTTGGAAGGCACCGAGGGCATGGCCTGGGTGGAGGGCATGATGAGCGTGAACAAACTTTGAATGCACTTTTGGTTGAAATGGATGGATTTGAAACCCAAGAAGGAGTAATAATAATTGCTGCAACTAATAGACCTGACGTATTAGATCCAGCATTGCTTCGTCCTGGTCGTTTTGATCGTCAAGTAACTGTAGGTTTACCTGATGTTCGTGGGAGGCATGCAATTTTAGAAGTACATGCCAAGAAGGTTAAGATGTCTGAGGGAGTCGATTTGGAGGTTATTGCGAGGGGCACGCCAGGATATTCAGGGGCAGAGTTGGCGAATGTGATTAATGAAGCGGCTCTTATGGCTGCAAGACAAGGGCTTAAAGCTATAACATTGGATGAACTTGAAGAGGCTAGAGATAAAGTGCGGTGGGGGAGAGAGAGGCGCAGTTTGGCTCTGAGCGAAAAAGAAAAAGAGAACACTGCTTATCATGAAGCAGGTCATGCTATTTTGAATGAATTGCTTGAGTATACAGATCCGTTACACAAGGTTACCATAATACCAAGAGGTCCGGCTTTAGGAGTGACAATGTTCTTGCCTGAAGAAGATAAATACACTCAGCGTAAATTTGAAATGCTTGATCATTTAGTGGTAGCAATGGGTGGTCGAGTAGCGGAAGAGATAGTTTTTGGAGATGTAACTAATGGAGCTGGTGGGGATATTAAAATGGCAACTGATATAGCAAGGAAAATGGTATGTCAGTGGGGAATGAGTGATGACCTAGGAATGGTGGAATATGGAAACCATCAAGAGCATACATTCCTTGCTCGTGACATGACCGCTTCTAGATCTTATTCTGAAGGTACTGCCCAGAAAATCGACAATGAAGTTAAACGCTTTATTGATACTGCATATAATAAAGCTAGAGAGTTGCTTTTAAGTCATAGAGAAGAATTAGATCTTATCGCCAATGCTTTATTGGAATTTGAAACATTGAATGCAAATCACATTAAAGATTTAATGGAAGATGGTGAGATGGGCGACCCTCCTCCAAGCCCTGTCCCGCCGGATTTTGATAATCATAAAGTTAAATCGCCAAAAAAAGATGAGGATGATTCGCTGGATGAGGGTGTAAATCCTGGAGATTTAGCGCCTGTGGGCGTTTAGTTTTTTTTTGATTCTTTGATCCAAGCATCAAATTTTTTGGAGGTATGTGAATAGTAAGGATAATTCTCATTAACAGTCTCTCTTGGCTTGTATTTCCAGTGGCGATACATCCAAAGCCAAGGTTCAGGAAATTCACGTATATAAGGTTCAAAAATGTCCCAGCATTTCTGTGCTATTGCAGTTTCATCGCATCCATCAGGTATATCGAGCGGGCTCAAAACTTTCATAATGTAAGTTCCGTCTGAACAAGGAATCGAAATTCCCGGTATAATCGGGGCATTAGTTTTACTGTGCAAGAATGCATGGAGTCTGGTAACTGATGTTATTAGAGAAAAGCAACGTATAGGAATCGATTCAGCTCCCGGGGGTACGGTTAGATCAGTAAGGAAAGCCACATTTTCTGCTGATTTTAAAGTTTTAAATAATCTGACCATAGCCCGTTTAGAAGAAATAACTTTGTGCCCACTATGTTCTCTGGCACGCTTAAAAATTTCAGTTAATCGCGGATTCTTAAAATCTTGTGCAACAACTGTGAATTTTGTTTTATAGAATCCCATGACAAGGCTAATGAGTTCAAAGTTTCCATAATGGGGGGTCACCCATATCGCGCCATTTTGTCGAGCCTTCTCACATGCTTCTCTATTTTCAAATTCGACTTGGATAAATTTTGAATAATTTGTTTCATTTATATTTGAAGCCCAAAAAAGGTCACACATGCTTAGAGTAAAGGACTGGTAGCTTTTTAGTATAAGCTCAGCAGCATTCGAATCAGAAATGCCCTTTAATTCGTTTGTTGATTGAATATTTGCAATTCCAGTTTTTCTTCCTCGCCGGTCGAATATGTACGCAGTTGTCCCTAGGCTTTTGGCAATAGGAAGCAGTAATGTACGAGGAATTAACGGGATGATGAATTTCATGCAATTTAGAGCAATCCATTCTATGTAATAACGAAATTGCTTGGCAGAGGATTTCATGTTCAACTAACTAATCGAAAGTTAAATACATTGGATGGATAGTAGTGAAATTACAATAGTTCTAGAGTCGATTTTAAATACTCCGACTGCACCCTTTCATGAATATCATGTTTTAGGAGTAATTGAAAGTTTGCTTGAATCTTGCCATTCGGCTCGGATAGAAAGGGATTCTTTTGGCAATCTCATTGTCATAGTGGGGCCAGATAACAAGGTGCCTAAATGGATTTTTGGGGCGCATATGGATCATCCGGGATTTGTTGAATTGCCAAATTCTAACTGTGGAGATTTTTCTAATAGTAAATATAGAGATAAATTCGTTTTTCTTGGGGGTGTTCCCGATTCGTATCTGGAAACTAAGTTTCCTATTAAGGAATTTGGTCGTTTTGCCATGTGGGATTTGCCTTCTTTTGCGATTTCTAATGATGAAATTAGATCAAGGGCATGTGATGATTTAGTGGGGTGCTCAGCAATAGTTTCCTTAATTAAGCATTTAGATGTTGCTCAAAATAAAGAATCATTTGGCGCAGTTTTTACTCGGTCAGAAGAAGTTGGGTTTGTAGGTGCAACAAAGCTTGCTGAGGAATGGCCGTTTACAAGTAATTCATGTTTCGTTTCTATCGAGACTAGTGTTCCGGTAGGTGATTCTTCAATGGGGAAAGGGCCTATATGTAGAGTTGGGGATAGAATTACTATTTTTGATAATGATGCAACTGAATCAATTCTTCTGACAGGGAAAAAACATGAAATTCCAGTTCAACGGGCACTTTTGGATGGCGGTGCATGTGAGGCATCAGCTTTATCGGCATTTGGAATTAAGGCTGCCGGCATTTCAGTTCCTTTAGGAAATTATCATAACTGTAACAAAGACGGGAAAATAGATTTGGAATATGTTAAACTTAAAGATGTCGAAGATTTAGTTGATTTAATGGTTGCTTTAATAAAGGAATTTCCCAATGGGCCTCCAAATCATTCGGTTTCAAAGCGTCATAAATGTAGAGGTCGAGTTGATAAGATGGTGCCTTTTATAGAAAATACATTGGAGGATTTTAGTCGGCCAAAAAATAGTGTCTGAATTTTAACCAGTCACTTTATAAAAATGAAACACAAATAAAGGGTCGCTTAATTAAGCTATTAATTAGACTTATGAAGTGTTTACTTATTGTCAATTATTAGAAAGCGCTTAACATTTTTAATGTTGTTTTCAAATATAGTTAAAACATGTGCCGGTTTCAGATTTTTAGTTTGAGTAATACAGAGTCTAAGATTCATAAAAACTTCCAAGTGTTTTATACAATGGTTGTTTTAGTGGCGGTGAGTTTTTTAAACACTAACTGCAATAGCTTTGAACAAGGATCCTATAATTGCTTGGCTTATAAGCCAAAAAATAAAAATGCAGTAAGTGTTAAGGTGAGTTTAAGCAATTCTGCAATATATGTGATGGAGGGAGAGAAGCCTCTTTTAGTGACAGCAACATGTATTGGTAGGCAAGATACTCCAACTCCGATTGGGACATATAAGGCATTTAATAAATTACCCAGAAAGCGATCTAATACTTATGGGTTTCATGTTAGAGGCAATGATATTCGATCCGGGAAGCGAATTAATACGCCATCTAAATCAAAATATGTAGGTTATCCTATGCCCTGTTGGGTGGAGTTTAAGACCGGGTACGGATTTCATACTGGATACGTTCATCCTGTTCCGAGAACGCATGGCTGTTTGCGTATTCATAAGAATGTGGCTCCAAAATTTTTCGCATTGGTAGATGAAGGGACGCAAATAAAAATAGCTGAGTCGTTTCCTGAAGATCAAACTATAGGAAAGAAAATTCGGCGGCCCAAAGATTATAAGGACTCTGACCCCAAGAATTCCTATATGGTTTCGAAAAAATATTTTGATGACCTTGAATTAAAAGGCTCTTTATTTAAAGAAAATTAGTAGACATGCAGGCCGCAGATAAGAATGAGGAGAAGAAGAAGATGAAAAATCGGCGTGTTAATGTAAGAACACCAGAAGTTATGCCTCATGTGCAGACCAAGGTAGAAAAACATTATCGCAGCCGTATTGTTGAAAAATTTAGACAATCTGGCGGCAGATATACAATCGAGACTACTACTGTCATATTAGCTAAAGAATTTGGGTTTTGTTACGGAGTGGAGAGGGCCATAGATCTTGCGTATGCAACTAGGCAAGTTTTCCCCCATAAAAACATTTATTTGATTGGCGAAATAATTCATAACCCAGAGGTTAATAATCGACTTCAAAAAATGGGGATTATGAATCTGGCAGGGAACAACCCTGATGCCACGATTAACGATTTAACGAAGGATGATATAGTTATCGTCCCTGCCTTTGGTGCGGAAATTACATTAATGGCTCAGATTGATAGGAAGGGTTGCCAAATAGTAGATACAACATGCGGCGATGTTATGAGAGTATGGAAGAGAGTTCGTAATTATGCTAAGGAAGATTTTACAGCTATTATCCATGGTAAAGCAGATCACGAGGAAACGAGAGCAACTGCAAGTAGGGCAACTGATGACTTAGGAGGGCATTACTTAGTGATTCTTACTATTGAGGATTGTGAATATGTTTGTAATTATATAAGGGAAGGTGGGATCAAAGAGAATTTTTTACAGAAGTTTAGAGATGCTTATTCGTCTGGATTTGATCCTGACAAACACCTAAATAAAATAGGTGTAGCGAATCAAACAACAATGTTGAAAGGCGAAACTGAGGAGATTCAAAAGAAACTATACGAGGCGATTAAGGATAGGGATGAAGAGTTGGCAAAGGACAACTTCCAATTTTTTGATACTATTTGTGGAGCTACTCAAGAAAGGCAAGATGCACTATATGAAATGCTTAAATTGGAAATGGATGTGCTGTTAGTTGTTGGTGGTTATAATAGCTCAAATACGGCACACTTAGTCGAAATAGGAGAAGAAAAAATACCTTCATTTTTTATTCGAAATGCCAATTGTTTGGAATCGTTTGAACAAATTGTACATTTTGATTTAGAGAAAAAAATGGAAAAGACTACATATTCAGGAAACTTTTTTAATTCTAGTCGACCAATAACTGTAGGCATTACCGCAGGTGCTTCTTGCCCAAACAATTTAATTGAAGAGACTATTTTAAGAATTTTTGAAATAAGAGGGCACGATATTAGTGAGTTGAATTCTGTTTGATGTAATTAATTAGTTAACATAAATAAGCTTTTTCACCTGTATTTTACTGATATGTGTTTGCTATTTAGGTTAAGCAAAAAATGTTTATAGAGGTAGCGACAAGAAATTATTAATTTTTTTTACAAGTGGAAGAAACCACTAACACTTTACTATTATTTGGGAAATAGATGGAAAACCAAAGATATTTTTTTTTAAAAAATCTTCGCAGAAAACATTTGCAAGATATCTATAAAACATCATCTTAATAGCGGCTCGTTAACAAGCCCTTAACCAAGAACAAAACTGCCATGGCAAAAAAGAAAGTTGCACGCAAAAAAGCTGCACCAAAAAAAACTGCAAACCGTAAGCCTGCTAAGAAGGCTGCAAAGCGTAAACCTGCTAAGAAGGCTGCTAAGAAGCCTGCTAAGCGTAAACCTGCTAAGAAACCTGCTAAGAAGGCTGCAAAGCGTAAACCTGCTAAGAAGGCTGCTAAGAAGCCCGCTAAGAAGGCTGGCTAAGAAGGCTGCTAAGCGTAAACCTGCTAAGAAGGCTGCTAAGAAGGCTGCTAAGAAGCCTGCTAAGAAGGCTGCTAAGAAGCCTGCTAAGAAGGCTGCTAAGAAGGCTGCTAAGCGTAAGCCTGCTAAGAAGGCCGCTAAGAAGCGTAAGTAGCATTGCTACTTTGAGCGCAACTCATAGTAACCTCACGCTAGCGCTCGCAGGAGAATTTATTTTTCTGAGTTTCAGCAAAGAGGATCACAAAAGCTCTGGCTCGAAAGTGCCAGAGCTTTTTTGTGCCTCTTTTTAGCCGATGATCCAAAATAATAAAAACTGTAATTGAAAATGGTTTGAGTATCTTTCGCTCTGTGTGTAATTAATTGGAATAACATGCGCGGTTAGCTCAGGGGTAGAGCACCACATTGACATTGTGGGGGTCACTGGTTCAAATCCAGTATCGCGCACCATTTATTTTTTCCGATAATATATAGAACAGAAGTGTTTTAATATTCATTTTTTTCCAAATGAAACTGTTTGGGGATTGGATGAGTTAATTCTTCGTGAGTTCGGCCCCAGAATGCACTAAATGTTTCTTGTCTTAAACGGTTTTCGACAAAGTCCTGGAGGAGAATTCGGATCTCACCTTGTATTTCATCGAACAAGACTGATTTCTTATGGAGGCTTGCTAAACGATCTCCAGAGCTAGAGCCGCCAACAAACATGGCATATTTATTTGGTGCCCTACCGACAAATGCAAAATCAGCATTGTATGGTCTTGCGCAACCATTTGGACAACCGGTCATTCTGATTAATATTTGATCTTTATCTAAGCCTAATTCGTTTAAGAGAGAATCAATTGAATCTAATAATGTATCAAAAACACGCTCACTCTCTGCAAGAGCAAGGCCGCAAGTCGGCAAAGCTACGCAAGCATGCGCAGTTTGACGGGTAGCAGTAAAATCATTCCCGACTGGTATTTTGAAATCTTTTAATATCTGATCGATATCGGAACGGTTGCTTTCTTCTATATCGTAAAAGTAAATATTTGCATTTGGTGTTATTCGGACTGAGCAATTGAATTTTTGTGCAATTTGGCGAAAGGCAGTTCGATTTTGTTTTTCTTCATTATCTTTAATTCTTCCCTGCGCTACATGAATACCGACAAAGAGCTTTCCGTCTCCTTGCTCGTGCCAACCTAACTGATCTGAAACGGTATCGAAGTTTGCTTTTCTAATTTCCTCAGTAGGGAAACTGATAATTTTTTGAACTTCTTTTCTGAACCAATCAATACCTCTCTCAGCTACAAGGTACTTTAACCGTGCATGTTTACGATCTGTTCTATCACCGTTATCTCTTTGTACAATTATGATTGCTTCACATGCTTTTGCGATGTCTTTTTTTGAACAGTAAAATAAAGGTTTGGCAAGGCATGGATAAGTTGTTTCTATACCGTGGGTCATTCCGAAACCTCCACCAACATAAATTGAATAACCAAGCACTTTATTGTTCTCTGTATGCATAACTAGCCCAACATCTTGACTGTACAGATCCACATCATTACGTGGGGGTATGGCGATTCCGATTTTGAATTTTCGAGGTAAATATAGCTCCCCATAGAGCGGCTCATTTTCTGGTTCGCTTATATTATTAGTATTTAGTTCTAACTTTTCGCCATTTAACCAGATCGAACTGTAAGAGCTTGTTTGTGCGCTGAATACTTGACTTATTTCATCTGCTAATTCAAGTGCTGATGAGTGAGCTTCATCTTTTATTGGTGCTGCGGGGCCCATAGTGTTTCTTACGACATCTCCGCATGCGCCCCATGTTGTTAAACCGCAATCGGAGATGTATCGAATTGCGTCACGAAGATGCCCCTTCAGTATGCCGTGCAATTGGATTCCCTGCCTTGTAGTCAATCGCATTGTTGAATTCCCTAACTTATCAGCCATAGAATCGTGGGCTAGGTATTGTTCAGGAGTAAGTGTCCCTGAAGGCATTTTAGTGCGAACCATAAACATCCACTCTTTATCGAGTTTTTGTTTGCGACGTTCTCTGCGACTGTCACGATTGTCCTGTTGATAGCTGCCGTGAAACTTTAGTAATTGATATTCAGCTTCTTCGAAATGAGATTCGTTTGAAAGTAGAGTTTCAATAATCTTGCCGTAAAGCCCTCGGTTTTCAGCTTTGATTTCTTCTACGCTTTGGCGTGCCATGCAATTTTGAGGTTTTCGTTTCTTTTTGGTAATTAGTAAAATCTAGTTTTGCTCAGGGCCTTAGTAGATAAGTTATGGAGAAAAATAGGGGCATAAATGATACACCCTATTCTCTATAGGTAAAATCTAGAATGGAGCATTTTATTTAGGATGCTTCAAATAGTTATCTTCAATTAAGGTGAAGTCTCATTGGGATCATTTTTGAGAATTGAAACCCTTCTTTATTAAAGAAATTCTGCGACTCATCACTGATTTTATCGGTTAAGAGCGTAATGCGTTTAAAATCTTTTTGTTGTGCAAATTCCTTAACGGCTGTTAGAAGTTTTTTCCCATAACCTTGCCCGCGATTGATTGGATGAATTATGAAATCTTCTAATAGAAGAACTAACCCTCCTTTTGCAGTGCTTATAGTAAAGAGCATGTTTACCATACCAATAATTTTACATTCATTTTTTATAACTAGGATTCGCCCACGATGAGGATGCTCCAAGATTAATTTTAGACCTTTTTCTTGTTTTTCTGAATTGGGTTCGAAATCTCCTTCCATTTCAAACAGTTCCATCAGGAGCTGTATGAGTTGAGGTAAATCATCCAAAATGGCTGGAACGATTACAGTATCGTCTGAGGAAACTACTTTTTGGAAGGGCATTAGGTTAAGTGAAATTAACAGTGATTGATGAATTGTATAAATAAATCATTATAAGTAGTGAAAATTTTGATTATATCATTTTATTTAATATATATAAAAATTATATGTTGATTAAAAATTAATAATTATTACTTTCCATGATATTAATTTATACTGACCATTGCGATTTTTTGTTTATTCTCTAATCCTTTCATTTTTTTTAATCCTACTAGGAAGAACTGGCAGTAAAGTTCGCAGTTTGTCGGCCCGGGTTGATTTTCTGAAATCCCAAAGTACTACATTTGAAAAACATTTAGAATCCGCAATTGCTGAAAACGCTAGTCATATCAACAAATTGCAAGATTATCAATCTGTGTTGTATGTTGCTCAAGGCTCGAACACAGCCCTTTCTAAGCGTCTTTTGAAGCAAGAACATAAGGTTGAGAAATTGCAGATTAATTTAGCATCGGTTTTAAAGGAAAATTATTTAACTAAAGAGAAGTGGAACCAGGAAAAGTATACTCTTCAAGATGAGAAAAAAGAGCTTAAAGCGGAGTTTCAAGCCTTAAGTCAGGCGTTGTCTTCTCAGTCAAATAAATTGGCGAAGATTGGTGAGGAGTATAGTCTTTTGCGGGTTAAGTATGAAGAATCTCAAAGGGATAGTAGCCAATTGCTAAAAACAAACCGATTGAAAGAGGTAGCTCTTGAGGATTTACAGATGCGCATAAATAAACTGCAAATGGATAATAGATTTTTGTCAGCAAGGTTGGATTTCACTGAAAAGGGACCAACTTTTTTTAGCGTTCAGGATAAAGAAGCTGCCGCACACTTGAGTGGGTTGCGGGGCATTTATGATGGAAATGGTTTGATTAACGATCAGGTTCATAAAAAGGAATCGGTTGGAGGTATTGATAGGTGATTTAGTTTTTGATGTTATTTATTATTCGATAGTAATTAAAAAGCACTCCAGGGTTAGCTGAAGTGCTTTTTAATTGAGGCCCCACATTATGCCGACTGCGGAACTTGAGGGCTCACGTCTCCCGGTGAATTCCAGGTGGGTGGCCGCCTTGCTGAAATCTGCCTTCCAGCGAAGGCCTGACATCAAACAACCGGCTAAGCCTCCCTTTAACGTACTAACGGGCCGGGCCCATGTTATCCGCGAACGCGAACACGGCAGGGTTCTCTCAAAACTAAAAATCAAAGAACATTTCTTGGTGTATTTATTTCCAAGAATATATTTTCAGCGGAATTCTATTGGCAGTTTTAATCTCAATTCACTGAGAATTTTCTCATGCTCAGTATCAACTTCTGCTGATTTTAGTGTGCGCTCATGATTGCGATAGGTCAACGAATAAGCAATTGATTTTTTATTTTTATCCATTCGATTCCCAGTCTCATCGTAAAATAAATCAAAGATTTTAAATGATTCTAGTAGATTGGAATCTATGCCTAGTAAGACTTTTTCAATCTCTATATTAGGCAATGAAAGAGGCAGCTCCATGGCGATATCGCGCCGGATTGCGGGATATTTTGGTAGCTCCTTATAGATGATTTGCCGTGAACTTTCTTCAAAAACCAAATCTAGATTCATCTCTGCTACAAAGATTTGATGCCGAGCATCTATTTGCCGGGCTCTTGAAGGTGTAATTTGAGCAGCGCGCCCTATAATTTCCTCATCTATAGCAATATTAGCAATAAATGCGGCATTTTCTTGCTTCGAGTCAGCAATAATTAATTCTATAGGCTTATCGATTATTCGTTCTAATATACCTTTTAATGTAAAAAAATCAGCTGGGTTTGGAGATGGATTAATCCATGAGCTTTGTTCTGGTCCAGAAATGAGAATGGCTAAATGTTGAGCCTCCTCACTTATTTTATTGCCAGGAAATACAGTGCCTGTTTCGAAAAAACGTAATCCTTCTGCTCCTTGATGCAGATTTCGTTCTGCCACATCAATTAAAGAGGCGATTAGTCCAGGGCGCATATGGGTCAGGTCATCGTTCAGTGGATTTTTAATCGCAATAGCATTGGAATTGTCAGTGCATACACAATCAGCAATCTTGAGTTTTGATGTCAGTTTAATTGTGCGTGTTTCATAGAAACCAATTGATGAAAGTTCATTGGCTGTAGTTTCTATAAAATCGAAGAATTGGTCAGCTTCTGAAGATTTAGAGAACCAACCGGCTTGACGTGATGGGATATTGTCGATTCCGTAAACTCTAGCGATTTCTTCGTGTAGATCGGCGGGTCGAGTTAAATCTCTTCGATAACTGGGAATTTCCCAATCAGAAATATTATCTCTATCAGCTGCTTTTCGTAGCCTGAGTTTTTCAAGTATTTCAAACATTTCTTGATTCTTTAGATTATGTCCAAGAACCGCTCTGCATTTGTCTGCATCTAATGAAATACTTGGCAGGGAGTCTTGATCCGCATTAAAAATAACGGTTTCTTTTTCTGCTTTTCCTCCAGCCAATTCCAATATTAATTTTGTAGCTAATTCCGAAGATCCAATTATTTGCGAGGGATCCACACCCCTTTCGAATCGATAACTGGAGGCAGTAGAGAGGTTCAGGCTCCGACTGCTTTTTCTTATTGATGACGAGAGAAAGTAAGCAGATTCGAGGAGCACATCTTGAGATTTTTCTGTGATTCCGGTGTCAATTCCTCCCATGATTCCTGCAATAGCAATTGCTTTCATTTCATCCGCAATCACTAAGTCATCTATGCTTAGATCATAGTTTAAACCATCAAGTGCGGTGAATTTTTCACCATTCTTTGCTGGTCTGATACAGATTCCTCCTTCGAGAGTGTTAAAGTCAAAAGCATGCAAAGGTTGCCCCATTTCCATCATAACGAAGTTTGTGATGTCCACAATATTATTGATTGAGCGTAATCCGATGGACTCAAGTTTTGTTTTGAGCCAATCAGGGCTTTCTGTTACATGAACATTTCTGATTATCCGAGTAGTATAAAGGCTACATGTTTTTGGAGCTAAGTTGCTTATTTCTGATTCTTCTGCAATTCGCTGTGGATTTTCGGAAAATGCGTAATCAGAATTGCCTTTCAACTTATTGTCAGACAATGCTGACAATTCTCTAGCAATGCCTAGATGACTGAGGCAATCAGGGCGATTGGGAGTAATCTCAAGATCAAAAATTGTTGGATAAATTGTATTAAGTGGGACGCCAATATTGTATTCTTCGGGTAATATCCACAATCCTTGATCATCATTTCCTCCAAGTTCACTTTTGCTGCAGAGCATGCCATGAGATTCTGTGCCTCGCAGTTTACTTTGCTTGATGGAAAACTCATTTTCAAGTTTAGCGCCAGGTAATGCGAGCGGGACTTTATCACCTATTTTAAAATTTTTAGCTCCACATACGATTTGGCGAAAATCTTCGGTGCCATCGTCTACCATGCAGACTGATAGTTTATCCGCGTTAGAATGAGGTTCTATGGTTTTAATTTCTGCAACAATAACTTTGTCAGGCATCGTTATGATGTTTTCCACTTCAATGCCTGAGAAAGTCAAAAGACGGTCAAGGTCTTCTGGCGAGTAAGATGTTAGGTCAATATGTTTGCCTAACCAATCGAGTGAAACTTTCATGCGAATTGGTGCAAGAATCGAGTGTCGTTTTCAATTAGTAGACGGATGTCGGAGATCCCCCAACGTATCATCGCTAGCCTTTCTAATCCAAGACCAAATGCGAATCCTGAAACTTGATCTGGTGAATAGTTATTATCGTTTCGTGATTTATTTACTTCGATGAAGACATTGGGATCAACCATTCCGCAACCAGCGACTTCTATCCATTTTGGTTGCTTGCCTTGGGCTTGAAGTAGAATGTCGATTTCAAAACTGGGTTCTGTGAAAGGGAAAAAATGAGGGCGGAATCTTATTTGTGTTTTTTTTCCAAAAATTGAGTGCAATAAATATTCGAGGGTTCCTTTTAAATCAGCAAGAGACACATTCTCATCTACGTATAATCCTTCAAGTTGATTGAATTGACTTAAGTGGGTTGCATCAATCTCATCTCTTCTGTAGGCGGCGCCTGGTGAAATAATGCGAACTGGGGGTTCGTTATTTTGCATTGTTCGTATTTGAACAGTGGAAGTATGCGTGCGGAGAAGGCGACCATCAGCAAAATAAAATGTATCACTTTCGTTTCTTGCTGGATGATCTTCCGGAGTATTTAATGCATCGAAACAATGCCATTCTGTTTCTATTTCGGGGCCACTAGCTAATGAAAACCCCATTCTTCTAAGTGCATTTACTGCTTCGCTTAGCATTTGTGAAATGGGATGACGTCCGACCCTTGGTAGGGGAGTCCCTGGCAGAGTTACGTCTATGTTTCCACCTACTTTTTTATCTTCTTCTTCTTGAATATTTAAGACTTTGACTTCTAAGGCATCATTGATTGCTGTCCTTGCTTTGTTTAATGCTTTTCCCGCAGCAGGTTTTTCTTCTTTGCCAAGATCTTTCATCTTGGCGGCAATGGTCGTAACTATTCCTTTTTTGCCAAGATAAGTAAGTCTCAATTTATCGAGCTCATCAATTGTGCGTGCATTAGAGATTACTAATGTTGCATCTTTTAGAATGTTTTCGAGTTCTTCGACCATATCATTCTGTGAACAAGTGTCACGACCTCAAATTTTGGGCCGTGTATTACTCTGTCGCTATATTGTTTATAGCTAGAAGAATTAGGAGGCTGCTTTCTTGTTATCTAGAGCCGATTTTGCCTGATTTACTAAACTATCGAAAGCCTGATTATCATGAATAGCTATGTCTGACATGATTTTTCTATCAAGCTCAATGCCCAGTGATTTAAGTCCTTCCATGAATCGGCTATATGTAATGCCACGGGAACGGCATGCTGCATTGATGCGTTGTATCCATAGTGCACGGAAAGTGCGTTTATGGTTTTTCCGATCCCGATACGAATATGTCATTGCTTTACGGACGGCGTCTTTTGCAAAGCGATATTTTGTTGAACGGAAACCACGAAAACCTTTAGCTTTCGCGAGCATTCTCTTACGTCTTTTTCGGCTGGCTGGGGAATTAGTTGCTCTTGGCATTTTTCGGTCAGGTTGTTTGGTTTAATATTTTTACCTAAGGTCTCACCTGGTCGATTAGATCCCGCTTACCGGGGATCAGACCTTTAGGTTGTTGTCTTTGGTTGATTTTAAAATCAGTAAAAGACTATTTTCACAGGGTGCGGATTAGTGGCTGAATGGTAGATTTTCACGAAAACGCGGTAGGTCTGCTGCAGAAACAAGTGTCGACTTCCCTAAATTACGCTTTCTTTTGCGATTTTTATTAAGGAGTAGATGTCGTTTTCCTTGTTTTTGGCGCAACATTTTACCCGTACCAGTCACTTTGACTCGCTTGGAAATTGCCTTGTGCGTTTTGCTTTTACCCGCCGTTCTTGCCATGGGGCGAGAAAAGTAGCGGAAACAACATATCTCGCAACCGCTTTTTTCCGCTTCTTTATTAATTTTTATTAAGTAAGTATTCTAATTTAGCTAATAATTAAGTTTACTTTACTAATAATTGTAATCAGAATGATGCGAATTCGTTCAATTAATGGCCGGAGTTAAATATAGTGATATGGGAGTAATATCCAGACTTTCGACCCAAAACGTTCACTTGAGGAGTGCCATCGACCAAGTGGAAGAAGGTGTTATTATACTAGAATTGTATCCTCAACATGGGTTAGGGCCATGTATAGTTTTTGCGAATCGGGGAATTGGTGAATTATCGGAATTTTCCACTGAAGAGCTTTTAGGTTGTTCATTATCTAAATTATTTGGTCCAGAAAAATTACAAGCATTACTTGAAAGGCTTAATGCGGTGGCAGAAGTGGCTGAAAAGGAGAATGATGGTGTTGTTTTTGAGTTTACCAATGATCTTTTAAGAGCAAAAAAAAGATCACCATTATTATGTCGCTGGCGTGTTAGTTGTGTATTAGATGAAAGCGGTCGATCTGTTAATTTCTTGCTTTCAGTTGCTCGTGTTGCGGTGGCTGCAGAATTTTATTCCACAAAAATAAATACGAAAGATGGCGACTTAGATTTGGAAGTGAGTGGAATTGATGAAACTCAAAGAGAGAGTTTTTTAGGCCGAGTAGAAGCGTTGGCTATTTCTGCAAGTGGTTTTGCGCATGATTTTAAAAATATACTTACAACAATAGTTGCTAATTTATCTCTTGTTCGTGAATCCGTTACAGATGTTTCTATACTGTCTGGTATAGATGATGCGCTTGAAGCTTCTAGCAAAGGTGAAGACTTAGCGAATGATCTTCTATCTCAAGCACGAGATCCTAGTCAGAGTCATAGGGAAGAAAAGGATATTGGAGAGCTTTTAACTACTGCCGTTCGCATGTCCACTGCGGGCTCAGGGGCTCATTGTGAAGTGTTTATTCAGGAAGGTGCGTGGTCAGCTAACGTCAATGGGTCACAAATTTTTCAACTAATTAATAATCTGATTATTAATGCGAGGCATGCGATGGATGACTCGGGCACAATTTTTGCCAATCTTAATAATATTGAATTGACGGAACATTGTGTTGAGGGCTTGGAGCGGGGGAAATATTTACAATTGGAAGTAATTGATCATGGATGCGGAATTTCCGAGAAAGATTTGGGTAAAATATTTGATAGACTTTACACAACAAAAACGAGTGGAAGTGGTTTGGGGCTTTCGAATTGCCAAGCAATAATAGGAGATCATGGGGGGGCTATAACTGTTGACTCAATTAAAGATAGAGGTACGAGCTTTAAAGTTTATTTGCCTGCTACTGGTACAACTGAAATTGTACAAAAAGATCAGAGAGAGAACACAGTTTACAGCGGTTGTGGATCTGTGTTGGTGGTAGATGATGATGATGCAATTATAGATATCTCTAGTAAATTGTTAATAAAACTTGGGTATGAGGTTGAGGTTGCCAACTCAGGGTCTGAAAGTGTAACGAAATATCGGCGTAGACTTAATACTGAAAATTCTTTCGCGGTGGTGTTGATGGATATGACAATGCCAGGTGGAATTGACGGTGAAGAAGCGGCGCAACAAATTTTAGACATTGACTCTAATGCAAAAATCATATCTTGCAGTGGTTACAATTCGGGAGATTTAGTTAATGCTTCGGAAGCAAAAGGCGATCCTGTTTTTTCTGGGATATTATCCAAGCCCTTTGATATTCAAACGATATCTGCAAAGCTTCGCGAAGTAATCAACACTGTTGATGATTAATGAAAGCAAGATAATAATTGCTCGCAATTATTGGGAGCTTTTATTTTTTCTTTGGTGATATTCCTGGTAACGTCAAAGCCTCAATCGCTTTTAAGCTTTTATTGATTGCGTTGGGTAAAATGTTAATTGCTTCAGGAATAATTTTGCTTTGTTTTATCAATTTCTCTCCATTTGCAAGAATATTAAGTGGAATGGAAAAGTTAATAGGTTTCCATTTTGGTTCCTTTAATGTGCCTTCGCCTTTGTAGCGCAAGAGTTTTGATATTGGCCACCCAACTAACCGTAAAGGTCCTCGAGCATTCATTTCTACTATAAGATCCAAGTTATCGTTCACTCCATCGATAGTTCCTTTTCCATCAAGAATGAAACCAGGTGTAAGGGCTTGAAAATTAAGAATTTTAATAATTCCCTGTTCCGAGAAAAAATTGAGGGAAGCTGACTGAGCGATGCTGTATCCCGCTCGAGGTTGATCAAGAACCCCACTAATCATGGGTGATAAGGGACCAAGAATAGGTATTGAGAAAATGTTTCCTTTTATAAGTGAAGCGGAACCAGATCCTGACCATTCAGCCGGTTCTTTTAAGGGAATTTTAAATTGTAGATTGCTGTTGAGAATGCCTTTTGTTTTAGTGGGGAATTCAAACAGCTTTACAAGATTACCGAAATCTATATTGGATGCGATTATTTCTCCAGAATACAAGTTGGTATCTTTTTTCATTTCCCATAATCCTTTATGTGATATCTGTCCTCCTAAGATTTTTGTATCGATATTTAGGATGATTTTTTTTCCTTTTAAAAGAACTGAACCTTTGGGTTGAGTGAGTGGTATTTTTTTCTTAAAGAGATTTGTATATACTTGTCCTTTCGAATCAAAGTTGACCTTTAAATTGGATTGATTATTTTTTTTAGTGTCAATAGTTCCGTTAATTTCAAGTTTTGGAGGATCTACGAACTTACAGTGATCTAAAACGGATGCTATATTTGGTGAAAAATATGCAGCCAACTTAGTTGGAAATAGTTTCCCCGAAATATTCTTCAAATTAACAAGTCCATTTTCAGTTTCAATGATTACTTCTTCACCATTTATATAGCCTTCTTCACGATCTAGACGAAATTCTTCAATGATAATTTCTTTTTTATCGATTCGGATTTTTCCGGTTGCTGCAGTTAAGGGAATTTGTTGATAATGGCAAGGGCCTGTGGCGAAGTAACCTTTTGTTTCCCAGTTGATTGGATTTGTTGTTGAGCCTTTGCCTTTGAGGCTGAGATGTACTGTAGGATTTTTTTCGAATTTGAGATCTTCTAAGAACTTGGGTGGTTTTTTGAAAAATGGAACAAAAACAGTTGGGTCCATATTGATTTCAGTATCGAATTGAATGCCTGATAGAGTGTCCCATAAGATATTTCCATTTGCAGTTCCACTTGCGTGCTGGAGTGTGAGATTTCTTGCATACCATTTATTTTTTTTGTATGAGAAATCAGAATACGCTTCTTCGAATAAGATTTCTTTGCTGATGAAACTGCCGGATTTCAATGTGCCGATTAATTCAACCTGCAATTTAGTGTCACGGTCAGTAGGGAGCTCTAAATTTCCTAAATGAAATGTCCCCCTTGCTTCAATCTGAGGTGAATTGATAAATGTAATATCATCTAATAAGGGACTGTTACCAAACGATCTGAGTAAACTCTGAAAATCAATAGTTGATTTGATGTTAAATGGTATTTTTTTACTTTTTATTGACCAATTAGCGTCACCAAAAAGAGTTCCCTTGCTATCATCAATTCTAAACTCTTTAAGATTAATATTAGAATTAATATATTCAGCATTTGCGTAGATGTTTTTATATTTATATCCCGCACGTTTTACATCTTTTGCATTAATTATGACTATTGCTGAAGTTGTTGAAAAGTTGTCTAGATCGCTGGCAAATTTAATTTGAATGTGAGGTGGATTGCTCTTTTTAAAGTCTAATTGAATTATTTCATCTAACGCTCGGTCTATTAATTCTCTTCCTTCTTTTATGAGAGTGATTTTCTCTTCTGTTAGGGATGGGGTTATTATATCATTTTGTCTTTGTTGTGATCGAAGTAATGATCCCATTACATTTATCCGAATTCCATTCACATAACCTTCGAAATGTTTTATTTCTATAATGTCGGTTGGAATTATTATTTTTGCTTGTAAATCTTTAATTTCTAATTTTTTGCTTTCAGGATCTTCGGGATTAATTGGAATCGAAATGTCGGCATTACGAAACTCTACTGAATTTAACGATTGTTTCTTTCGTAGTAATTTAATGGGATCTATATCAAGTGTGATATTATCAATAGATGCGAGTAGAGGTTTGTTTTTTTCGTCGGCATAGATTCTAACATTTCTCGCAACGAGTCCTTGGAAGGGGTCAATTGTTAATTTTTCTATCTCGGCATCAATTCCACGTTTTTCGAATTCTTCCATTATAAGCTTCCTCCATTTTTTGGTGAAGCCTTCGCTATAAGCATATACGGCAATCCAAACGCCAAAAATAATGGCTAATAGAAGAAATAGACGAACAAATATATGCAGTATGCGTTGCATTCGATATAAGCTCATAGGATTATCTCCTATGGTCAAATGTCTATCATATAATACTATGAGAACCCCTTTAATTTAAATGTGAAAGATTGGTGTATATATTAAAACAATTTTTTAATATTAGAAATGTTGGGTTTCATCTCATTAGGCAGCGGAAGTTCGGGGAATAGTGCTCTCGTTTATACCGCAAAGACATTTGTCTTAGTTGATGCGGGTATAAGTGCTAAGCAATTACGCATTAGGTTGGAGGATGCTGGGGTCGATCCTGACAGGTTAGACGGAATTTTAATAACACATGAGCATGGAGATCATACTAGAGGGTTGGAAGTGTTTTGCCGCAAATTAGACGTTCCCATTTACTGTAATGCAGTAACCAGAGAATCTCTTTCATCGAACGTCAGCAGTGCTGAAACTTGGCGTATAATTGAATGCGGTGACCCTTTTTCAATAGGAGACATTTCAATAAATTGTTTTCCTGTCATGCATGACGCTGTTGATCCCATGGGATTTATCTTTGAAAAGAATGGGAAAAAATTGGGATTTGTTAGTGATGTTGGTTATGTCACAGAAATCATGAAATCTACTTTGAGCGTAGTTGATACGATTTTCATAGAAGCAAATTATGATGAGACGTTACTTCAGAATGATGAGCGAAGGCCCTGGCCATTAAAACAAAGGATAGCGTCACGTCATGGGCACCTTTCAAATAAGCAGGCGGCAGAACTTATAGGATTGATAGCAGAGGGAGGCATATTAGAGAGGGTGGTTCTTGCTCACCTCAGTGAAGATTGTAATTCTTCTAAAATTGCAAAGGCTGAGATGATTTTGGCTTTGTCAATGAGGGGAATAAGTGGAGTGGAGGTAATTTGCGCTAAACGTGATCAGGTTAGTGGCCCTTTTATGGTTGAAGGTTCCGGTGAAGAGGATGCTCAATTTTATGAGAGGGGAGGTTATTCCCAAGATGAATTCACTTTATTTGATTAAATGAATACGATGATTTCTTATAAGAGAATTTTATATATTTGCTCATTGATATACTGAAGTGATAATCGAAAGTAAGAAGAGTATAACTTTAACAAGCATTGTAAGTTGCGCGATATTCCGCTAACGCCTTCATTTGATATTTTTGAAGACCGATCTTCGAAAGGTAATCTTGTGCCTGTATATGCTGAATTAACTGCTGATTACGAGACCCCTCTTTCTGCTTTTCACAAGATCTCAGATGGAGTTCATAGTTTTCTTCTTGAATCTGCTGAAAGCACGGATCGGGCAGGAAGATATTCTTTCATAGGAAGTAACCCTCGAGCGATCATTGAGGCGCGTGGAACAAAGGTCAAGATTACCGAGAATGATAAGTCTCAAGAGTTTGAGAGTAAATCTGGTGACCCTTTATGCGAATTGGAAGAATTCATGAGTCGGTACGAACCCGTTGCGGGGCCGGAACTTCCTGTTTTTTATGGAGGAGCAGTTGGGTACCTTTCTTATGATGCAGTGCGATATTTTGAGTCTAGCATTCCTGAAGCACCGCCAGATGAATTGGGTTTGCCGGACATGCTTTTTATGATTGCGCAGACCGTTATAATATTTGATCACCGTCTCCGTAAATTATTGATAGTTTCCAATGTATTTATAGACGAGAAAGACGATTTGAACTCTCTTTACACGCGGGCAAGAGATGAAATAAATGAGATTGCTAGGAAGTTGCATACACAGGCTAATTTTTGCCCTTTAATAGAAGGCGTCGTCAATGAGCCAGTAGTTTCAAAGAGCAATACAACTAAGGATGAATATTGTGAAATGGTTAACAAGGCCAAGGAATATATTAATGCGGGCGATGCTTTTCAGATCGTTCCGTCACAACGATTTGAAGTCGAATATGGTGGAAAGCCTATTGATTTATATAGGGCTCTGAGATCTGTGAATCCCTCCCCATATATGTTTTGTTTGCAGCTTGGCAAGGATTTATCTCTGGTGGGATGTTCTCCAGAAGTTCATGTTCGTGCAATTGATCAAAGAATAGATATCCGGCCGATTGCAGGAACTCGCTGGAGAGGAAAAACCTCACAAGAGGATGATGCTTTGGCAGAGGAGCTTCTTAACGATCCGAAGGAGCGTGCAGAGCATATAATGCTTGTAGATTTGGCGAGAAATGATGTTGGTAGAGTTTCTGAATATGAAAGCGTTAGTGTAGATGATTTCATGATAGTAGAAAGATATAGCCATGTAATGCATATCGTTTCTAATGTAAGTGGGAAATTGGCTGATGGGAAAACAGCTTATGATGTGATGCGGGCAACGTTTCCAGCTGGGACGGTGAGTGGCGCGCCAAAGGTTAGAGCAATGGAGATAATTAATGAATTAGAAAAGAGTAAGCGATGTGCGTATTCTGGGGCAATAGGGTATTTTGGATTTGATGGAAACCATGATTCATGCATTGCTTTGAGGACGGCAGTTGTGAGGGGGGGCAAAGCTTATGTTCAGGCAGGGGCAGGTGTGGTTGCTGATTCGGACCCTGAATATGAATACAATGAAACTGTCAACAAAGCGATGGGGTTGATTCGAGCCATTGAGCGTGCTCGAGGTTTGTCGAATAGTGGATAATTAAAGAGTTCTATTCCATGCGCCAATTAATCTAATTTGATAACGGAATGGATGATGCTATTAGAAATCGAAATGTTGATTATAGAGGCTGCCCAGATAAGATTGATTGGTCAACATGGGATCCTAATATGCATGCTACCCTTCTTTTTATTTTAAGAGGAAAAAAAGTATTATTAATTCATAAAAAGACAGGCTTGGGTGCTGGCAAGGTTAATGCGCCTGGTGGGAAGATAGAGGAGGGAGAGACGGCCGAACAGGCGGCAATTCGAGAAGTGCGAGAAGAGGTTAAGATTGAAGTCGATTCGCCTACGGAAATGGGAATTTTGCGTTTCCAATTTGTTGATGATGAATGCTTGGCGTTGCACTGCACTGTTTTTTGCGCTTCTAAATTTCAAGGCAATCCTTCTAAAACTACTGAGGCTGAGCCTTTTTGGTGTAGTTTTGATGAAATACCATATGATCAAATGTGGGCAGATGATGCCTTTTGGATTCCAGGTATGTTATCAGGAAAAAAGTTTGATGGGGAATTTGTTTTTGATGGGGAATTAATGCTTTGGAGTAACTTGCGCTGGCGGTGAATATTTTTTAACACATGGAAAACAATTTCATGCGATAGTAATGTTTAATTAATGTGTAATTGAAGATGGTAAGATATGTTATCGATGAGAGATTGGATACACTTCATTATTTACTTCCCCTGCATTTATTTTTTTGCTTCTAAGGAGCTTTCAGTTAGGGCAAATGAAGTTCCTTTTCTTGATGTAGAAAATGATTCAGAAACGTTAGTTTTAAAAGTTTTAGGAAGCCCAGAAAAGTCTCAGAGGATTGAATTTAAAAATGATTATAGTCCTTGGGCTATATTGACTTCAGATACTGGAAAAAATGAATGGAGTTTCCCAATATCAAATTCTGACCAACGAAGATTATTTAGAGTTGTGGAATCAGTTCGTCCTAGAATCGTTTCACATAGCTCATGGAAGCGAAGTATAGACTTCCCTGACGAGCCTTTTCTTTCAGAAAATTTAGGAGAATCTTTTGAAATCGTTAAGTGGGTAAAGTTTGTTATTTTAACTGACGATTCAAATCGGGTTTATTTTCAGGATTCAAGAAAACATCTCTTTCATTACGATTTTGCCAAGAATCGCTTGAAGCCATTCGGAGGCATGACAGCTGAAAAGTTTAATGATGCGACATTATATCTTGGTAGTCAAAAAGCTATTCTAGGAGCAGTTCTAGTTGCGCCATACTCTAAGGAATATGCTGTGCAGTTTATAGGTCAGGATTTGTATCCAAAAGAAATGATGAAGTTTCTTTTTGAGACCGTTGAAAATTCGATCAATGGAGTTCGGGAATGGGATGCGTATTTAATGCCGGTTGCTGCTCATGCATCTTCTATCCAAGCCGATGCTGAGTATTATCAGGAAAATAATATTGCTGTTGCAAATCCAGACCGATGGTCCGGTCAGAGCGGCTGCTATGTTCCTGGATGGGCCATTGGCAGATTAAAATATATTCAGTCAGATGAAATTGATGAAGCTTATTTGAGAGGTGAGCTCAAACCCACAGATATTTTGCTCACAGATTTTGTTCCCGCTGAAGTTCCATACGTTGCGGGCATTCTTTCGCTTTCTCCGACAACCCCTAACTCGCATGTTTCCATACTGGCCCAATCTTATGGAATACCTTTTGCCTACATAAAGGACTCAGTCGGGCGCGCAAAAGCGATGAGTCTGGTTGATTCTTTGACTCTTTTAAGGACCTCCAGTGGTTATTGGGAGAGTTGCAGTATCGAGACTCTTGATGCTTCCAGTGTCTCAGATCCATATCTCGATGAAATTCTTGAGCTCAAGAAAGCTCCTGAGCTTGATGTCAATAGTAAGAGTTTAAAGGGAGCGATCGCTATTAAAGATTTGTCCAAGGTATGGCCTTCGGATAGTCGTTATATAGGAGGTAAAGCTGCAAATTTTGGATTTTTGCGTAGGACAGTTCCAAATAATTCTCCTGCAGCAATTGCATTCACTTTTGATCTTTGGGATCAATTCATGGACCAGCCGATGGGTGATAAAATTCTTAGAGAGGAAATTAACTCCAAAATTGAGCCGTTTTTGTCATGGCCTACCGATATAGCTGGTCTTGATAAAGCTCTTCGGGATATCCGAAATATTATCCTTAAAGCTTCGGATTTTTCTGCTGAACAAAAGTCAGCCATTCTTAATGAGCTTTCCGGATTTTCTCCAAACGGAAAAATCCGTTTCCGAAGTAGCACGAATGTTGAGGATACGAGGTACTTTGTAGGTGCTGGACTTTACGATAGCTTTAGTGGCTGTGTTCTTGATGATACCGATAATAACGATACTGGTCCGTCTCATTGTGATCCCGATGAGCCTAATGAGAGGGGAGTGTTTCGGGCTATGCGCAAAGTCTACGCCAGCTTCTACAACTTAAATGCCTATCTGGAGCGGCTTAGGCATGGGGTGAGTGAATCTGAAGTCGGTATGGCACTTTTAGTTCATCATTCATTCCCTGATGAAATTGAAACAGCGAATGGTGTTGCAACGCTTGTTCGAGGTCTGAGTGGTAGAAGTACTAGGGTAGATATTAGTATGGTCACTCAAAAAGGAGCTGTGTCTGTTACTAATCCTGAAGGTGGATCGATCCCTGAAGTTGTTGATGGTTATTTGTATCGAGGCGCATCGAATTATGAAGGGGTAAACTTACAGCAACGCTCATCGCTTTTATTGCTAGGCGATGATGCTGTCATGGATTGGAAAGAGGATTATCTTTCAATGATTGAGATGCTCTATCAAATTAGTGAGGCATACATAGAGCGATTTCCTGAAAATCAGGAGCCTCATCTTGAATTTGAATACAAAAAGGTTCGTGGCGGTGAGCTTGTTATAAAACAAATTCGAGAAATTCCAATGAACTCAAGTAGTGGGTCTGAAGATCTCGCAATTATAGGATCGTCATCGGGGTTGATGGTTTTTCAGGGTGAATATGGAACTGTAATGGGCAATCATAGGCTCAAATCGCTTTGGAGAATGAAGGGCGAAAACCGGTGGGTGAACCCTCAAGTTGAAAGAAACTCATTTATCGCTGAAGCACAGGTTGAAATTGCTCTTAATCGTGAAACAAAAAACATTAATGGAAAGCCTTCGGATTGGTCTAACCATCGGTTTAGAATGCGCCAATCGGGCAACCAAGGTTATGCCCGAGATTCGTGGAATTGGAATAGTGAGCATGGTCAGGCTAGCTATTGGATTGATGGTCAAATGCCTAATTCTACTGAGTATGAAAAAGATCCGGTTCGAGGTCTCTCTCAGATTAATTATTTCCTAGGTGCTGATTACAGGAACTCCGTTCCTGTTTATAATTCTGGATTTGATGGGGTCAATGAAAGCACTACAAAAAACGATACTGTTAAACTTGTACCCGGACACCCATCTGATCCAGCGCAAGAGGGTAGTATGTTGCAGACTCGATCTTTTTCATCAGGAGGAGTTTCAATTGAAACCCAATTTTACTGGCCACCTTATCCAAAGGGACCAACTGCTGGGTATACGTCTCCGCTGGAAAAATGGGTTCAGACTACCATCACTGGGTTAATTGATCAGCCGATTATTCTGAAGGGATATTTTTCACAAACTTACCGTCCGGGGCATCATAATTTTTGGGAAGATTTCGTATTTGAGCCTAGTCTTGATGAAGATTTTGATTCTTCGAAAATCAGTGAACTCCAAAAGAGAAACGTTTGGCAGATTCTTTTATTTACCGATCCTTGGGGGCAAGATGGAACTATTAAAATCATCGGATTAAATGGCAAACTGAAAGATCCTTAGAATCATTCATTTTTTACATATGAGATGATTTGATTGTCATCTTCACCGGCAGCCCAGACGACCCGAAGAAAATCGGCTGGATGGATATTATGAGTTCGAAGGAAATTCATATCTCCTTGGCAAGAATACATTACGTCTGGATGTAATTCACCTCGAAGCTTGGCTCGAGATTTTGTTATAATTCTTGGGAGCCATGATATATCGCCTAATTTCGAATCACGAGACGGCAGATCTTTTGATGTGATTTCATTGGTGCTTATTTCTTTCTTTTGGATGGTGTAGAAGTAATCTCTCCTAGCAGCAGCAATGAGTATTGCAGTTTCAATACTTGGTGCTCCGATATCACAATAATCTTCAACGAAATCAAAAAATTCACGTGGTTTGTATCCGATTGAGCTAAAATATTTTAGATCTTTATCTGAGAAAAACTTATCTAGGTTTTGATCACCAGAGCGGTATTTTTCAATGCTTGAGTTGAACGCAGTCAAAAATTTGTTTTCCCAAGAGAAATTGTCCATAATTCTATTTATTTGTAGTTGGAGATTAATTGATTCTTCAAGGGTTTCACAGTTTCAAGGTCAAGATATGATGAAAATTGTGAGCATGGTAATAAAGCAACTCAATTAAACGTTTGTTTGAATTCTCTATAAATACGTGCTAATTAAGTTAATTAGTGCCTATAGCTCAGAGAGAGTCAATATCAGCATCAGTAACAGCCACCAAAATGCGGCTGTTGGATGTGTCTGGGCGGCTGTTTGCTGAGAGTGGTTTTGATTCAGTTTCACTGCGGCTAATAACTGAGAATGCTGAGGCTAATCTTGCTGCAGTCAATTATCACTTTGGATCTAAAGAAGAACTGATAGCAGCCGTTGTGGAGAAATTAGTTGGTCCAGTGAACCAAAGAAGATTGGCGTTGTTGCGGCAAATAAATTTAGATGTTTCTGGAGCGTGTCAATCTATAGTGGAGGCATTTATTGATCCAGTCATTGAAGCCGCTTCGCGTGGAGATGAAGAGGATCAGAAGTTCTGCAAATTAATGAGTCGATGCATTGCGTCACGTGATGAGCGAATCACTAGTTTAGTTTTGCGTCAATTTCCTGAAGTGCTGGCAAAATTTGTTGATGCTTTGAGATTAGTATGTCCATGGATCAGTTCGGATGTAGCGCATATGAGAATTATGTTCATGGCTGGAGCCATGGCGCATTCATTATTTCATTATGATAAACTTGTAATAATCTCTGAGGGACGGTGTGAAATATCATCGCTGGATAGTCTTCGGGATGAATTAGTTCAATTTATTTCTGCTGGCATGTTGGCTGATACATCAAAATAAAGATGAAACGGTTGAGGATTAATAGAGTTAATGGAGTTCGTTTTTTTCCTGAATATTTAATAGTTGTAGTATTTCTTTTTTCGGGGTGCGTTGCAAAATCGCCTCCCAAGGGGAAGGGATCATTAGAATTGAAATTACCTTCATCATATCAAAGTAAATTGGACGTCATTGATTCTGATACAAATTGGATTAAGCAGATTTCTAAGGATGGCAAATTAGAAAAATTGATAGAAGAAGTATTGTTAAATAATTGGGATTTTAAAAAAGCTGCTACAAATGTTCAAAGAGCTGCTGCGAATGCGAAAATATCAGCTTCTAAAAAGTACCCAAAGTTCAGTGGAGGTTTTGGAGGTGCGCGCACTGAACGATCTTTTTTAGGCTTCCCTTTCGGTGGCGATCAGGAATCTTCTGAAACAAAGCCTACAGTCTCAAAGGCTCTCTTTAGCAGTTACGGAATGTCTTTAGATATGAATTGGGAAATTGATTTGTGGGGTAGAATGCGGGCAGGTCAGGAGGCATTCATTGCTGAATTTGAAGCTTCTGCTAATGAGTTAAAAGGATTCAAAGCTTCTCTTGTTGGTCAAACAGCAAAGATATGGTTTTCTTTACTCGGAGCCAAAGAGCAGAAAGAGCTTGCATCGCGAAGTTTGGCTAGCTTCAAGGAAACTCAGCGTATGTTGCGAGATGCTTTTGAGGCTGGAAATGGAGCCGCTTCACAGATCCGGTTGGCAGCTTCTGATGTTGAGGTTGCTGTTGCATTGTTAGAACAGAGAAAATCGCAAGTTAGAGCTGCGGCTAGACAATTGGAAATTCTCTTGGGACGTTATCCTGGAGGGGTGATAGAAGCTAAAGGTGGTCTTCCAAAAATGCCTCCTCCCCCCCCTCCTGGTATTCCTTCTGATTTGTTAAATCGGCGTATGGATATAATTGCTGCTGAACGTCGGTTGGCGGCAGCAGACAGGCGCATTAAAGAGGCTAAATTGGCTCTTTTCCCGCAAATTTCTCTTACTGGTAGTGGAGGTACAACAAGTGAAAAATTAAGAGATTTAGCAGACTCTGCATTTGGTGTATGGAATGTTGGCGGTCAAGCGGGACAGCAGTTTTTTAGAGCTGGAGAAGTTTTGGCTAATGTGAAACTTCGTCAGATCATGAAAACTGAAGCATATATTGATTATCAGAGCGAGGTGTTAGAGGCATTGCGTGAGGTTGAGACTTGTCTTGATAATGAAGTTATCTTAAAAAATAGGTGGAATGCTTTGGTGCTTGCCGAAGTTAATCTTATTGAAGCATATAAACGTTCTGTTGATGAATACCGGCGAGGTATTGGAACTTCAATGAATTTACTTTTCACTCAGAGGCAAATGTTAAGCGTCAGTTCACAAGTGCTTGAGATGCGGCGAATGAGGTTAGAAAATCGTATCAATCTACATTTAACTCTCGGTGGTAATATCAAAAGTAAACAATGAAAAAATCCGCTCAAATAATACTGATTACAATCATAGGATCCATTTCTGCGTTTGTCTATTTTGGTCTCATTTTGACAAAGCCTGTTGCGGAAATTAAAGAACGCAGCCGCTACATTCCCGCAGTCGAGGTGTGGGAGGCTGAAGTTTCTGATTATGATGTGATAATAAAATCTCAGGGCGTTACTAGACCAAAACGTTCTACTCTCCTTGCTGCAGAGGTTTCTGGTAAAGTGGTTGCCGTGTCTCCAAAATTTGAAGTGGGTGAAAATTTTGATGAAGGAGAGATTATTATGGAGATGGATCGAGCTGATTATGAGGCAGCGGAATCACAGGCGGCTTCAGTCTTAGCTGATGCCCAGCTCGCTCTGGAAAAGGAAAATGCTCTCGCAAAACAGGCTCTTATCGATTGGAAAGCTCTTGGTGGTGATCGGGCCCCTAATGATCTTGTTCTTAGGAAACCACAAATGCAGAGTGCTTTAGCAAAGGTTGTTGCTGCGAAGGCCGGATTTGAAAAAGCGACTCGCGATCTTGATCGAACTAAAATTCGTAGCCCTTACAAATGTCAAATTAGGGAGAAATTAGTGGAATTGGGATCAACTTTGGCTGCGGGATCGGCTGCCGTATCGGTGGAAAGTGCCAATGATTTCGAATTGCGGTTATCTGTTTCCCTTGAAGATTATGCTTTTATAGATGTTGTGACAGGAACTCCGGTAATGCTTGAGGCTAGCATTGCAGATGTACTTTATTACTGGAAAGGAGAGCTGGTAAGAACAGAAGGTCAAGTGGACAAGTCAAGCCAGTCAGTGTTTTTTGTTGCGAATGTTAATATTGTTCAGGGAGATAAGTTTCTTTCCCCTGGATTATTTCTTAATGCGAAAATTAATGGGAAAAAACTAAAAAATATATATGCCTTACCACGTAGGGCATTGTATGGGAAAAATAAGATTATTATCGTTGATTCTAATAATAAAGTATCGTCCAGAGAAGTGGTAGTGATTAGAACGGAGCGAGATAAAGTGATTATTAGGGACGGTATTGCAAACGGTGAAAAAATAGCAACGACTCCAATTCCAAATGTTATTAACGGGATGGAAGTTAATCCTAGTAAATTAAGTGACTCAGTGACCGCCGGTAATCTGATTGAGAAAGATAAAAACTGATCAGATGAGACATCTAATCCGCTGGTTTTCTAGGAACAATGTTTTTGCCAATTTTATTATGGCTGCAATTTTGATAGCAGGCATTACTACTTGGTTTAAGCTTAAAAAAGAAATATTTCCAGAAACGTCTACGAACGTTGTATCTGTGAGTGTTCCTTACCCAGGTGCAACACCAGAAGAAGTAGAGAAGGGCATATGCATACCGATTGAGGAAGCAATACGTGACGTTGAGGGGATTGATATTATGCGCTCCACAGCTGCTAATTCATATGGGGTCGTTTATGTTGAAGTATCTAGCGCTTCAAATGTTCGAGATGTTCTTGATGATATTAAAACACGTGTCGATTCAATCGAGAATTTTGCAGAGAATACCGAGTCCCCACTATATGAAGAAGTGTTAATTAAGAATCAGGTGCTGACTGTTGCGATATCTGCCAATACTGATGAGAGAACGCTTCGCGGATACGCAGAAAAGATACGCGATGGGATCTTGACATATAACCCGCCAAAGCCAACTGGCTGGCTTAACAAAATAACTTCTTCATTTCGTGAATCTAGTGGAGTCAGTCAGGTGGAGCTTTCCGGCTTACGGAAATACGAAATTTCAATTGAACTTTCAGAAGATAATATGAGGGCTTATGGGGTCACTTTTGCAACAGTCTCGGATGCGGTTAGAGCTTCTTCAATTGATCTTCCGGGCGGCGCAGTGAGGACTGATGCTGGGGAAATACTCATTAAGGTTGAGTCAAAGCGATATAATTCAGCAGACTTTGAAAAAATTCCTGTTATCACTAGGGCTGATGGGGCAGTGGTATTTCTTGGAGATATTGCGACGATATTGGATGAATTTGAAGACGTTGATCTGATTAGTCGTTTTAATGGTAAGAATGCAGCGACTTTACAGATTTATAGAGTTGGCAAAGAAGACACTTTAGAAGTAGCAGAATCTGCAAGAAGATATTTAGAGGAGATTCGCAAACAACTTCCGGAAGGAGTTTATGTTGAGATTTGGAATGACAATTCTCAATATCTTCAGGGCCGCCTTGATCTACTTAGGAAGAATGCTTTATGGGGCCTCTTATTAGTTCTTGTTATTTTATCATTATTTCTTCGTCCGAGTCTTGCTGTCTTAGTAACTATTGGTATTCCGATTTCTTTTGCTGGTGCTATATGGATGATGCCTACTACGGGTATTTCTATTAATATGATTACCCTTTTTGCTTTTATATTAGTGTTAGGAATTGTTGTCGATGATGCTATTGTGGTTGGTGAAAATGTATACCGCCGCATCAGGGAAGGAGAAGACCCAAGAGACGCTTCTTGGAGAGGGACTCATGAAGTTGGTGTAGTTGTTATTTTCGGTGTTTTGACAACAGCTGTTGCATTTACTCCAATGCTCGGGATTAGTGGGGTTAGCGGAAAGATTTGGAGAAATATTCCATTGATTGTGATTCCTACGCTGCTTTTTTCTCTCATTCAATCTAAGCTTATCCTTCCCGCTCATCTTGCATTGCTAAGACCGTCTAATAATGAAGGGAGTCGCAATCCAATACTAAAAGTGCAGCGCAAAGTGGCGCAGGGAATGGAAACGTTTGTTGATAAATTTTATAGGCCAATTCTTAAATTAGCTCTTGGAATGCGGTATGTGGTAATTACTATTTTTATAGCTCTATTTTTTATTGCTATAGGATTAGTAAAAGGAGAGAGAATTAAATGGGAATTTTTCCCTGAGGTCGAAGCAGAGATTATTTCAGCAAAAGTTAAAATGGTTGAAGGGGTTGCTTTTGAAACAACATCAGATGCGGTTACACGCATTGAAAAGGCTGCAATTAAACTGAATGAAAAGTATTCAAATGATTCCGGGAAAACATTAATCATTAATATGTTGGCGACGGTTGGAAGTCAGCCCTTTAAGACAGGATTTACTCCAGTTACTCCGACTGGAGATAATTTGGGTGAAGTTGCTCTTGAGATTTTACCAGGATCAGAAAGATCAATTTCTGCGAGGGAACTTGCTGCTGAGTGGCGGAAATTAACGGGTCCTATACCAGCAACTTCAGAGATTTCGTTTCAAAGTCAATCAGCTGGCTCAGGGAATGCTATTGATTTGGAGCTTTCAGGTGATGATATGGACAAGTTAATTATGGCAACCGAAGAGGTTAAAAATTCTTTATCTAAGATTGATGGAATTATTGATATAAGCGATTCAAATAATCTCGGCAAACGTCAGGTGGTTCTTAAGTCATTACTTCCTGCAGGAGAATCTATGGGATTGCGTTTGTCTGACGTTGCTATACAGCTCAGGCAAGGTTTTTATGGTGAAGAGGTTCAAAGGTTGCAGCGTGGGAGGGATGAGGTGAAAGTTATGGTGCGTTATCCGAAAGAAGACCGATCTTCTTTGGAGGATGTAGAACAAATTAAGATAAGAGCGAGGGCAGGGAATGAAATTCCTTTGTCGGCTTTGGTGAATTTTGAAGAGGGGCGTAGTAAATCGGTCATTAGACGTACAGAGCGAGTTCGTGCAGTTCGCATTGCTGCTGATATTGATCGGGGAAACCCAAAGGCTAATGCTAATCGAGCCAGAAGAACTCTTGAAAATGAGACGTTAACAACATTAGCAGAAAGGTTTCCCGGGATTAATTATGCGTTCTATGGGGAACAGAAAGATCAGGCGAGAAGCATGGAAGAGTTGAAATCCAGTTCCATATTTGCTTTGTTGGCAGTTTTTGTTCTGATGGCTATTCCATTAAGATCTTACGTTCAACCCCTAATAGTAATGAGCGTGATTCCATTCGGTATTGTTGGTTCGATATTAGGGCACATATTGATGGGTGCAAACATGAGTATAATGTCGATGTGTGGTATTGTTGCTCTTTCAGGCGTAGTGGTAAATGACAGTTTGGTCCTTGTTGATTATGTTAATCGTCATAGGATTAAGGGTGAGTCGCTAATTGCTGCTGCATGGGAGGCTGGAGCGGCTAGATTTCGCCCGATTATATTAACTTCACTGACAACTTTTGCGGGGTTGAGTCCCATGCTTTTTGAGACAGATTTGCAGGCAAAGTTTCTAATACCAATGGCTATTTCTCTTGGCTTTGGCATTTTGTTTGCTACAGCTATTACGCTTATTCTTGTGCCATCTATATACTTGGTCCTTGAGGATTTTAAGCTTTTACTGATAAAGCCTGAGAAAATTAAAAAGTGGGAGGAAAAGCGTCGATTAGATGCTGCTGATCTGAAAAGGTATAATGATGATTAGTTGGAATCATGAATTTAATCGGAAAACTTTTGATTTTTAGGCTAATTTAGGAGAAAACTTTAGCCTCAATTATAGACAAAAACTTTATAATGAGCGCTATTTGGTTAGTAGCAAGAAGTAGAAAACTCACTAATGCCAATAAATAAAAAATTCTATCAAGTGAAATTAGGTTCGTATCTTTTAATTGTAACGAACCTCTTCCTTATATTGATGGGTCAACTTTTTAGTGCAATAGAGGCTCAGCCAGATATTCCTAATTTTCTTTCACCAGAACAGCTTGAGCCATTAAAGAAATATGAAACTGCTCTCAAGGCTAATGAGGAAAAGCACATTGGTTATATGTCTAAATTGAATGGCAAATATTCAGGTGCTCTTGGCGTGGCTAAAGAAAGAATGGTTAAGATTGGAGCTGTTAGGGCCATTAATGCTTTGGAAGCTGAAATCATTAGGATTAAAGCAAATGATACCAGACGTTCTAAGGACATAGAAGCGGCTCCTGATTATGTGAGGAAAATGAGATCTCAGTATGATCAATTTGTTTTCAGAGTAAATAATCTAAAGAGAAGCAGAGATGGCGAAGCTCTTTATGCAACAGATCGAAGCCTTGCTGAGTTGCAGCTCGAATTGACGAAGTCAGATCAACTTGAAACGGCTCTTAAATTGCGCCAATACAGAGAAGAGTTCAAGAGACCTCCTCAACCAAAGAAATCATCTCAGGTTAATAAAAAAGATGATAATAATGAAGAAATAAATCCACCAGAGAATCCTGAACCTATTGATGTTCCTTTTGATCCTCCTGAGCCTGAGCCTGAGCCTGAGCCTGAGCCTGAGCCTGAGCCTGAGCCTGAGCCTGAGCCTGAGGCATTTTTTCCAGCTGAATATGGATTCAGTGGAGACATCGTTAGACCGATGACCTCAGAGGAAATGGATAAATATGAATCACAGGTAGGCTCTCCTCCCGCCAGGACCGCACGAGGCTATTCTGTAATGATTGCAAGTATTCAAAGAAAAGAGGTCACAGAGATAACCTTGGGGAAGATTAAGGGTTGGGGGCTTGCAAGGCCACAGATTTGGAAAGGAAAACCATACTGGACTGCGACTGTTACTTACCCTACCACGAGTTTATTTGGTACATTTGATACTGAAGGAATGGCCATCATTTCAGGTAATCGTGTTCTCGAGTGGCGCTACACTGGTTCTGGAGAAGAGATTCCTTAAGATTATCACTAGAAGTGTAATTCTAGATTAATTTATTGATTCTCTATCAAGGAAATAGCTTTATCTAAGTGGATGGTAACCCATTTGTCAGCGCCTATATGAATGAGGTGAGTAAGATCATTTTTAGCTGCATCGATATTTCCAAGTAATGCATTTGCCATTCCACGGTCTGCTATCAATGTCATGTCAGGTTTTTTTGGATGAATCCTTTGATCTAATTCTTTTAGGCACATTCTAAGATCATTCATTGCAGCATTAATTTTCCCGGTTCCTATATAAGCTTTTGCTCTTCTGAGTTCCCAGGAGCTCTTGAGTCTACTTGACGTTAATTCTTTTTCTATGATTGGCAGAGCTAATTCATATTTTTTGCATTCAAGAAGTGAGTCTATCCATGCATTACGCAATACGATACTACCTGTTAACTGATATCCTGTACGAAGAATTTCGGGTCTTTCATTGTCCCGTTTTAGTTCTCCCAATAAACGAGCGTGCAATAGATACCATTCTAACTTGCCGTTGGGATTTAATTTAAATGCTGTAGAACTGTATTTAATTGCTTCTGATGGCTCTCCAGCATTTAATAGCATCTGTGCAAGAAGGATCATTGCAGAGGACTTCTCTCTTTGTGTTATTGCATTAGTAATAACTTTTTCGGCAGAGAGAATTGCAAGTTTATGTCGGCCTTGTTTGCTTAGAATTCGAGTTATTTCTCGTCTAGCTAGGGTGAAGTTCGCGTTACGGTGTAGAGCTATTTTTAGATCATTTACAGCTTCTTTCAGTTGACCTAATACACGGTACTCAATCGCGCGTTTATAATAATTCTCTGCTGTTGATTCACCTGAGTTTATTCTTTTTGTTAATTCTTCTATTAGAACCTTTGTGTCGTGATGTGATATTGCATGCGACCCGAGAGCCACAAAAAAAAGAGCAAAAAATAAGTGAAGCCTGAAGACTTTCTTGTTCATCATTTTTTAAGAATCAGAGTAGGGTGGATTGTGAAATCTGAACTTTTCTTTTCATGATTGTGTCCTTCTATTGCAAGTATGTTAACTCCTCCTTCTAGGGCTTTAATTGCGTTCGTATCAAAGGGAAAATATTCAAAAGTTTTTTCTGCTTCGTGAGGGCTGATATTGCGGGCTTCCCCCCCGTTTCCTGACTCAATGCCCACTCGCAAAATTTCTTTCCCATTAAGGTACGCAATGAAGGCGTCATCATAAGAGACAACGAGTCCGATTTTTTTGTAATCTATTCCTTCTGGCAAAGCGAAGCTCCTACGTAGATAAAGTGTTGTGTATTTATTTTTCATACTCTCTAGAACGGTTCTGTCATCGTTATCTCCGAATCCGAAACCTGATTCATCTTTTTTCCAGGAAGAGTGGTTGAATGCTAACATATTCCAATTTTCTGGAGGATCTTCAGTGCCAAGAAAATAGGCCCATTGAGAATTTTTTCTTATAATCATTGTTGCAACTGGTGGCACTTTAATGCCCCTACTAATTGATTTCTTTTTGATTGGTTTTTTTCCGGTGACAGGGTTCCAAGGATTTTCTATTGGTGAATGGATTACGGTCCCTTCTTTTTTGATTGAAAATGTATCGCGGATGAGCCCATCAAGGTTAAGCATTGTGCCTGTCAAAACATTGTCTGAAATGGAGACAAGCACTGATCCATTCTCAACAAATATGGATCGCATGATTGGCATTGTTCCTTTCCTGCTTACTTTGGTGCCCCCATGCCCAGCAACAACTTGAACAGTACCATTATGTGGCACAAGTCCAGCGCTCTTTATGTAGGGGCCATCACCAGTAGGATTGCCGTCTCCATCATCAAGAATGACTCCTTCAGAAACAGTTGGTGTTGCATAGGCGCCATTGATAAGCATTGATCTTTCATAGATATGTGAATGGCCAGTAAACACGATATCGACGCCTCCGCTTTCCAGTATTGGCATAATGTGTTCCCTCATTTCTATGAGTTGTTGCTCCTTATCACTATCATGAGATCCCTTGGTGTATGGGGGGTGATGGAAATATGCGATAAGCCATTCGGCTTTTGTTTTTTCTATATCTGCTTTAAGCCATTGAGCCATGTGCCCGGTTGGTCTTCTATCAAGATCATGGGAGTCAAGAACAATAAAATGAACTTTGCCATAATCGAAAGAATAATAGGCTTCTTTCCCAGAAGGTAATCCGCCAGCTTCAGCTGCCTTAGGGCAAATATATGCATCATAATAAGGTCCGATTCCATCTTCTCCTTTTGATGTCTTACCTTCATGGTTTCCCATAGCAGCCCAGCAGACTGTATTCCGTAGGGTCGGTTCATACATTTTAAAAAATCGTTCTGAGAACTGACCATCAGTTCCGCTCGTATAGGCCATGTCTCCAACATGAATATACATATCTAGTTCTAGATTTTTAAACTGATTGTACTTACGCATTGCGGTGTGGACTTTTGCTTGGTTTTCTCCTCCGGTTCCGGAATCTCCAACTACCCAAAAATAGAGAGGTGATTTTGTGCCTGGTTTTGGGTGTGTCTTAAAATGATAACTTGAATCTTTTGGAGTTAGGCGTTTTTCTCCATCGAATACTGAGTAGTAGTAAGTTGAATTTGAATCCAAATTAGAAATCTTTGCTTCAAATTGACGAGTTCCCTTAGGGGCATCAAATAGTGATAATGCATCATTAATTGATTTATCGGATTCATCTACAGTCCGGCGCTCCAAGATAAATTCTGATCCTATTTTTTCATTTAGCGCATCCACATCTTTTCCAAATCTGATGATTGGATTCATTTTAGTTTTGGTCCGCCAAACAATGTGAATAGATGAATCAGTGGCAAGTTGCAGGTAAGGAGATCGAGAAAAAATATTATTACCTGCTTGTCCTAAGCTAATGGATAGAAAACAAAAAATAACGATGAGGTGTATATTTTTCATGATATTGGCTGTTGTTTTTTGACGTTAATTAAGCGCAAAATATTCAGTATTGGTTGATTTCTTGATATCTATACTTATTGTAACTTCATTAGATTGTTATGTCAGACAATAAACCTGTAATTACCGCCTATCTTAAAACTCACTGCGGATGGAGTGAAGGAGTTAGGGCCATTATGCGCAAACATGGTCTTGATTATGAAGAAAAAGATATTATTGCTAACCCCGCTTTTCGATGGGAAATGGAACAGCGAAGTGGTCAGTCTCTTTCGCCGTGTGTGGCAGTCAATGACGTGATGTTGGCTGATGTTAGTGGGGATGAGGTTGAAGTATATATGCTTGATAAAGGTATTGTCATAGAAGCAGATAACGAAGCAGACGCACCAACTGATTCTGCTTGCACCGACGAGCAGCATGCTGCGATGGACAAAGCTGAAGGAAAGATCAATTTTATTGAATAGTTTTAGGCAAGCTATATTTTTATACCGAATTTATCTCCAGGTTTCAGTGACTGAACAAATTTAACGAGCGCCGATATTACTTTTTCAACGTCTTTTATTTCCACGACTTCAACTACTGAGTGCATATACCTAAGAGGTAATGAAATTAATGCGCTAGGTATTCCTTCCCCGGTATATGAAATGTTATCTGTGTCTGTGCCGCTATATCTAGAACTTGATTCATGCTGAATGGGTATCTTATTTTTCTTTGCAACCTCTAAAATCCTTTTTATGACATTTGGATGATTGCATGTTCCATGCGTTACTGATGGGCCACCTCCCATTTTGATTTGACCGTGAATGGAATGATCAATTCCTGGTGTATCTGTAGCATGAGTAACATCAAGGCAAACAGCCACGTCAGGCATTAGCCTTCTGGTGATCATGCTTGCTCCGTGACCTCCAATTTCTTCTTGGACTGAATTCACACATTGTACTGTGGCAGCACATCTATTTTTTTCTTTTGATAATTCTGCCATTACTCTTGCAATAATGTATCCCCCAATCCGATTATCAAGAGCGCGACTAACAATTTTACCTTTTGAAAATTCTTCAGGTTCGTCAGAATAAACGGCAGGATGGCCAACTCGCAGTCCTAATTTTGCGACTTCTTTGTCAGAAGATGACCCAACATCAACGTAAAGTTCGTGTATTTTAGGTGCACTTTCATTTCCAAAGGAATCTTTCCTCAGATGAATTGCAGTATTTCCTATAATTCCTTTTACTGCTCCCTTGTCTCCTAAGATCTGTAGACGTCTGCCTCGTCCAGTAGCGGCATCGGAACCGCCGACTCGATCAATTCTAAGAAATCCATTCTTGCAAATGTGCTTGATAATGTAACCAATTTCATCAGCGTGCGCTTCGAGCATCACTGTGGGAGCTTTTGGCGATTGTCCTTTTAGCGTTGCCCAAGCTGTTCCATAAGCATCATTTTGAACTGTATCTGCATATTTATTAATATACTTGGCCCATACCTTTTGACCTGCGGTTTCAAATCCGGTTGGGCTTGGCGCAGATAAGAGTTCAAATAGAAATTTTTTTTCGCTGTTTGTCATTATTCAAATTCTAATGTGTTTTTATTAGTTAATAGAATCATTCACTATTATTTAACAGAAGATTTTTATATAATTTCCAATCAGAGAAGGCAATCTGACATTTATATTTATGAGTAAAAACTTTAAACATGGAAATTCTTAATTCTTCAGATTGGAGGAGTAAGGCGAAGTCTCACTCTGAGAGGGTTCTTCCTTGGGTCGAGGAATTTCGTTTTCGTCGAGCAAGGGGGCAGGTCAATCCTGTGGTGGATTTTTTGTTCACTTATTATAGTTTTCGGCCTGGACAATTGACTCGATGGAGTCCTGGGATTGGTTTTTCTTTGGAAGGAGTAGATTCAAAGACTCAATTAGGAAAGTTTTGGAAAAGAGATCAGAATCTAGCTTTACTTGATCTTTCGTTAATGAAGGGAAAACAGAAAAGAACTGCATTTTGGATATGTGAACTTATGAAATCCATTTCTTCAAGGCCTGCTGTCTATAGATGTTACGGGTTACATGAATGGGCGATGGTATATCGTTTACCAACATCTGAACTGCGACATTCTCAATTCCCTCTTCGCTTGAGTTCTGAGAAAATAAATAACTTTTTAGATCAGCAAAGAATCTGTTGTAGCCATTATGATGCTGTCCGTTTCTTTTCACCATTGGCAAGGCCAAAGAATATAAGTAATCCTACCTTTTCAAGTAGAATGGCTCATGAGCAATCTGGTTGTTTGCATACTAATATGGATCTATATAAGTGGGCATATAAGATGAGCCCGTGGATACCTACCGAAATTATTTCAGATGCTTTTCTGCTTGCAGCTAAGATTAGAGAACTTGACATGCGTGCTAGCCCTTATGATTTGACTTCATTAGGATGTGAGCCTGTCCGAATAGAAACGGTTGAGGGGAGGAATGAATATCAGAGAATTCAGAGAATATTCTCCGATGAAGCAGAACCTATAAGAGAAAAACTTTTAGAAGCGGTTGAAAGAGTGATCTCTCATATCAACTAGAATAAACTATAATTTCTCATTAAATTCTTAGATTCGGATTAACGTCTTCGGAGAGAGGTGAGAATTTTTTTCGTATGAACCTTTCAGCGGCCGCTCTTGCGATCATTGCAGCGTTATCAGTGCTGTATTTAGGGTCAACGGCAATAAGTTCTAAACCATATTTTTGACACCTAATTCTTAGTGCTTGGCGAAGAGAATTATTGCATGCCACTCCTCCGCTGAGGGCTATGGTATTTAGATTTTCTTTAAGAGCTGCCTCAGTTGCTTTATGCACTAATATTTCTACAACTGCAATTTGAAAGGACGCACAAAGATCGGCTAGTATTTGTTTGTCAGGATTTTGTATTTTATTTAAGGCATAAAGAACTGAAGTCTTTAGGCCGCTGAAGCTGAATGTTGAATTGTCTCTATTGATCATGCTTCGAGGAAAATTGAAACGTTCAGGATCTCCTCGCTTTGCTAATTTTTCGACTTCCGGTCCCCCAGGATATGGGAGCCCAAGCATTTTCCCCACTTTATCAAAGGCTTCTCCAGCTGCATCGTCTAGGGAGCTTCCTAGTGTTTTATAGTTATTAAATTCGTTAACTTTGATCAGCAAAGTGTGTCCTCCACTCACAATGAGTGCAATATGTGGTTTTATTTCCATTTGCATGAATGGCGAACAAAGATGCCCTTCAATATGGTTTACTGATATGAATGGCTTGTTGCTTGCTAAGGCCAGAGCCTTGGCTGCGGTATTTCCCATCAATAGGGAGCTTGAAAGTCCTGGCCCCGAAGTTGCAGAGAATGCTTGAATTTCATCAATCCTAATGTCGGCACTCTTTAGAGTTTGTGATATGATGGGATTTAATAAAATTAGATGATTTCGTGAAGCGAGTTCTGGAACTACTCCTCCATAAGGTCTGTGTTTCTCTACTTGGGATGCTATGTGGCTTGCTAATAAAGAAGAGGGAGGTGATAGGACGGCCGCGGCGGTCTCATCGCAGGAACTTTCAATAGCAAGTAACATAATGTTAGTGATATAACAATCTATCTGTGGTCGATTTAATTGCGATGAGTTATCTGATTGTTATTTTAACTCTTGCGAATTGTTGTGAATTTTGATCATTAATTAAAATTTTTGATTGCCATGACAAGGTGTTTCTAGATGAGTTAGAATGGATATTTCCAAGAAATATCCCCTCATCCCAATGCTGTAGATCAGATGAGAATTCAATAGAATAGACAGCATCATCAGCTGAGAGGTTAACTTCTATATTGGCAATAAATACAAAATCGGCAGAATCTTCTAATTGAGTAATTCCATAAGAGCTTGCGTTCTTGAATGGTGATTCTTTAAGAGAATAGGAAAGAATAGTCCCATGGCCATCTCCCTCAAAAGAGGTAGCATCTGATGAGCCCGGGTTCCCATTATTCTGAACACTTGGTCTCCAACTGGAAGGAAGCCCAGGGTTGAGTC